>Ga0099364_10012349_pt1 | contig 11526 bp, 3 predicted proteins | sample TergutTh196P3_FD_73070 | JGI IMG/M metagenome (GOLD analysis project Ga0099364, IMG submission 73070) | Microcerotermes parvus P3 segment gut microbial communities from Pointe-Noire, Republic of the Congo - Th196 P3 | ecosystem: Host-associated > Arthropoda: Insects > Digestive system > Gut ...
TGTTCATATTGAAGTGTGCATTAAAGTTGGTTCTAAAAAATATCCTATACTGTATTAAACCATTACTGATTTGGGTGCTTGTCCTCTAGATATGATATTTTTAAATTCTGAAAAAAGTTTTGCATAGGGAAAGTAACACAACAAATCCACAGTCATGTCATCCAGGCACTGTAGTCTCAGATTGTGTTAAGATATGTCCTGGAATTATTTCATTGCTGTTTAATATCTTTCTACAACAGATCAACACAAGATGTTGTGCCCTAGAAACTCCTTCTCCCTTGGTATGCGTACCATTAACTGCCTATTAGTTGAACTGTGTTTCATCATAGGCATAATATGCTTGATTGGCTTGTTGCATAGTGGTATTTTTGCATGGATGTATGTCACTAACAATACTTGTAGAGCCTACTTCACGTCCTGCTGAGGTGATTGGTGAAGACAAGACATATGTGGTGGTGACACTGGGTGCCCCAACAGTACTGCAGTGCTATGCTGTGGGTTGGCCTCCTCCAGCTGTCACTTGGTGGCGTGGTGATCGCATGCTGCCCTTAAGTTCAGAGCAGTTTGAACAACGACGAGATCATTCCCTTCTGATCCGTTCTGTAACCTTACGAAACCTTGGTCCTTACACGTGCCAAGCATATAATGGATATGGCAGAGCAGCATCATGGACTGTTACTGTTCAAGCTGTGGGTCCAGTACACACTAGCGATTCATCATACAATGAATACCTTGTTCCTCCACCAAAGAAGCCTGAAACCCCTGACACTGTAACTCATACAGAAAAGCCTTCTTATCCCTATCGTCCTGTCCGCCCATCTCCTCATCCTCAGCCCAGAACTCGCCCTCCTGTTGTACAACCCACATCTCCTCCTAAAATACCACCCCAGCCTGTCCCAGAAGTTACTCCAAGAGTGTTCACAGGTAAGCAGAGACCTCCGAGCATAGTAACTTTGAAATATAAGAAGTCAGAGGTAATGCTAATATGATTATAATTCACAATGGAACTCTGGTAGATCAAATTGTGATCTTTAACTTTAAATGAATTAGTCTTCAAATGCTGTTCTTAGGACTGAGCACTTTAAGTTTCATTTTTTTCACTTACAAACGTCCTCTCTGTTCTGATTGAATCAAGGACTCAGATGGTTGAATATATCAGTTAATAGAGGGTTTCCCACAGAACAAAGTTGCACATACAGAATATAATTGTCATCAAGTAAGAATGCACATCTCTTGACCCATCCAGAAGCAACACGCTATTGTACATTTTGTAGTTGCATGTTATATTTGAGTCCCCTACTCTCACATAAACATCTGTAGCACCTGAATGTTTTGACCATATACTAAACCATGTCCTCATAACTTTGTAATCTGCTAAAAAAAACAGTTCTGAGATTTTTTTCTTATTGATACTTTCTTTGTAGTTCTTAATTCATTTATCTCAAAAGCACATATGATTTTGGATTATGTATGAAGCATGTCTCATAATTAAATTTTCAGTTGTTTGCCTCAGACTTTATTGCTACAATATCCACATAATTTTCCCACACATATTTCATTAGTAAAACTTCCATTATCTTTCAAATGAATAAAAGTTTTTGTTTTCTATGTTAAAATTCTTTCTTGATACTGAGAATATTTTACTGAAGCAATATCAAATAGTAATGATTTACATGTAACACATACATAAAATTTGCCTAAATAAGTTACTCTTATTGAGGGGATGGAAGCTGTGGCTCTAACAGTTGCAATGAAGCCACTGCAGTTATCCTGACAACAGGTGGCAGTTCTTGGCTATATACAAGGACAAGGTTTGCATCTTATTTTCATTCTTACCAGCATTTATGCTGCATTTTGGAGCTGTAATATTTTTAAAGTTTTACTAATCATTCACAAAATTTGTAACAACAGGGAAAGATTCTCTGTGACAGTTAATCTCAAACGCTAGCAAAAACTGCAAGACATCGAGAAAATGGTTGATAAGGTCAACAGGTTGAAGGTGTTCATAGATAAGCCATGAGGTTTCACACAGTCTACTTGAGTTCACATTGATTAATAATTTTTACAGGTATAGTGCAGATTATTGAATGTTCATATGTTCTATGTTGTGTGATGGAATCATAGTAAACAATCATTTGTGCTCACCCCATAAATGCAGGTATTCAATTTAAACTTGAAAATACTTCAACTGTTAGACAATGGTGATCGATTTGTTATTGCCACTTTGGCATGACTGTTATCTGAATTATGTAAACACTGCATGGAAACTATAACAGGAAGAGGAAAACAAACACAGAAAACTATTTTGTTAGGTGGCTTTATTGTATTTTTTTCCATGCAGTTCCTGTGCAAGCCAATATATCTCTCACTCGAACGGTTTATCCAATTGGAAGTGACATCTCAATTCCGTGTGATGTTGATGGGTACCCTATTCCTCAAGTAGTGTGGTACAAGGATGAAGAACTGTTGGAACCTAGTGAAAGGATACACATCACAGGTGAGTAAAAGTGTGTGTGTGTGTGTGATGGTTAAAAAAGTTAAGCTTCTTTAGTTATAGCTGTCAGTGCCGTATATAAAACTAAGCAATTATATGCAAGTTATTTCTAATGTAGGATATGTTTTATTCAACAGCAATAAGATATTTTGTACTGAATAGAAAGAGAAAATAGCCCACCCAGTTCATTATACAGAAAACTGATTTCACATATCAAAAAACCATTTATACATTTCCCTGTTGAAGAGCAGACAAATCAGTGCTTTTTGCCAAGTCCAAAGCTGCACAAACTGCGACATAGAGTTACAGTTGCTGCAGGGCATATCTGAATTCAACCATGTACAGTATTTCACTCTTTGATCCTTTTATACCATATTTGTATACAAATACCCTGAAAGCCTGTGCATATCAATGATGATATATAATAAATAACTAGTTCTTCAGGCACTTGATTTTTCCAGTGTGATTTCATGTATGCAAAAATTGTTTTATGGCTGGGAAGGGTGAAATTGATTCATAGTGTTAATTTTGTATCTAAAATGTTTAAAAATATGAAAAATCATTATTCTGTCTTAAATTGTAAGTAAATATTAATGTAAAGCTCATTAATGTTATTGACTTCTTTTCAAAGAGACTTTTGACTGTGTATTTCTGAAGTCAGCATGTAAACCGCCAACATATTTCTTTAGAAGTTTATGTTCGTACCATTGAATTTTCAAATATGATTTGGATGAACGTCATACTTTTTGAGCTACAAAAATGCTTCTAGTGTATTCTGTATAAATGTCTCTGTTATATGGAGTAGTAGGCTGTACATACTACGTTCAACCATGCGTACTGTTCCCATGGAATGCATTTCAGAAGCGAAATACTTCCCTTTACAGAAAACCATCGCCTGTTGATTGTTCGAGCAAATGGAAGTGATGCTGGAACATACAGATGTTCAGCTTCTAATCAGTATGGACAGTCTTCAAGTTCAATCTCCATAGCAGTGGAAGGTAATAAAGCAGTTTTATAATTCAAGATACAACAGCCAGATGGCTGGTCATAATGGACATGGCTGCTAATACAGGGTACTTTAGATTTTGGCTCCCTCAGTCATGTATCTGCACTTTTCCCACCACATGGACTGCAGTGACAGAGTTAGTGCTAAATGTATATATTATTTAGTACAGTATGCATTTTTATAATGAGGGGAAGCAGTAAAATTTGGCCTCATGGCAGTTCTAATTTTTTAATATTTCAGTTGTTCAGTTTTAACTGAAATTATGAATGACGAAGTGTGTATTTTTTATGTGTTACTTCCTTTAGACCTTCATGCATTAAAAAAAAACCTGTATCATTGCTCATTTTCCTCCTTTTCTTTCACAATATCTGATCATATTTTAAGATATAATTGAAAATGTCATGTTGCAGGGGTATATATCCATCCCAACTGCACGGATAATCCATTCTTTGCTAACTGCCGCCTCATTGTGGCTGGTCAGTATTGCACACATAAGTACTATGCACGCTTCTGCTGCAAATCATGTACACAGGCTGGACAGCTGCCATCATATGGTCCTCATCTGGAGAAATCAGGTACAAGTATGAACAGTAGCAGGAGGAAATGACATTCACAGCTAGTCACACCCACTCTTTGAGTGGCACAATACTTGTTATAATAAAACAGACTGTTGAGACAGTGTTATGTGTTCCTGCTGCATCATTTTCTTGAAATATACCATTGCAATAGCAACAAATCTCATTCCAACTTTAAAGTAAGAACAGCAGTAACTGAAAAGTAAATTTTACTCGGATCAAAATCATGACAGAAAGTTTGTTTGCTTTGAACTTCGTTTGTATTTTAATTTATAAGACTTCTTGCTTGTTACACAAATTTTATCAGCATAAAAATCATGGCACGAACTCTGTTTGCTTTCAATACAATTTTGTGTTTTAATTTATATGATTTGTGTACTGTGCCAAGTTCCACTAATTTTATCTAAGTCTTAAATTTAGAGTGGCATAAAACCACCCAACCAATACTATTTATATGATATTTGATGTTATGAATTTGTGGACACATGGTCCTTAATATGAAATGTGTTCTATGATGTGCCTTAAAATTGTGTTACATTAAAGATACTGATGATAGGTAATGGTGCCCAAGATGCATAACTGGTACTGTATAATTTACTGGGCAGTGTTAAATAGTGTAAATTGTATGTCACTTTGTACAGATCCATTAAAAATAAGTTCTTGGATAAAGTTTCATATTTACTTCTCCATTTTCAGCCTATTTTACAAGGATACCATTGAAGTAAAATCTTTTGGAAGACAGTTGAACCTATTTTATAACTAACATGTCAGATTTTTAATATAATAAAGAACAAAAGATCCCGACGCATGTGACCATATGCAGCCCATCGTGTAACATAACCAGACACTTTACATTAATGTACTTCTTCAGACTCTATTATCTTATAGTCTTTTCTGTCTAATTAGAATGTTCTGATACTTCAGTCACTTGTAATACTGTGTGTGAATGTTTCGATTGAAAGATTCATCTACTGGTGATGCTCACTGTACTGCACTGCCACTTGTTTATTCCTGTAAGACACTTTAAGTGTCCAAAATTCTATGTTTTTTTGTTGTGTACATTATTTAGAAATAAAACTATGTTTAATACTGAAGATAAAATATAAGTGATGTCACTGATGTGCCTTGTCTTTTTTTCATACAAACTGAGATTTTTAATGTGAAAATAATGTATGTTAATTTACAAATGGAACATTATGTATTTGTTCACAGTATTTTGCTATTAGTAATGTGTACATACATACAACTAAAAAGAAATAAAATACTCTATAATATATTTAATATTTATTATTTATAGGAGTCCCTCTTCATTGTCTCTCTGCAGGTACAGTCAGCTTCATAATATTTGTGGTAGCAAGGATAACTGGGTGAGATTACACTCTTAGCACCACCACCAGTAGAATGACAGTATTTTAATTTTTGTCATGACAATACATTGCAACAAAAAGTGTTTCTTGGATTTAATAATGGAGTAATTACGTGTATAAAGTTTACTTTATAAACATTTTAAAGTTTAAAACTGAGGGAAATTTTGGATATAAAAACTACATAAAGTTTTTTAGAAACTAATGAGTACATAAGATGAAAAATTCTCACAAACACACAAACATTCTGTCATGGCACTAGCATCCAAGCTAGTGACTTGGAGATGTAGTGTGCTGAAGTTCATAGGGTTTAAAATGTAATTCTGCATCAATATACAGCTTTCATATTGAATTGCTTCTTGTGTAAAACGTAGCCAACTTAACAGCACACCTGTGCTGTAGTTTCTGGAAAGAGCTTGTGAACTTTACAAGCATGTGTCTTTAGTTGCAATGAGTAACCCACTGGAAGATTCATGTGCTAAATATAGTTTTTAGAAGACGTGAAAGTTGTGGACTTGTTGGTACCTTCATGTGGTGTAAGTTGAATAAGCAGATGCCACACTCATTGTGTCTAGTGATAATGCTTGGTTTTATCTCGATGGATACGTGGACGCTCATATTATCAGGTGCAGAAAATCCTATATTAATCCATTACATGACACTTTATTTGGTGTGTGCAACTAGGATTCATGGGCCCATTTTTTCTGAGACCACAAATTCACACTGATATGTTAACAGATTGTGACACCATATTTTGACTATATGGATGCTTATAACAGAAAATACGCCTTTCTTCAAGAAGAAAGTGTAGTGGCTTATACCACAAAATTCCGTTGAGAGAATGTTTTGTTGAATCATAAGCAGGGGATTGTGACCTTGATCATCAGATATGAACTGATGTGATTGCTACATGGGAGCATGTTAAGGATAAAGTGTTAAGTAATAATCCTCACACTTAAGATATCTGAAAAAGCAGTCACATTTTAGTGTCTTCAGTTTCAGTTAACTTTCATGTGCAATGAACAACTTGTTTGTTGGATGTGATACAAGTGTGTATGAGCTGAAGGAAACAATTTCCCACACCTTCTTAAAATGTGGTAAGTGAAAAGCTTATCTTAATTGCAAAAAGTTAACCTAAAATGTGTGGACCCTGACATGCAGCCAACTGGAACAGTGGCATTAAATGACCGACAGCATGGGTACGATCAAATAATAAATGTATACCTTATACATACAGTGGATTTAGTTTGTATGCAACAAAGTCTTAGGGCTTGTATAGTAAACAACTGCTTGTCCACCGAACACCTGATTTTTGTGGTCAGTACGCTAACTACAAGTCGTGCACAGATCTGTGCTCTTCTGTTTGTAAGCTACTGTGAATCCCAAGCAGGTTCACAGTATTCAGAAGTTATTTTCTGATGGTGCATTGTCATTACAAGCTTCTCAGATATGATGTGTGTCATCCATAAGAATGAAGATAAATTTAAAGAAAGAAGTTAAATAGCTCCATACAGCGCAGTTCTTGAGAAATTAATAATTGTTTAGCTTATCAAGACATTCTGTGCCTTTCACATAAACCAGAGTTCATTACTGTGTACACGACAGCCTGCCAGTCCTCCCTGTCCTAATCTATATTAATGCTATCTGCAGCTTCCTAATGCATTTCTTGAAGACAGAAGACAGTATGCATTTCTCATGTCTCCCACCTGTGCTATGTATCATACCTGTCTCTTTCTTGATTGTTTCATCCCAATAATAATTGAAGAAGAATACAAATTTTGAGGCTCCTGAAAATTATATGAAGCTTTTATGGGAGTTATATGCAGTGTAATATGAAACTACTCACAAGGCAATTTTCTGGACCTCATGTAATGTCCTCCATCCTAGGTCCAAAAATCTCCTCAGCATCCTATTCTCAAATGCTTTTAATTGATGTCTTTGCCATTATGCGAAATACCAAGTCTCACACCACAGAAGCCAGGTGGTGAACTTACAGCTTTTTTGTAGCAAATAAAAAGACAACATATCCTGAATTTAATCTGCTTTAATTTCTTCTTGAGTGAAATTTTCATTTGTTGCTTTTGTTCCCAATAGTTGAACCTTCCCACATTTGGAAGGATTTATTATTAATAAATCGTTCCAAATAAGGCAATATATATAATTTTTTTGGTGATGAGACCCGAACATTAATTTAGTTAGCTCTGCATGTAGGCAGCCACAATATTTTAGTCACTAAAGTGACTAGACTATGGGCTGATGTTTCAGTAGCAAATATTCAATCCATAACAGGAGCCAGAAACTGTTTTCTTTTCAGCACGGTCCAGAGTGGCTCTGGTGGCCACCGTTTGCATAGGAGTGTAGAAGAAAGGACATTGAAGCTGACCATTCTTTCAATCTAATGTCAAGAAGCTACACCCCACTTCCCCATATGACTTTACAGCATGCTGCTTACTCTAACCATGGGGAAAACTTTACTTTCACCTCTTCTCTGCCAGCAACTATTAGATCAACAGATACTAGTGACTGAGAGTATGAATTTTTCTTTACAGTATGTATGTTTTCACCTAATGAGTTAACCTCTTTAGCATAAAACAGAAGCTGACAAGCCCTCTTCAATTCCAGTCCTTCCTGGTTTGCTCTCAAAGTGTGTTATTGACTAGCCCTGTCAGTTTCTAAGACTATATAGTGTCGATAATGGGGCAGTGACGGAACAGTGAGAGGGGGAAATGGAAGAACTTGGCAGAAAACATGTCCCAGTGCCACTTTGTCCATCAGAAATCAAATCCAGGCCTCTGGTGAGAAGCCAGTGACAGCCTAACTATGGCACAACAGACTGAGGTTCGTGCAGTCTGTTGTGCCACAGTTTGTGCAGAATTTGTTTGTGATGGTTATTGGTCATTAAGTACATTAACTGATACCCCAAGTTTTAACCCCTCTCCATGCATAAAGAATGTTTTCTTTTTGTCAATAAGAAGCTTCCTGTTTAAAATTTAACAAAATATAAACTACACTCTCCCCTCGATGGTATCCTTACTTTGACATAGTGGTGGGGCTTGCATGGTCAAAGGATCTTGAGAGCTATGCTGGCGGTAGTGTTGCTACTAGCAAGGCATCCCATGTGGGCCTTGTCAAAGGTGAAATGGGATATGCTGGTAATCCAGGTTGGGAGTTGGGAATTAAGCTGACCTCACCCCATACAAAGTTGATGTTGAGAAAATCTCAGAGATTCCCTCAGTCAGGATTGATAAACAGAAGATGATCTGGCTATAAGGAAAAGTATTTGACTTTTAATACATGGAACATGCAAACACTGTTCAAAACTGGAGCACTAATATCCTTGCTCTCACAACTAAAACCAAGAACAAAATAGGAATACATCGTCTGGAGAACACATCACAGATCCGAGGAACACAAGGTTGGAGGAGATGAGTTGAAGATATAGAAGAATGGAGGCATCTTCTGAGGGAGGCCAGGGCCCAGACGGGGCTCTAGCGTCATAGATGGAATGCCCACACTCTACCACACTACAGCCTACTACACAAAACCTACAGAATCTAATGTTCTCTAGCACCAGTGCTGATACTGATGCTGTCTCCCCAATGGGGAGCACGGGTACTTACTTTTGTTTTGCTATCAAAAATTTTACATACCGACAGTAACTTCATTACTTTATCTTAATACTCACGTACGCTAACAGAACCTGACGCGCATGGAAGCCCTGAAGACGGAGACAGTACGTTTCTCCGAAACACGTACTTTTTTACTACATGACATCCCTTCCCACACGCCTAATCTTCATAGTCGCCACCGTGACAATCACAGATTTCGCAGGAATGCTGTTGTATTAGGCGCGTTTATATCGTGCTTACTAATGCGGTCGGAAGAAAATGGCAATATTGGCAGTATTTTGTCTCGAATCGAAAAGACGTAGGGAGAAGTGGCTTGCACTATGGTATAACGCTCTTATCCGTGGTGTGGGAGAATTGACTGCAAAATTAGTTGTTTGACATGACTTTAATATCTGTGGCTGTTTCACTAGTGGTAACATAAATCAGAATATACCATTTTTTTTTCGTAGCGCCCTATTCGTATACGCGGGTGTCAGCCATACTTTTTAGAAGACGGCACAACTGCAGTGCTTTTGCAAAGGATGTGTAATGGAAAACAAAGTTGCCATAAGTTTTGTAATAAATATCCTATGTCAACAGTGCCATCAGTATTCTGAATAGTGGTTAAAAACCAAATTACAGGTTCAGTACTGGACAGAAATAAAATAGAAAACTTGTATTGCTGTTTCAAGAAACAAGTTCCTCCATTACATTAAATTAATGCCACTATCATTATTTGGGAATTAAGTGCAAATTAGAAAATGTAACAAATTCAATGTTAATGGGAAGTGATGAGCAATTTTAAAAGGGAAACTGCCCATATTCCAAGACAAAACAAGTGCTAGGTATGTAAAGAAGAAACTGTAAGGCCCTTCTTATCTGCTGAAGCTCCTGTGCTGAGGGAAAAGGTTAATGTATGTATCTAGAAATATTTTCAGAAGATGGAAGGCAGTATCCATTAATCCTTCTACAACAGTTTGTGTGCTCAGGAGAAAGATTCGTGTGTTGGTCTATATAATTTGTGCATTTGATAGATTATGAACAATAAGGAGGAACTGCCTCAGCAGTGGAAGGAGTCTGCCATTGTATCTATTTACAAGAAGGGTGATACAACAGACAGTATTAATTGTTAAGGCATGTCATTGTTATCAACAACACAAAATATTATCTAACATCGTTCCATTACAGTTAACTCCATATGTAGATGACATTATTGGAGATCATCATTTCAACATAACAGATCCATTTACTGATCACATATTCTCCATTCATCAAATACGTTAGAAAAATCTGGAATACAGTGGGAAATTGCATCAGCTATTTATAGCTGTCTGAACAAAGACTGCACTTTTCTTTAAGAGCCCTTGTGTCTTACTTTGGCATTTGAAGACTGACAAGCCATCACAGAGCTATGCATAAAGCACAATCAAGCTTATTCCAGTTATCAACAAACCAACGATTTTGGCCAGATATTCATTTGTAAGACAAGTAATTTAAAACACAGAATTGCTGGTTCGTGGCTACAAATACATGTTCTCTCACTCTAACTTAGATAGGAAAGCTACATGTAAACTAGTAGCAGAGAATAATGTTTGATCTGAAACAAATCAATCAGAGATATTAATCTTACATTATTTTTTTTTACATTGAAGCAACAATGCTGCTAATACCAATGTTATGATAGTAGGCCTATGGATAGCCAAGCATGCCCCACCTTGGGCAGTTACGCTATAATACCAGCGACTTTATAAAGTTTGTAATATTAGTTTTATATATATATATCAGAAACAAACAGTTAGCTCTAATTTGCAGTAGGCCATAACACACTTTACACTAATGGAATACATTCACCTGGAATTGGTTTCTGTGGCATTGTTTAGTAATAAACTAGTTTTTTAAATGTCGCGTTGCATAGCATGTAACACTATACAATTTAGTAACTGACAGAGTCATTAAATAACATACATAGTAAAAACACAAATCAGGCCATTTTCTTTTATCCGTACTTGTTACCTTTCCCTCATCTTCATTGTTTAATTCGCAAAACGCAATGGATTCGATATGTTCATTTAGCACGGAATCGTTGAAACTTATCACAGTCATTCCTGATGTAATAAGGACATCACAGGCTACTATCCTCATGAACAACAGCAATTCATTTCTATCCAGACAACTACGGAAAGAATAAAAATAACTTTGAGCACATACAAGGTGAAGAGGCGCAAAAACATCTTGCAGATTCACACAAACCGGTGTCGTCGCTGTACAATCTCAATATGCAATACATCACTCATGAATACATACAAACCTACTTTGCGACAGTGAATCTGCCGCCTTTTTCGAGAACAGCTGTGACACTGCCTATCTGATAATATGACAGACCATCCGTGCCACATATCGTACAGATCATGCATATTGGGTGCACTACGAAACGCAAAATTTAGACTTGAGTAACAAGTTACCCTTCTTTAAAACAACT
>Ga0099364_10012350_pt1 | contig 11525 bp, 5 predicted proteins | sample TergutTh196P3_FD_73070 | JGI IMG/M metagenome (GOLD analysis project Ga0099364, IMG submission 73070) | Microcerotermes parvus P3 segment gut microbial communities from Pointe-Noire, Republic of the Congo - Th196 P3 | ecosystem: Host-associated > Arthropoda: Insects > Digestive system > Gut ...
GCCGCTATTGCTGATTGTATGACGAGCATCTCCTCGCCTTGCCGTTTAGCTGATTCAACAATAGCCTTTGTATCATTAGGAAAACAGCTTCCCCCATATCCTGGGCCGGCCCTTAGGAACTTTGGAGAAATCCTACCATCCATTCCCATTGCTTTTGCGACCTCTGTTATATCTGCGCCGACCTTTTCAGCAAGCAGCGCCATTTCGTTAATGAAAGATATTTTAACCGCAAGAAATGTGTTTGAAGCATATTTAATCATCTCTGAGGTTTCAATATTCGTAAAAAACAAAGAGTTTGAGCCAAGATACCAAGCCTGATAAACACTCTTCATTATTTCCAACGCTTGATCGTCTTCCGTACCTATTACGATTCTATCAGGATTACTAATATCTCTTATTGCTTTACCTTCCCTCAAAAACTCAGGGTTTGAAACTACTGAAAAACCATATTTTGCATCTCTTTTTTGGATTTGCTCGTTAATAATCGACTTGATTTTCCTTGTCGTACCTATCGGGACGGTGGATTTATTGACCACTACCTTGTATCCGTTAATATATCGGCCTATTTCCTCAGCAATAGCAAATATGCCCGACAAATCTGCGCTTCCGTCATCCGCGGCAGGAGTTCCGACCGCCAGAAATATTAGTTCGCTGTTTTCAATGGCTTCAATAATACATGTACTAAAAGCTATGCGGCCCGACTCAATGTTTCGCATCATTATTTCTTCAAGTCCCGGTTCGTATATCGGACATTCACCGTTTCTCAGCCGTTCGATTTTCGCGATGTCTATATCCATACAGATTACGTCAAAACCGGTTTCAGCCATCATAACGCCATGGACCAGACCGACGTATCCAGTTCCTATAACCGATATTCTTCGCATATTTTTCCCCTTTAATACAGCAGAATCTTATTTCAGACCTTCTTATGTTACCGATTGTGCTACGTGCCTGTAAACCTTATGCCCACTGTTTGCATCACAATATGATGCCACCCTATCTATACCTTCAATTGGAGCATACTCTTCACGAGAATCTTCACTTATCATTCGATCCAAAAAGAATCCAAGTGAAACAATCGGTTTTTCTATTGTCCTGAAATATAGTTGTCCTGCTCCTTTTTGCGCAAAAAACAAAAATCTGTCAAAAACCTTTGAGTAATCCACATCTGACAGAATAAGCGGAATACACTCGATTTCGCCAGTATTCGGGTTGATTCTCTGCAACGTTGCTTCGTAGTTTGAAAAAGCGTATATGAAGTCTCCGTCTTTAAGCGCGTATGTGTACTTCATAGACTGGAAGTTTTTCTGGAAGTAGCTCTCACGGTCATTAATGTTAGCAAATTCTTCTACTTCATTCGTTTCTGTTTTTATTTTCAGTATCATATTTGCTTGACAGGGGAATGCAAAAACAGCTCCATCAGTGTGTTCGGTAACCCTAAAACTTGCTCTCGTTCCTGATTCAAATCCTTCCGGAAAATGTTTGATTACCTCACTTTTCCCCGTTGCCTTGTTCCACTTTACTATGCTGCCATTCTCGGAAAATAACCAACAATCACTGCCGTCGTGCTCACAACAAATGAATCGATTATTCTTGCTGTCTCCAATACTGTAAGTTATATGCTTATCTGTTTTCATGCTATACACTGTGACGGTATTGTCCAAACCTGAAGTTAGTATAATATTTCCGTCTTCATCTACCGCGCTGCCAGTAAAAAAGAACTTGGCGTTCGACGCACTGCAAACAGTTTCATTGCATAGCTTCTTGCTTTCGACAACCGTGTTGTCTTCATTATTGTACTTTAACAAAGCATGATAATTGTATGGTATCATGTAAACATATCCGTCATAATAGTATGAAGCAATGAATTTATTCCCATCGCAATAGTCAACAGTTGTCAAATCAAATTTTCCACTTTTGATATCATACTTAACGATATTTTTCCCTAGAGACGGGGTAAGCAAAATAGTATCGCCCACTATCAGCATAGAGGAAAACAAATTGGCATCAAATGCCCCTTCACCTGGTATTTCTGCGATAAACTCAGTCTTTCCCGAATTCAATTCCATACGAAACAACCCATTGATGCTGCCAGGGGTTATCCACATGTTGTTGTCTTTGATCGCATAACTTGGAGACATAATCTTAAGCTCGTTATTATTACAGGTCGTTTTGATCATCTCAGTATTTTGAAAAAGAACTGGCTTCCCAGTTGCCCCATACAGCGCGACCAACGAGCTTCCCGCGTCCCCGTAATAAGCATCCGTCCACGCAATCGCCCTGTGCAGATCCGGAGTGTCGGCGTAGATGCCCCAACCTTCTGTTTTGTAGTCTGCGACCATTTGCTCATATTCATCCAATAGCTGCGGGCGCATGCTTGCGTATGTCGCTTCGTTGAGAGGGTGCGGGCGCCACCAAAGGGCGACGTCGTCGCGTCCCTTGAATGCGTCAAAAACGTGGCGCAGTTTTTTCAGGTACTGATCATTGCCTTGCAATGCCGGGCCTACGCTCGTATTGTAGAAGACGGCTTTCTTGCCTGCAATGATTTTCTCCCATTCTTCCGGCAGGACGAAATCCTCGCGTTTTGATTCGATCGCTTTGTCAAACTTCGGGCTCCCCAGCGCGACGAATTTTTGCTCCGCTTTCCCAAATCTGTCGCCGTATGTTTCTTTGAACACGCGGACATAAGTCTTGCGCACCGTTTCAGACTGAACTATTACCTTGTGCGCGTAAACGCAGCCCGCAGTGGTGCAAAAATGATCCGGCACGTCGTTCGAGACGACAAAATACGGCACGTACACAAGCATATCCGTGAGATTGCGAAGCCGTTCGCAGTAGAAGTCCGGGTGGACGCTGGTGACATAATTGCCCGCGTCGTAGGGGTTGAACGTGAAAATCGCGTCAGGGCGGCGCGTTTCCATGTCATACTCACGCCAGTCCGTGCATTCAAAACAATCGCCGTAGCTTTCCGCGCCCTCATAGCGCATTTTCCCAAACGAGCCGTCAGGGTTTCTGTCGTAATATGGTATCGGTATCCAAAAAGCGTCGCAGCCCGGGTCAGCTTTTGCCGCCAAATATATCGATTCGAGGCTGTCGCTCATGCTGGCCTTGTAACTGAGAAACGCCATTTCGATTCGGTTTGGTTTCAGTTCATTTTTGACGCTGTTTTCTATTTTTATCATTTGCCTGCGAAGCTGTTTCTCGCCGATTTCACCATTGCTGGCTTTAAACAGAAGCTCGCAGTATTCCTCCAGGAGCGCGACCGTCTGCGTGCCCTCGCCCTCTATATGCTCAATGAATTCTCCAACGCCGATAGAGCCCTCCTGACAGTCGGCGTATTGGCCGTCCGCCTGGGCTTTGCCTATCATCCCGAGCAGTTCAAGTATTTGCTTCTGCTGATGCTTCCGCATACGGTCTCAACTTCCTTGTCCGTTATTCGCAATCCGTTACTAATATTATCGACAAGTTTTGTTGATTACTTTAGTAATCGCAGATTCTTGTCATTTTCTACACCGCCACGGTGAAGATTCGCTTTTCGTTTGTTTCGACCCACTGCGCTTTTTCGGTTTTGTTTCCCGCCTTGCGGAAGTCGAACGTCAGAAGATACCCCGTGTCGGCGCGCTTGCTGTCGAGGTATCCGCAGAGCTGTTCCATTGCATCCTTCTCATATTGCTCGCCCCGCCACACTTTCAGTTCAATTATGAACTGGTCTTTTCCATAATCTACCACCAAGTCCATTCTGCGCAGGTCGGTGAACTGGCTTTCTATGTGGTAGAACCCTTGCCCGATTATCAGCGGCGTGAGGTACGAGAGGAAAATAAGCCGCCCGTGCTTCTCCAGGAATTCCATATCGTCGCTGTTGTAAATCTCCGCGTAATGCTCGGCGAACTTAGTCAAACACAGTTCCATGTCGAACCGGCCATCCCGCACAACGTCGCGCTGCAGCACGCCGTTGACCCGTTTTTTGCTCCTTGAATCCTTGGAAATGAAGTAATCCGCCATCAGCACCTCGAAAATCTTGTTCGAAATGGCTACCCTTCCATCCCTGTCGCGAAAGAAACCGTACCGCACCCCTATACCTATCACGGGGTCGTGGATTACGTAACGCTTTGCATCGCCTTCTATGAGAAGGCTGTATATTAAGTCATGCAACTCCTTGCTGTTTTCCAGATTCTTGAACACATCGTCGAACAAAGTGTTGCTCTCGCTTAGCAAGGCCTTGACCGCTTCTTGAATCCCGCTTAGGCCCCAGTCTTTGCCGAATTTCTTGTCGATGAGTTGGCATATCCTTGATACAAGAAAAGGGTATCCGCTCGTGTAGCCGTAAATCTCTTCGGATACTGCCGCAATGTCCATCCCCGTGTCATGGTCCGCTTCATACTCGGAGAGCATTGTGGCTATTTCTGTTGGGCTGAAAGACATGTCAACTTCAAATTCCGCAGCTATGTTCCACGGCGAGTTGTATATCTTGTTTTCCGCCACCGCGGGCGAATATATGCCTTCGTTTATCATTTTCAGCTTGATGTTCTTGATGTCGTACACTCCCGCCAGTATCACGCTATGGAAAGTGTCGCAAACTCCGGCTTGATGCGCAAGATAATTGCTTCTGAGCATAGCCAAAAAATGCAAAAACACTTGATTGTTACTGGTTCTGTCAACCTCGTCGATCATCAAGACGATTTTCCTGTCTTTGCACAGTATTCCTATATGAAAACCTAGCACATCAAAGTCTGTCACCGTTTCGTCTTTCCACTGTGCCGCAAAGTCTTTGTCAGTTTTTTCAAGGGTTTTGGATATATGCAAAAGGAAACGCTGACAGAACGAAGCAGGGTTTTGAAACATCGTGTCCCCCACGCCTTCAAAACTGAGGTTTATGCAGGTATATTCCTTTGGCAAAGCCCTCGCAAGCAGCAGCAGTGTCGTAGTCTTTCCATACTGCCGTGCGCGGTTTATCGTGAAATAATCGCCTTTGTCGACCATTTCCATAATCTTCGCCAGCTTTTCGCCTGTGTCCACCATATAGTGCTTCTCGGGCAAGCACAGCCCCGTCACGTTAAACTCTTTCATAAGCACAGCTCCAAATCCGCACAAAAAGCTTTCTTAATAATGAAATATATTTTCAGCACTTAAAGATTTCGTCCCAACTCTCAACTCCCAACTCTCAACTCTACCCCGCGCCGTCCATCGCCATTTCCGCTATCCTCTTAGCGAAGCCTAGCGCGCCCCAGTCTTTCGCCGCGCGGGCGATGAGCATGAGGTCTTGCGGGTTTTTATAGTCGTACAGCTTGCCCAGAAGGGCAAAAACCTCGTCTTCGGACACTTTTTTGTCAAAGAGCGTCTTTATATATGCCCCAAGCGCCGAGGGCTGATCCTTATCCGCCGCAAGTATCATCGTCGCATACTTTACGATGCCTTCGATATTTCCTACCCCTTCCGCGGCAATGACTAATTGGGCAAACAGCTTATCCGGATTTGCCGAAAACAGCATCGAATCGGCAATCGATTTGGAATCTGCAAGGCTTTTTTCACATTTTCGCAGAATATCCCAAGCGCTTTGGTAGTCCCCTTTCATGTTCATGAGAATGCCATAATAGCACTCAATATCTAAGTCCCCCGGGAGCTTCGCAAGCGCCTCGCGGCACAATGCCTCGCATTCAACTTGCTTTTCCGGCATGGTTGAATATCTTTCTATCAGGAAAAAGTATGCTTTTTTCCTGAGCAGCCCAAATATATCCCTGTCATTTGCCAGCAGGTCGGAGTATAACGCCTCTGCCTCGGCGCAGCTTTCAGCGGTAGCCTTGTTCACGAGCGAATCCGCAAGATATGCGACGGCATTATAATTATCCGGGTTATCTTCAACGTCCCTCCTCAGCATTTCGATATTCCGCTCAAGCTTGCCCGTTTCGGCGTATACCGCCCTTGTATAGCCGGTGTGAATAATGGTGAAATCAGCAGTTTTTCCGAGATTGTCTTTGGGGACAGATAACTGCTCATGGGTCTTTCCGGCATAACGAATGTCCGGGATGTTCCGGAATAGGCGCTCCTGATCATTGATCGAAAAAGGCACTCCGTTTTCGTCGACGTTGGCAAGAGGGCAGTTGATCGCCATGATACTGGCGCGAAGCTCAGGGTCTGATTGTACCTGTTTCAGCAAAACCATCACTTTTTTCGTGTCCTCAGGCTTGAAGAATTCATCTGCGTCCAGAAAAGCTATCCAGTTGCCTTTGCATTGCTCTATGGCATAGTTTTTCGCTGCGGAAAAGTCGCCGATCCACTCGAAATGAAATACTTTCGCGCCCATTTTCTTTGCGATTTCGACAGTCCTGTCCGTCGATCCCGTATCGACGACGATCTGCTCAAACGCAATGCCTTTTGCCCAACTGAGCGCGGTTTCTATGTTTTTTTCTTCGTTTTTCACGATCATGCATTGCGAGAGCCGGACGAGCGCCTGCGCCGGCTGCGGGTTCCTTTTTTTATACTTGCGTTTATTGGCCATAATGAATACCTCCCTATCCTCCGCCGCTCATGGCGATTTCCGCTATCCTCTTCGCGAAGCCTAACGCTCCCCAGTCTTTCGCCGCGCGGGCGATAAGCATTAGATCCTGCGGGTTCTTATAGTCATACAGCTTGCCCAGAAGGGCAAAGACTTCGTCCTCGGACACATTATTGTCCAGTAGCGTCTTAATATATCCCCCCAAAGCGGTGGGCGTGTCTTTTTCCGCCGTGAGTATCATCGTCGCGTACCTGACGATTCCCTCTACATTCCGCATTCCTTCAGCGGCAATCACCAACTGGGCAAATATGTGTTCCGGATTTGCCGAAAAAACCATCGACTCATTAATAGATTCTGAGTTTGTAAGCTTTTCTTCGCATCCCCTTAGAATATCCCAAGCTTCGCTGTATTTCCCGTTTTTATTGTGGATAAAGCCCAGATAAGCCTCTATATCGATATCGCCGGGGAGCTCGCGAAGCGCTTTGCGGCACAGTTCCTCGCATTCCGGAGGCAATTCGGGGAGCGCCGTATATCTGTTCAGCAGGAATATATACGCTTTTTTTCTGCGCGTGCGAAAGATGTCTTTGCCGTTTTCGATCACATCCCTGTATATTGACTCCGCTTCAGCGCAGCTTTCCTCGTCGCCTATGCCGGACAGGGAATCCGCAAGATATGCCTTGGTGTTATAGTCGTCCGGGTCTTCGGCAAGTTTTTGCCGAAGCATGGCGACATTGCGTTCAAGCTTGCCTGTCTCGGCATATGAAGCCTTGGAATAGCCCGTATGTATGATGGTAAAATCCGTAGTGCGGGCTATGGTGTCCTCATCCAACGCGATTTGTTCGTGGATTTTCCCGACATACCGCGTTTCGGGCGTGTTGCGGAATATCCGTTCCTGATCGTTGATTGCAAACGGGATGCCGGCATCGTCCACATGCGCCCACGGGCAGTTGATAGCGTTGACTTTCTTGCGCAGTTTGGGATCCGACTGAACTTGTCTCAGAAGTGTCATGAGTTTTTTCGCGTCCTCGGGTTTGAAAAATTCATCTGCGTCCAGAAAAGCTATCCAGTTGCCTTTGCATTGCTCGATTGCATAGTTTTTCGCGGCGGAAAAGTCGTCGATCCACTCGAAATGAAATACTTTCGCGCCCATTTTCTTTGCGATCTCGACTGTCCTGTCCGTCGATCCCGTGTCGACGACGATTTGCTCAAACGCGATGCCTTTTGCCCAACCGAGCGCGGTTTCGATGTTTTTTTCCTCGTTTTTCACGATCATGCATTGAGAGAGCCGCACAAGCTGTTGCGAAGGCTGCGGTTTTCTTTTTTTATTGTTGCGTTTATTTGCCATAATTATCGCCCTCTTCTTATGGACATAATAGCATAATTGCGTTGGAATGTATAGCAAAAAGAAGCCAAATATTTTCACGAAAAATTCACGACGCCCGGGCTGGATGGCCCGGGCGGTCGCGTTGCGCGCTTTGAAAAGCTTTGATATTGCACCGCATTAACGGTGTAACAACTGATTTTGCGGATACTCGTTTGGCTATGAGATTAGCCCAAGAGCTGCAGGACGCCCTGCGGGAGCGCGTTGGCCTGCGCCAGCATCGCCGTGGAAGCCTGGAAGAGGATGTTGTTCTTCGTGAACTGGGTCATCTCCTTCGCCATGTCTACGTCGCGGATACGGGCTTCGGCCGCTTGCAGGTTCTCAGCGCCGATGTCGAGGTTCGAGATCTTGTACTCGAGCCTGTTTTGCAGGGCGCCGAGCGCCGCGCGCTGTGTCGAAATGATGTTCAGCGCGGTGTTGACCTGGGTGATGGCGACGCTCGCGTCCATGCGGTTGGCGATGTTCGCGTGTACGATGCCGAGCGAGTAGGCGTCCATCTTGCCGAGGTTGACCTTGAGGTTGTCGCCTTCATTGGCGCCCGTTTGGATGGTCAGGGACTTGCCGTCGCCCTTCCAGACGCTTACGCCGATAGAACCTGCTCCGTGCAAGGACGAAGTGGCGGCGCCGGCGTTCGCGACAAGGGAATCCTTGAGTTTGACGCTTATGCCCCCGTTGACGAAGTTTAAGACGGTCTGCCCCGTTTCCAGGACGATCTGCTCGCCCCCGTTCAGCGTGGCTAGGTGCTTGTACTCCGCTGTGACGGCGTCTATCGCGCCCGTTACCGAAACCTGGCCTGTCAGGCTTGTGAAGTCTGCGGCATTAATCGCGACGGAACTCAAGTTCGTAATGTTAAGATAACCTATAGCGCCGAGGCTAATAGAAATCGCCGCATTCGCGGAAGCGCTCAAGGCCCCAAGCTCCGCCGAGATGCGCTCGCCCGTCCTGAGGTTCTCCGCGACGACCTTTCCGCCGCTGAGAATGACGTTCCATACGCCGTTGTTGTTTGCTCCGGAGACGGATATCGCACCGAATGTGATGCTGACCGCGCCTTTGATCGTGGCTCCGATGAAACCATTGACGGAGGAAACGGTGGAAGACCCCTGAGATGCTGTTACGGCAGCCACTGACAGTATGCTGGAAAAACTGATCGTGGCCGCGGTAATCGTCAGCTTGTCATTCGCCCAGGCGAGGGCCACTCTGGAGTCAGTCGTGGTCGCCGAGGTGATGCTCTTGGCGAACGTGCCGTCGATGAGGCTCTGGTCGTTGAACTTCGTCTTCGCCGCGGTGTCGTTGATTTCGGCGATGAGCTGCGCGAACTCCTGTTGCAGCGCGTTACGGTCGATCGTCGTCTCGTTCGTGTCGGAGGCCGACTGGACTGCCAGCTCGCGCATCCTCTGGAGGATGTTGTGCGCGGACTGGAGCGCGCCTTCCGCCGTCTGCACGAGGGAGATGGCGTCCTGGCTGTTTTTAGAAGCCATCGTCAGGCCGCGGATCTGGGCGCGCATTTTCTCTGAAATCGCGAGGCCCGCCGCGTCGTCGCCGGCGCGGTTGATCTTGTAACCGGATGAGAGCTTCTCCACGTTTTTGCTGATGCCTGCATTGTTGATGCCGTAGTTGCGGTGCGCGTTGATCGCTGTAATGTTGTTAACTATACGCATTTTTTTCGCTTCCTTTCATTTTTTACCGGGAGTTTCCTTACTCCTCTGGTTTCTTTTCTTATTCATAAACCCGGCCCGGGGCGCGCATCCCGAAACGGAGTTCTATGACTGTGCCCGATGACGACTCAATGACGACCGAAATAGCTTGCCATTGCTTCGCTTACTAATATTATCGTATAATATTGTCATGAGTTTAGCGAAATATTGACAAAATATCGGCAAGCAGACATAATGGGCATAAGGAAGTAGGGGTCTATGGCAATCGACCCGCTATGAACGGCAATCCGAAGCGGGCTGATTGCCATCAGCCCCTACGAACGACGGTAGTGTAAAGTAAGCAATGAAAATATTGACCTGAACATCAACCGTAAAATAATTACGCATTACGAATTACGAATTTAAGGGAGGTTGCGGATATGAAGAAATTGCCGATTGGGATACAGACTATTAGAGACATAGTCGAGGGCGATTATGTTTACGCCGATAAAACGCAGTATGTCTACAACCTCATAAACGATGCGAGCTATTATTTCCTGTCCCGGCCAAGGAGATTTGGCAAGTCGCTCCTGCTCGACACGCTTGCCGAAGCCTTCAAGGGAAACAAGGAACTGTTCAAGGGCCTGTGGATATATGATTCCGATTACAGCTTCGAGAAACACCCGGTAATCCGGCTCGATATGAGCAATATATCAAACAAAACGCCGGAAATATTGGAAAACTCAATTCTTTCATCTCTGAGAACACGCATTAAAGAAGAGGGTCTTGACATTACCGACGAAATCCCGTCAGATATATTCAAGCATTTTATCATAGCCCTGAACAAAAAATATAATCAAAAAGTCGTCGTCCTCATAGACGAATATGACAAACCTATGCTCGACCACATCAACGATGTTGAAACCGCCGAAGCCAACAGGATGGTAATCAGGGGGTTCTACGGCATACTCAAGTCGATGGACCCGCACCTGAGGTTCACGTTCCTCACGGGGGTGTCGAAGTTTACCAAGACCTCCGTGTTTTCAGAGCTCAATAACCTCAAAGACATAACCATGACTGAAAAGTATGCGAACATATGCGGGATACCCATAGAAGACCTCGAAAAATATTTTGGCGAACATATCGACAGCTTAAAAGCGCTGAAGAGATTTCGGGACTGTGAGAGCATACAAGACGAGATACTTGCGTGGTACGACGGCTATTCGTGGGACGGCGTGAGCAGGGTGATAAACCCCTTCTCGCTGTTGAGCTTTTTCGGGCAGGAAAGATTCGGGAGCTTCTGGTATGCCAGCGGCACTCCTAAGTTTTTGGTGGATTTGATAAAACGGAAGCCGGAGTCCTATTTGGCGCTCAGAAACCTCAAAATCAGCGAGAAGTCGCTTGACTCATTCGACATCCAAAAAATGGAAGTGGAGCCACTGTTGTTCCAGACGGGATATCTGACAGTTAAAAAGCTAATAGAAACAAGGGGCGCCCCCATATACCTTCTGGACATTCCGAACCTTGAAGTACGGGAAGCGTTCAGCCTGCAGATAGTGTCGGCGCTGACGGAAAGCGGGGACACGGCGGCTGAGCGCGCGCAAATGGACATACTCGACGCGCTCGACGAGGGGGATTTGCAGAAAATGCTTGCCACACTGCGCAGGCTTTTCGCATCCATCCCATATGAGCTTCACGTCCCCCTTGAGGCGTACTACCACTCGATTTTCTATGCCGCGATGACATTGCTGGGTTTTGACATGGATGCGGAAGTCTCAGTGTCTACAGGCAGGGTGGACGCGGTGCTTGAGCACGGCGACAAGGTGTATGTCATGGAGTTCAAGTATGAAAGCTGCCCGCCCGGCGCGAGCGCCGAGGAAAAGAGGAGGCTTTTTGATGAGGCCCTGCATGACGGCATGGAGCAGATAAAAGACAGGGGTTACCAAAAAAAGTACATAGGGAGCGGCAAAACCGTATGCCTCGCCGCCTTCGCCTTCCTCGGCAGGGACGAGATCGA
>Ga0099364_10012351_pt1 | contig 11523 bp, 12 predicted proteins | sample TergutTh196P3_FD_73070 | JGI IMG/M metagenome (GOLD analysis project Ga0099364, IMG submission 73070) | Microcerotermes parvus P3 segment gut microbial communities from Pointe-Noire, Republic of the Congo - Th196 P3 | ecosystem: Host-associated > Arthropoda: Insects > Digestive system > Gut ...
TCATTCCTCTCGCTTCCAAAATGCCAGGCTTTTCTGCCGCAGCGCTTTGCGCTCCATAGGCGCAGGCCAAAGATACTGCCGTTTGCCTTCCCGCATACCGGAAGCCAGATGGGAAAACACCTGCGGGTTCTCCCGGCTCAGCGTCCCGATCAGTTCCTTAACCCTGGTCCTCATGGTATAGCCGTCCAGGGGACAGGGGCTGAGCACCGCATGCAACCCCAACTCCGACGACGCGGCTACGATATCCTTCTCCCTTATATAGACAAAGGGACGGATCACCGTAACGCCGGTCCGGTCCAGATAGGTCTTGGGCATAAACGTGCCCAATTGCCCGGAGTACAGTAAGCCCATCAGCCAGGTTTCCACCGCGTCATCGTAATGATGGGCAAAAGCTACCTTATTAAAACCCTGCCGCTTTGCGTAATGATGCATCAGGGCCCTGCGCCAGTAGGCGCAGCGCGAGCAGGGGTTCTGCTCCGGATTTTGCAAAGTGTCGTCCGCCATATCCATCCGCTGCACATGCAGGGCCAGGCCGGCGGCGGCGGCGGCGTCCGCAAGGGGTTTGTATCCGCCATCCTCAGGCGGCCGGAAGCCAAGGTCGATATGCATGGCTTCCATCTCCACCGTCCAGGGAAGGCGCCGGGCCAAATAAGCAAAAGCGTATAGGAGAAGCGTGCTGTCTTTGCCGCCCGAAAGTCCCAGCAGGATCCTGTCCCCCGGCGCCAGCATATCGAACTCGGTGATCGCTTTCCGCATCCCTTTGATGATATACCGCGGTATGACAGGCTCCCGCTGACCGGCGCTGTCCGGCGGCGGGTAATCCGTCAGCACAGGCTGCTTTCGCCCTTCGTCGATTTCCGCCCATTGCTTGTCAATAGATTCTGTCATAACTCCGCTAAACCTTTCTCCAACCGCTTGCGTAATCGTTCTTCAAATAAGAACCCGTCTGTCTGCCAAAGCCCAGCGGAAAGCCTCCCATCGTGACCAGCGTCCAGCCGGGCTCGCCTTCCAGCATCAGCGTTTCTCCCCGCAGATAGCGCGCCGGCAACTCTCCCAGTGGATCGAGATCCAGCCTTCGCGCAAATTGATTCGCCATCAGCCCCATGGCAAGAGGCTGAGCAGGTACAAAACGGCCGTTACGGATTACACCCTGATACCATCCCGGACGGCTTACTTTAAGTCCCGCTAAATCCGGCAATCCGGCAGGCCTTTGATACACATGACCATGATAGATACCATAATTCGCTTTAGGCGGGCTGACCAGATGCGTCCGGATAAACTCCAGAAACGGCTCCAGTTCCCCCCCGGGCGTCTGCGAAGACAAATCGTTCGGACGGCTATCTGTGCTATGGCGACCTTTCTCAAAGGAAGCAAGGAATTGTCCTTCCCCCTCGACCAAATGGGGCCAGAGCTGGCGGCATTCCTTCAGCGTGACGCCCGGTTTCCATCCATTATAATAAGGCAAGGATACAAGGGAAAAATCAGGCTGTCTTGTCAGAAACGCGGCGACGGCGTCCTCATTCTCCAGAGGATTAAAGGTGCAGGTAGAATATACCATTCGCCCGCCATCCCGTAGCATCAGCGCAGCCTGATCCAGTATCTCATCCTGGATTGTACGGCAGGCTTGCCCGTTGTATCGGCGCCAACTTTGTATGGCGCCGGGCTCCTTACGCAGCATTCCTTCACCTGAGCAAGGGGCGTCGATGAGGATTTTATCAAAATAGCCCGAAAAGGTCGCCGCCAGCCGGCGCGGTTCTTCATTGAGTACGACGGCGTTGGTCGTTCCCCAGTGTTCCAGATTCCAGATCAGGGATTTTATCCGCTTGGGATTCGGATCGTTCGCAACCAAAAGCCCCTCGCCGGAAAGCGCCGTCGCAAGCTGGGTTGTTTTCCCCCCCGGCGCCGCGCAAAGATCCAAAACACGCTCCCCCGGTTGCGCGTCCAGCATCTCCGCCGGCGCCATGGCGCTTGGTTCCTGCAAGTAATAAAGGCCCGCTTGATAAAAAGGCAGTTTCCCCGGCCGTTCTTCCGCCGGAAACCGGAACCCTGCCGGCGACCAGGGAACGGGATGCATGGGAAAAGGGAGAAGCTTGACCAATTCCGATATCGTGATTTTGCCTGTGTTGCATCGCAGCCCATGCCATGGTTCCTGCTCCAGGCAGGATAAAAATGCGTCGAACTCCTCTTTGCCAAGCTGGCTTTCCAGTCGCGCTGCCAGGTTCTCCGGCAGATCCATCCTCAAGCGTATTTCTCCCTTCTCACAGACCCAACTCGTTCTATCACAGACCCGACTCGTGCCAGTGCTTTCATACGTCTTGCCCTGTCTCCGTAGCCGCACGCCATGCTTCCAGGCGATAGATCGGCTGTCCCATCAATAGAAAGCGTTGCTCGAATTCCGTCGGAATATTCTCTTCGAATCCGGAACGATAGAGATCCTTGCATAATTTACCCACTGACCAGCCTTCCCGAATAAACATACCCAAAGAATAGCGAAAAAAGCCTTTCTGGTCCGTCTTCAAATGCACTTGTCCGCCGGGTTTCAGCAGCTTATTATACAAGGATAGCTTTTCTTTTGCTGTCAAGCGTCTGGACTCGTGCCTGGTTTTCGGCCAAGGGTCGCTAAAATTCAAGTAAATCCGCTCAATCTGCCCAGAGGGAAAGAAAAGTCCGGCTGTAGCCGCATCGATTGGCAAAAAGCGAAGATTCCTCAGCGGCTTTGCCTGATTCTTCTTTGCGGCGATATAGAGCACGGTCCATGACTTTTCTATCCCTATAAAGTCAATATGCGGATATTTCATCGCAGCGCTCAGGATAAAGTCGCCTTTTCCTACGCCAATTTCTACGTGAATAGCAGCTTTCCTGCCAAATACTTCAGCCCAATCCGGTTGATAGGATGAAGCGCCCGTCTCCAGCACCCCCGGCATATCGGGCAACGCCGCTTCTCCTTGCCAGTTTCTCCGTAAACGCATGCGAAACCCCTTTGCATCCGGCATTACCGATCATTTTCATGTCTTTTTAATGATTATTATGCAGTCTTAAAATAAAATTTGCATTTATCAAATAAATGGTATATACTGTGCCTGACTTCGTTTTCTTGCGGTTGGCGAAAGATCTATTGGCTCCTGAGCTTAGATTTTGGTTGACTCCTAAGGAAAACGTCTCAACTCATTATCTGTCAGGAGGAATGACAATGGAAGACAAGACACTGGTATGTAAAGACTGCGGCGTAGAATTCATTTTCAGTGCGACAGAACAGGAGTTTTATGCGGAGAAAGGTTTTCAGAACGAACCCGCACGTTGTCCTGATTGCCGCCGGGCCCGCAAACAAGCTGCAGCGGAGAGCAGGGGCGAACGTCAGTATTACACTGTCAACTGCTCCGAGTGTGGCGTGGAAACCCAAGTTCCGTTCAAACCAACAGGAATTCGTCCAGTCTACTGCCGGGACTGCTATCAAAAGAATCAGTAGATCAATATGCCAACCTTGATCCGATAGCAGAAAAGTCCTCTCGCTTGAGAGGACTTTTATTTTTCCGGAAAACGCAAGGCATTTCCTGAAAAACAGAAGCCCTCTGATAGATGCACCCACTCAAGCGCGAAAGCCTTACCATTCTGTTGCCACTAGATTTCCGTCTTCCAGCACGATGATCGTGTGTTCAAACTGCGCTACACGAAAGCCCTCCGGCACCACCAGCGCCCATTCGTTATAACCGCAATTGGTTACCATGTCCGGTCCTTCGGATACAAAGGGTTCCAATGCGATCACCTGTCCCTGGCTGAGCCTGTTTCTCTCTTGCCGGCTATAATAATTGAGAATATTCTCCGGAGCCTCATGCAGGCTGCGGCCCAGCCCATGTCCGCAAAGATTCTTAATCACGGTCAAATCATAGGATTTGGCGACTTGCTCTACCGCATTGCCAATCCGGTTGACCTTGCCGCCCGGTTTTGCGGCTGCGATAGCCGCTTCTCTTGCTTCGAGACAGATCCGGCACAACTCGTGTACTTTCTCGTCCTCTATTTCAACGGCAATGCTCATGCCTGTATCCGCAAAATACCCGTGAAGCTCTATGGAAACATCGATATTAACCAAATCTCCGGCTTGAATCTGCCGGGATCCCGGTATACCGTGGGCCACTTCCGGCAGAACGCTGATACAGGTTGCGCCGGGAAACGAATACAACAACATTGGCGCGGATTTCGCGCCATGCCGTATCATCATTTCTTCTCCGATTTTGTCTAATTGTCCTGTAGAAATCCCCGGTCTGAGACGATCTGCCATCTTGTGCATAATTTCAGCGGCGACCTTGCCGGCTTCCAGGATCCCCTGAATATCTCTCTTTGATTGTACAATCATGGTTTTTCGCTTTTCCCCTGCTTTCGTGCAGTTGAATGTACAGCTCTTTCAACGCCGCGTTATCGCCGTCCGGCGCCGCCGCCCCGGCTCGCGCCGCCTCCCCCGGATCTGCCTCCGCCGCTGAAGCCACCGGATGATCTACCTCCGCCGCTAAAGCCACCGGATGATCTGCTTCCCCCGCCAAAACTGCTTCCTCCGCTACCGCTACTGAAGCCGCCAAAACCGCCGCCGCTGCTCGGCCTTCGTCCCGCACCTCCGCCGCGGCTGATCCCGCCGCCTGTCCTGGGTTTTGCCTGCGAACCTGTGATCGGTCTCGCACCGAAACTCCGCACCGGTTTAGGCGCCGGAATCCCTACAGGCGGATGATAATGTCTGCGCGGCGCACGTATGCGGAAACCGCCAAATGAGTAACGATACCGCCTGCCGAAAACCATAGGCCGGTATCCCCGGGGACGGCGGGGCAATCTACTGAACAGCCCCACCATAACAATCAATACCAAAACCAGGACAAAAAGAGCGGAGAACGGGAAGGAAGATCGTTGGCTATTCCCGGTACCGGCTATCGTTCCGGACTGGCCTAGATTCCCAGCCGACCCGCTGTTACCCGTCACCTGTATATTGTAGATCCGCTCCAGGCGCGCAAGGCTGGCGTCAAAAAACTTCCAGACGCCCGCATTATAGTTGCCGGCGGCAAAATCTTCTTCCAGATACTCATAGAGGTAATCATCCAGAAGGCCGCTGCTGAACTGTTGCTCCAGCCCTATTCCCTGCATGGCGTAATAGTTTTCTTCCCCAATCACCAGCAGAAGAAGCAAACCGTTGTTGGATTCCGCGGAACCGATTTGCCATGTATTAAAGAGCTGATAGGCGTAGTCCTCGATATCTGCGCCGTTGAGAAAGTCCACCGTCACGACGATGATCTCCGCGCCGCTCAGATCACTCAGCGTTTGATTTGCCTGATTGATATAGCGGATCGTATCTTCCTGGAGGACGTCCGCAAAATCCGCTACATATCCATAATCAGGATGATACGCCGGTATGCCTTCGGCGCCGTACAGGTAACCGCAGGACAGGAAAAGGGAAAGCAATAGCAAAACCGCCGCGATGACAGCCGGTTTCTGATCCCTATGGATTTCATGGGTTTTTGTTCTCCCGATCATGTTCGCAGCCTCCTACTCAAATAATTCCAGGCGCCGAATGCCTGTCAACCCGCCCAATATGCCGGCGGGAAAGCCGGAAAGGATTTGATTGAAGCCGGCGGCGGCTTGATTATAGGGATCATGGCTGATGGTATCCCCTCTGGAGCGGAAGTCCGTATATAAGCTCTGGGGGTATCCGGCGTCCGGCGGCCTGAGGTTCATTTCGTCTAACACATCATAGAGGTCTCTGACCGCCGTTCCTAACTCCCGGTTCGCAGCCGCTTTCTCCCTGACAGAAGAAGCGGTATCCAAAACCTCTTTCGCCGCCAAAACGTTTTGGATCAGGGTATTCTCTTCAGGCAGATACTTGCGGGCGATGACCACCATATTATACGCTGCATTTCCTCTCTCCCGCAGATCTCCTTGAATCCCTATCCCATCCCCCCGCGCGCCCAAGCTAAATATGGCCGAAGCCGTATTGCGCATCGCCGAGAGGGAGTTATGGCTGCCGATCAAGGTACCGGCCAGGATCATCAGGATCATGATACAGAATGCAAAACCGCTTCTTTGAATCAGACGCAACGTCTATCACCTCATTGATTGATTTCCAGTAGTTTTTGTTTTAACTGGCCTTCGATTTTGCCTAACTCCACTTCCGCCTGCTGCCGTCTGTTCCGCCCGTCGCTTTGGATCTTCAACACTTCGTCCAGGGTCTCGATCAACCTCAGGTTCGTATGCTGCAGCGTTTCGATATCCACGATTCCCCGCTCCGACTCCTTTGCGGTTTCGATCGTGCCTGTTTTCAACATATCGGCGTTTTTTCTGAGCAGCTCATTGGTCATATCCGTCACTTCCCGCTGGGCTTCCATAGCTCTTTGGCTATGCACCAGACCCATAGCCAGGACCATTTGGCTTTTCCAGAGCGGGATGGTATTCACCAGGCTGGATTGGATCTTCTCCGCCATCAGGGTATCGTTGTTTTGTACCAGGCGGATCTGGGGCGCCATCTGAATGGACACTACGCGGGTCAGCTCCAGATCATGGATTTTTTTCTCAAAGCGGTCGCAGAGATTCGCGAAGTCATTCGCGTTTTGGGCGTCTTCCGGAAGCCCGCTTGTTTTCGCCTTTGTGATAAATTCCTGCAAGGTAACTTCTCTGGCTTCCTGCAGCGCCTTTTTCCCTGCCAGGATATACATCGCCAGTTCCTTCAGATAGACCAGATTGGTATTATACATCTCGTCCAGCATCGCCACGTCTTTCATCAGTTGAATCTGATGCCGTTCCAGCGTCTGGACGATTTTGTCAACGTTTGCTTCTGCTTTATCAAACTTGGTTTTCAGCAATTGCAGCCTGTTGGCGCCTTTTCTAAAAATGCCAAAGAAGCTTTTATCCTTCTCGTCGATTTCGAAGCCTCTGAGCTCCATTACCAGATTGGAGATCATATCCCCCGTCTCCCCCAGGTCTTTCGTCCTGACGTTGCTGAGCGCGGATTCAGAAAAACCGGCTATCTTTCTTTGGGCGCCGGCGCCGTATTGCAGTATCTGGTTGGCGTTTGTCACGTCAATCTTGCCGGCAAATTCCATTACCTGCTGCTGTTCGGCAGGCGTCAGGCTGCTCATGTCCAGCACTTCCGAGGTAACCGCAATTTCTCTGACCGAATCTCCTGCCGGATCCAGAGTCAATGCTGACGTAACCGGCGGCAGAACCTCGCCTTCCAGGGATAAACTAATACTCTCTTCATTCGCCATTATGATCTTCCTCCCTACTTTATAGTAAATATCCCGGTATTGATTCGCTCAATCGCTTCCTTCTGCCTGCAGCCCTTCGGATAACAAACCTTCCTGCGCAAGCATTCCCTGCAAAACGGTGATATCTGTAGAAATATCCAGGACTTCGTCTTTATATAGGCCGTCCAACTGGGTGCTAAACGCTTTCAGCACCGTATCCATTATATTTTCTATTTTCGCCATGGCAGCCTGAATGTTTTCTCCCTGGATTTTCTGTTCCTCCATAGAAAAATAGGATTGCAGCAATTTGTGTACAACCGGCAGGTAATAATCCAAAGAACGGCGGATCATGGGCGCCTTTTGCGGTCGCCGCTGGACCTCCCGGAATATTTGCCTGCAGATATCCTCTAATCTGCTAATCTGATCGGACAGTTCCGCCTGGCCTATTTTCTGATTCGCTTCCCGGATTTCTTTCAGCAGCGTTTGTCCACGGCTGATCATTTCGTCAGCCTGGCGGCTTCCGGATGGCGTGAAGCTTTCTTCCACCTCCACAACTTCCCTGACGGGCGTAAAAACCTTACTGCTCACAAAGAATACCGCAGCGGAAAGGGCCGCGGCAATGAGGATGTCCGTCATCCGGTAGAAAGGGAGCAGCAAGCTGTAGATCAGCCAGCATAGTCCCGCCAGATAAAAGGGAAACGGCGATTTTCTGATAATCTCCTTCTTCATTCATAAACTCCTTCGCCACATAGGATTAGGCCCGGAAAGCTCCGTGAATTCAGGTTTGTCCTTCATTTATCATATAGCATTTCCCTGTTTTTCGCAATTAAGATTGGATTAAAATATGTTCAGCAAAAGATTAAAGCTTGTATTACAGATTGATTTTTTTACGCTTCAAAAACAATAGCAGCGGCATCCCTAGTCCATAGCAGGCGCCTGTCTGTCCCAGAAAAATCTCTCCTGCAGTCAGCCAGAAAGGCAAGCCAAGGGTCTTGCTAAGAACAGCGCCGATAATGAAAGCGTTGAGGATGACCGGCGGTAAGGGAACCAGCCAGATCTGCTTCATTCTGCGGCTTATAAAGGCCGCCGCCAGGGTGGCTAAGCTTCCAAACACGATATCCGCTAAGCCGTAGCCGCCTACTAGATTCGCAATCAGACAGCCGATAAACAGGCCGGGGATAGCCTCCGGGTAAAGCCAGGGCAAAACCGTCATCGCTTCGGCCACGCGAAATTGTAGCGGTCCAAAACTGATCGGCGCCAAGGCAATGGTCAGCGCAGCATAGATAGCCGCCACCATCGCTGTTCTGGACAATTTGACGCTGCCGGCGCCGCTGTTAAACTCTTTATTCTGCATACCGCTGAAGCTTCCCTCCTTGTATTTGGCGCCGTGCCTGCCGGATGCTATCCCTCTGCCTGAGGTCAGTAGTCTGTTAAGTCTAAAAGTTACAGTTCAGTACCGACTCATTAGGTGGCAGGCGGGCATGTTTGACCAGGCTACGGTAGGAACATGAAGTCGTGAAACACAGGCTTGGCAGCCAATGAAGCCGTAGAACCACCCGTGAGGGGGTTCAGGCGAAGGTCCTTCAAGGAGGCTGGCGGGCTATACATCGGAAGGACGTTGAGCCGTTAGGCTACATAATCAGAAAGCCTGATGTTGATCACGAATGTGACGTGTAGCCGGGCAAATGTGCCGGCGCCACCATAGTCGGCACTGAACTGTACCTTTCCCGGATGTTTTTCGTCAACTAACCACTTCTTTTGTTGCTTTTGCATATCATTTTGTATAAAATGTGTATATCTGAGATGAGTTGCACGCACTACCTAAGTGGCGTCGGACCAACGGACTTACTCCGCTATCCTAAGTATCCGAGGGCGCGTTTGTTCCGCTATCCGTAAAATCGCAGGGCGCGTATATCCTTAGGCGCGTGTTGTTCGAATGTTCATCGCGGAAGAAAATTGAATAAAAAATGCGCATTCAAATGGAGGAAAGCCAGATGGGACCTGCCGACGCCAAAACCACAATGAGAACCGGAAAGAGATCGATCTTTAGTCGGATTTTTTTTCGATGGACAATCAAGAAACTTGTCGTCACATTGCTTATTGTCGCCGTCCTGGTCTTTGGCGGCAACGCGGTTCTGCAAGGCGGCCTCCAGTTAAACGCCACAAAGCCTGAGTCGGTAACGACGGTACCCGCCGTGCGGCAAGACATCGAAGACGTCCTGAGCCTGAGGGCGGTTCTGGAGGGAAACGAAAGCGTCGAGGTATCCTCCGGCCTCCATGCGGAGGTCCTGTCCATCCACGTGCAAGAGGGCGACAGGGTTGTAAGGGATCAATTGCTGGCTACCCTGGACGCCACCACCCTGACCCAGAGCATCGAACGGGAGGAAAGCGACCTGGCGCTGCGCAGGCTCCTGCTTCAGGATACGCTGAGAAGCCGTCAGAGGGAGTACGACAAAGCGCTGGCGACCATGGATGCCGCCATGACCTACTACGGGCAGATTCGCGCTTTATATGAAGCAGGCGGCGAAACCCTGCTGAATCTGAGAGAAGCGGAAACCGTCCTGGCGGATAGCCGGCGAGCTGTGAACGCCTATCCTATTTCCAACGGCAGGGTCGTGGCAAGCGCATCGGAAAGGCAGGAAATCAGCAACGCCGAACAGGCCCTGGAAATCAGCAGACAGAGGCTGGACGATACAGAGATACGCAGCCAGATTGACGGCACAGTAACCCGGATCCATACGCGGGTAGGACGTTTTGCCAATGAAACCGCTAACAATCAGCCGATGTTCGTCATCGAAGACATCGACAACCTCCAGATGCGGGTCCTGGTAAGCGAGCAAAGCATCGCCAGGGTCCGCATTGGCCAGGAAGTACAGATCTCAGCCGATATCCTGAACGGCGAAACGGTCGCCGGGATAGTCGAACGTATCTCTCCTACAGGCGAACTGCGGGAAGGATCCCTGTCCGAGCGGGTGATCCCTGTATATATTCGCGTGACAGGGCGTCATGAACGGCTGATTTCCGGCATTACCGCCAGGGCGACCATCAAAATCGCTTATGTGGAAGACGCGCTGGTGCTTCCCTGGGAGACCATTCTGGAAGGGGAAAACGGTTCTGCGGAGATATACACGGTCAATGCCGATAATACAATTTCCATTGTCCCGATATCCCTTGGCATCGAAAACGATTTAGTCGTGGAAATCCGGGGAGACGCTATCTACGAGGGAATGCCTGTCGTCATCAATCCCAGCGCGCTCCTGAAAGAAGGCATGTCCGTGGAAGTTAGCCAAAACGGGGATGCGCAATGACCGGCACAGCAGCAAATATACTGATCGATATTGCCAATCTTGATAAAACTTACGACACAGGCGCCGCACAGGTCCACGCCCTGCGGAACGTGAGTCTGCGTATCCGGGCCGGAGAATACGTAGCCGTCATGGGGCAGTCCGGTTCGGGGAAATCTACCCTGATGAATATACTCGGCTGCCTGGATCGCCTGTTCACCGGTATCTATGCTTTAGACGGCGTGGATATTGCCTCGCGAAGCAACCGTCAATTATCGGTCATACGCAGTCAAAAAATCGGTTTTGTGTTCCAATCCTATAACCTGATTCCGCGCATGACTTCTCTTAAAAATGTAGAAATGCCCATGATCTACGCCCGGAAGAATCGGGCCTTTCGTCAGCGGATGGCGCAAATCCTGCTGGAAAAGGTCGGCTTAGGCGACCGTATGGACCATTTACCCAATGAACTGTCCGGCGGTCAGAAGCAGCGCGTCGCGATCGCCCGCGCATTGGCAAACGACCCGCCCATCCTGCTGGCGGACGAACCGACGGGCAATCTGGACACCGCATCCTCCGAAGAAATCATGGAACTGTTCACGGCGCTAAATAGGGAGGGCACTACTGTCATTGTCGTCACCCATGAGAATGATATCGCGTCCATGACCAATCGAATCATCCGTTTTAAAGACGGCAGAGTCGTCGATGATTCGGACTTGAGGAGGGCAGGCCCATGATTTTCTGGGAAAACCTGATGCTTGCCTTTACCGCCATCCGCGCCAATAAGCTGCGCTCCTTCCTGACCATGCTGGGTATGATCATCGGCATCAGTTCCGTGATCACCATCGTCTCTCTTGGCGACACCATGCGCGGGCTCATGGCCAGCGAGTATGAAAATATCGGGCTGGGCGCGGTTGTGCTGTACATCACGCCTGAAAACGCGTATTACACGGAATCCGAGATGTTCTCGACCTACGACCGGGACAGGGTGCGGGAAGCGATGGGAGATGCTTTGCTCTATGCCG
>Ga0099364_10012352_pt1 | contig 11523 bp, 9 predicted proteins | sample TergutTh196P3_FD_73070 | JGI IMG/M metagenome (GOLD analysis project Ga0099364, IMG submission 73070) | Microcerotermes parvus P3 segment gut microbial communities from Pointe-Noire, Republic of the Congo - Th196 P3 | ecosystem: Host-associated > Arthropoda: Insects > Digestive system > Gut ...
GTTCGCGATTGAAAGCGATTTCGTTTTCTTCCCTGGCTTCTTCCTGTTCGGTGTTGGAACTGATGAGGGAGAGGGTGTTGTTGTCCAGCATCAGCCGCACGCCGTGGAATTTTTCGTTGGAGAGGATCGCGGCCCGTTGCAGCGCGGCCAGGAACGGCACGCGCGTCAGGGTGATGCATCCGGGATGATCGCGCGGGATGACGCGCTCGTAGTCAGGGAATCTGCCGTCGATGAGTTTGGTGACGAATTCGATGGAACCGAAGCGGAACACGGCCTGGTTGCCGGAGAGCACGACGTCGACCAAATCGTCGGTATCGCCGATCTGGCGCGCGAGTTCGAGCACCGTCTTGCGCGGCAGGATGACTTCGCAACGGCTCGGAACGGCCATGTCGAGTTCACTTTCCGCGTAGGCCAGACGGTGGCCGTCGGTGGCGACCAGGATCAGGTTTTTGCCGTCGGCAATGAGCAGCAGGCCGTTCAGGTAGTAGCGGATGTCCTGTTGCGCCATCGAGTAGGCGACTAGCGCAAGTTGTTGTTTGAGCGTTCTTTGTGATACGGAGAAGCGTACCGCGTCCCCGTCGGGCGGGGTAATCAGGGGGTAGTCCCCGGCGGGAAGGGTTTGCAGGTGAAAGCGGCTGCGGCCGGCCTTGATGTCCAGGCGGCGCTCGTCGAGGGTGAGGCTGATTTCGGTGTCGGGCAGGGCGCGCAGGATGTCCTGGAATTTGCGGGCGCCCACGGTGATGGCGGCATCTTCCCCCCCGAATCCGCTCGTGGTGGTGGCGCGGATCTGGATTTCGATGTCGGTGGCGGTGAAGGTGATGTGTTCGCCCGTTTTTTCGATCAACACGTTCGAGAGAATGGGTAACGTGTGGCGCTTCTCGACAACGCCGGACACCGCTTGCAGCGGTGCGAGCAGGGCATCGCGGGTGGTTTTGAGCAGGAGCATGGGTCAATCCGATCCGGTTGAATTTGAAGGAGAGAGGAGAAAGATAATCCGAAGACCTTGATGGCTCAACCTCGTAGTACCTGGGTGAGCACGTGGACATCGTGGTTGAGTTGTTGGTCACGCTGGCGCAGTTCGGACACCGTGCGGCAGGCATGCAGAACCGTGGTGTGATCGCGCCCGCCGAATGCCTCGCCGATCGCGGGCAGGGACATGGCAGTCAGTTCCTTGGCCAGCCACATTGCCACCTGGCGCGGGCGGGCGATGACGCGGGTGCGCTTTCTGGAATGCATGTCGTTGATCTTGATCTTGTAATAATCGGCAACGGTTTTCTGGATGTGCTCGATCGACAACTGGCGGTTGTAGGCATTGAGCAGATCCTTGAGCGCCTCGCGGGCCAGATCGAGCGAGATGGCGCGTTCGTGGAAACGCGCGTAGGCCACGACCTTGTTGAGCGCGCCTTCGAGTTCGCGCACGTTCGAGCGCAGGTTCTTGGCGATCAGGAAGGCGACATCGCCGTCGAGCTGAACCTGTAACGCCTCGGCCTTCTTTTGCAGGATGGCGACGCGCATCTCCAGTTCGGGCGCTTCGATCTGCACCGTCAGCCCCCAGTCGAAGCGCGAGACGAGGCGGTCTTCGAGCCCCTGGATGTCCTTGGGGTAGGTGTCGCAGGTGATGATGATTTGCTTTTTTGCCTCGGTCAGCGCGTTGAAGGCGTGGAAGAATTCTTCTTTGGTCCGTTCCTTGGTGCGGAAGAACTGGATGTCGTCGATGATGAGCAGGTCGAGCGAGCGGTAGTGGCGCTTGAGGGCGTCAAAACTCTTTTGCTGGTAGGCGCGCACGACATCGGAGCCGAAATCCTCGGAGTGCACGTAACGCACCACCGCGCGCGGGTTGCATTGGAACACGGCGTTGCCGATGGCGTGCACGAGGTGGGTCTTGCCCAGGCCGACGCCGCCATAGATGAAAAGCGGGTTGTAGGACGTGCCGGGATTCTGGGCAACCTGCATCGCGGCGGCGCGGGCCAGATCGTTGGCGCGACCGGTGACGAGCGTCTCGAAGGTGAAATCGGGGTTGAGTCGGGTTTTTTCGTAAGCGAGTTCGATCCCCGTCGCGCCCGATGCCGTTCTGGCAGGTTCTTCGGACGCATTCGATGCCTTGCGGGCGGCGGAAGCGGACGATCGGGCAGGGATCTTTGCCGTATCGCCATCCTTGCCGGGGAGTGGCGTGACGGTGGCGGCTGCGGGGGGAGCGGCCACCACGGAAACCAGTTGCAAGTCGAGCCGTAGCGGCACGCCGTGGAATGCTTCGCCCAGTTCGCCGATGCGGCGCAGGTAGCGATCGCGCACCCATTGCAGTATGAAACGGTTGGGAGCCTTCAGCGTCAGGCTGGGATGGCCGCCGCCATCATCGTCGGCGTACTCGACGGGCAGCGGCTTGATCCACGTGTTGAACTGCTGCGCAGGCAACTCTTGCTCGAGGCATGCCAGGCAGTAGGGCCAGAATTCCTGCTGTACGGAAGGGACGGTTTGCGTTTGGGGCACGGCGTTCAAAGAAACATCAAACACGCCACTCCGGAACACCGGGCGGCAGACACTTGGCCTTGCGGCCAGATCAGGAAAGCGGCCATAGCGTTGTGACATGGCTTTGACCGGACAGATGTGAAATTCTACCTGTTTTATTCGCGCGCCGCCAAATTATCCACAAGCCCAGGAGGGGATCTGTTGACGGGGGGAGCAATCCTCGCCTCTTTCCGTTTCAGGGTGTTGTACGGACGCTACCCGCTTGCAGCCGATTTCCGGGGCGGGATGGTTTTCCCCTTTCTACGGCTGCATCTGGGATAATCTCCGGCTAGTTTTGTCGGACGATCCCCGTGACCCAGATAACATCCTCTCCTGCATGGCTGCGCGCCATCCTCAATCGCCGCATGCTGATCTGCATCTTCACCGGATTTGCTTCCGGCATGCCGTTGTATTTGCTTTTCAATCTTTTGCCTGCCTGGCTCAAGACGGAAGGGCTGAGTCTGAAAGCTATTGGCGCTTTCGCGCTGATTCAGTTTCCCTATACCTGGAAGTTTCTCTGGTCTCCCCTGCTCGATCGCTACGCGCTACCGTGGCTCGGCCACCGCCGGGGCTGGATGGCCGTGTTCCAGCTTGCCTTGGTGGGCATCATTGCCTGGCTCGGACAGTTGTCGCCCAAGGAAGATTTGCATCTCGTCGTGCTCCTGACGGCGCTGCTGGCTTTCGTCTCGGCTTCGCTCGACATCGTGCTCGATGCTTTCCGTCGCACCCTGCTTGCCGACGTAGAGCAGGAAATGGGCAACACGCTGCATGTGAATGCGTACAAGATTGCCAGCCTGGTACCAGGGTCACTGTCTCTGGTTCTTTCGGATCATCTGCCGTGGTCGCAGGTGTTCTTCATCACGGCCCTGTTCATGCTGCCCGGAGTCGTCATGACTCTGTTGGTCAGTGAACCGCGTGTCGAAATCAAGCCCCCCAGAACCCTGCGCGCGGCCATCGTCGAGCCTTTCCTGGAATTTTTTCACCGTCACGGTACCCAGTTCGCTCTCTGTACCCTTGCTTTCATCCTGCTCTATAAGCTGGGCGATTCCCTGTGTACCGCGCTGGCGACCCCGTTTTATCTGGAGATGGGTTTTACGCGCACGGAAATCGGGCTCGTCGCAAAGAACGCCGGCCTGTGGCCGAGCGTAATCGGTGGTGTGATCGGCGGTGTTCTGATGACCCGCATTGGCGTCAATCGCGCGCTCTGGATTTTCGGCGTGTTGCAGGCCGTTGCCATTCTGGGTTTTGCCTGGCTGGCGTATCAGGGGCCAGCTCCCGCGACCGCCGAGCGCCTATGGATACTTGCCGGTGTGATCGGTTTGGAGGCGCTTGGAGTCGGCCTGGGCACGGCGGCATCCGTCTCTTTCATTGCGCGTACCACGCATCCCGCGTATGTTGCCACGCAGTTCGCACTGCTGACGAGCCTGACAGCCGTTCCGCGCACCTTCGTCAATGCCAGCGCCGGATGGCTGGTGGAAGGCATGGGCGGATGGTTCAACTTTTTCTGGTTCTGCTTCTTCCTCGCCATTCCGGGCATGCTGTTGCTCTTGAAGGTCGCGCCCTGGAGTGGCGCGCCACCTTCCACACCTGTTGTGAGCGAGGAAAACGCGAGCGAGCGCAAGTCAGCGTGATCTCTGTGACGGCCTCTGCCCTGGTTGCCGCTGCCCGTGAGTTGTCCGCCACGCTTGGAGAGATGCGTTTCGCCCCGCCGGTGACGCATGTCTACGATCCGCTCGATTACGCCTGGGACATCCACGAACGTTACCTGCGCCGTTATGGGGACGGCCCCAGGCGGGTCGTCTTTCTGGGCATGAATCCGGGGCCGTTCGGCATGGCGCAAACCGGCGTGCCTTTCGGCGAGATAGTCGCCGTGCGCGACTGGCTCGGACTCGAAGGGCCGGTCGGGCAGCCGCAACGGCCCAACCCGAAGCGCCCCGTCGAGGGCTTCGCCTGCGCGCGTTCGGAAGTGAGCGGGCGGCGCTTGTGGGGCTTGTTCCGGGAGCGGTTCGGGTCGGCGGAGGCGTTCTTCGCGGAGCATTTCGTGGCCAATTACTGCCCGCTCGCCCTTTTCGACGGAGGGCGCAATCTCACGCCGGACAAGCTCCCGGCGGTGGAGCAGACACCGCTGCTGGCAGCGTGCGATGCGCATCTGCGCGCATTGGTGGCGGCGCTGGCCCCGGAATGGGTGATCGGCATCGGCGGATGGGCCGAAGCGCGCGCGCGCGGTGCGTTGAACGGTGTAAAGGTCGGGCGCATCCTGCATCCGAGTCCGGCCAGTCCGGCGGCCAACCGTGGCTGGTCGCAGGCGGCGGAGCGGCAACTGCTCGAACTGGGCGTGTGGACGAACTGAGGATGGATGCTCTGATAAAGAATCAGCGATAATCACCTGCTTTTCGATTCGTGCCGTGACCTGGAGAACACATGAGTGACATGATCGCCCAACTTTTCGATAACAACCGGGCGTGGTCCGACCGTATGCAGACCGAAGACCCAGCCTATTTCCTGCGGCTGGTGCGGCAACAATCTCCGGATTACTTATGGATTGGCTGCTCCGACAGTCGCGTGCCTGCCAACCAGATCATCGGTCTCGATCCGGGCGAGGTTTTCGTTCACCGCAACGTTGCCAACGTGGTGGCGCATGACGATCTCAATGCGCTCTCGGTCATCCAGTTCGCCGTAGACGTCCTGCGAGTCAAGCACATCCTGGTGGTGGGCCATTACGGCTGTGGGGGGGTCAGGGCGGCGCTCAATGACGAGAAGTTCGGCCTGGTCGACAACTGGCTGCGTCATGTGCAGGACGTGCGTAATCTCTACACCGCGCAACTCGCTCAGACCCATGATGCTGCGTGGCGGCACGACCGCCTGTGCGAGCTCAATGCCATTCATCAGGCGGTCAATATCTGCCGAACCACGGTGTTGCGGGATGCCTGGCAGCGCGGGCAGGAAGTCACCGTGCACGCGTGGTGCTACAGCCTGCACGATGGACTGGTCAACGACCTCAAGGTTAGCGCCCGTAGCCGCGAGGAAGCCGCCGAGCAGGCCGAGAATGCGACTGCACGCATGTTCTGGATGAGAAACAGGCGTCGGCGTAACGCAGGGGAGCCGACTCAGTAAAAGGGAAAGCCAAGCGCGTCTGGATTACGCCGGGTTTCGCGCTTCCAGCGGGTCGCCGCCTACTTGCGTTTAGCCCGCCCCAAAAAGCGTCCGGGATTCATGGCATCGACGAGTTCGCGCTCCAGCGGCAGCGGCTCGCCTTCTATCTGGGAGGCCAGCAATTCGCCCGTGAGCGCCGCCCAGGCCAGCCCGCGCGCGCCGAAACCGGAGAGGATGTATAGTCCTGGGTGACAGGATTGACCATCGACGGGTATGGCTCCGACCAGTGGCAGACGATCCGGTGAAACCGGACGGAAGCCGACTCGCGCACCGAGCGCGTCGACATCTAACCTTTCAGTATAACCCGGCAGAATGCTTTCCAGCTTGGCGAGGTTGGCCTGCTGATCGGCCAGACGCACAAAGGGGTCGGGATCGCCGACATCGAAGCTGGCTCCCGCGCAGCGCAAGCCGTCGACTTCGGGCGTCGCATAGCCACCCTGGCAGACCACCGCACGCGGGGCGCTGCCTGTGGCGGCGGGCAACACGCTGACCTGACCGCGCGCGCTGAGCACCGGCACATTTCCGGCCTGCGAAAAACCTGTAACCCCAACCCCGGCGGCGAGAATCATGACCGGCGCGCTGGCGAGGGCGTGGCCATCGGCGTCGAGCGCGTGCCAGCATTCTCCACGGCGCTCGATGGCCGCGACGGAGCATGACCAGTGCGCGCGGACACGCTCCGGGAACGCGGCAAGATTGGCCGCGCACAAACTCGGAGGCTGCACCCATCCGCAACCCGGAAAATGCCAGCCACCGTATGGAACCTGCCAGCCGATGATCTTGCTTGCCTCTTCGGCATCGGCCTGCCGGAGCAATTCTTCGGGCAGGGCGAGGCGTTCGACCACGGCCCGCATCTTCATTTCATGTTCTGCGTCGCGCGCGAGATGAAAAACTCCGCAAGCCGCCGCGCGCAGTTTCGCGCCCGAGGCAAGGGCTTCCCCGATGCGTTGCCAGCCGTACAGCGCCCCGGCGCGCGTGATGCGGCTCATGCGGTTGTCGTCGAGACTGGGCTGTGGGCGCAGCACCCCGGCGTGATTGCCGGAGGCTCCCTGGCCCGGCCCTTCGGCAGAATCGATGATGTCGACCTCCCAGCCACGCGCGCACAAGCGTGTGCAAACCGCCGTCCCTGCCGCGCCCGCACCGATGACGACCGCCCGGCGCGAGGCCGGAGGCGGGGAAGGTTGCCGGGCGCGCGCTTCCGGATGGAGCGTGCCGCGCAACATCTGCCGCTTGCTGCCGAAGCCGGGGGACATCGAGACGACGAACTTGGCGCGGCGCAGACCTTCGCGCACTTCTCCCGCAACCGACCATGTCGCCAGGGTGGCCTTTGGCGCCGCCAGACGAGAGAGCAGATGAAAGACCCTGGGCGACCACATGATCGGGTTTTTGGCGGGAGAAAAACCGTCCAGGAAAAAAGCGTCGGCTGAAGCATCTATCTGCGCCAGCCCCTCGCGGACATCACCGAAATAGAGAGTCAGAAATACCCGTCCTTCGTCCAGATGCAGGCGGTGCATCCCGCCCGCGAGCGCGGGCCACTGGGCGCGCAACTGGGCGGCAAGCGGCGCAAGCTCCGGCCAGTCGGCGTGGAGCCGCGCCAGATCATCGACCCGGAACGGGTGCAACTCGCAGGAAATGAAATGCAGTACACGCGAACGGGCGGCGTCCTCCCGCCAGGCCGCCCAGGTAGCCAGAAAGTTCAACCCTAGTCCGAACCCCGTCTCCACGATGACGAAGCGATCCCGCCCGCGCCAGCGTTCCGGCAGATCGTTCCCGCCCAGAAAAACGTGCCGCGCCTGCTCAAGTCCACCGTCGGCGGAGTGATAGATGTCGTCGAACAAGTCCGAACGAGGCGTGCCGTCAGGGGAGAGCAGGAGCGTGGCGGGGTGGATGGGCATGGTTTACCGTCAGCAAGCCTTCCCTATCCAGGGATTGATGACCGCCAGGCCCGCAGCTTCAAAGGGCGATGTGTCGCGTGTCGCGACCGTGAGACCATGCGCGGCCGCAATAGCGGCGATATATCCGTCGGCAGGCGCAATGGCCTGTCCTGTGGCGCGCGCACGGGCACGCAGTGCTGCATAAAATTGCGACGCGGTATCATCAAATGACAGGATGCGGCCGGCGAACAGTGGCAAGACACGTTGTTCAAGACTGGAATGGAGCGTATCCCGGCGTCTGCCCTCCGGCAGCACGGCGATACCGAAGCGCAGTTCTGCAAGGCTGATTGTCGAGAGGTACAGCGTCTCGATGGCCTGCGCGTCAATCCAGGCAAGCACGCTCAAATCGCCGTCCGCTTTCAGCGGTTCGGAGACGACGTTGGTGTCGAGCAGGATCATTCAAAACCTATCGGTTCGGCAGGAGTCTTGTCGCGTTCGATCTCAAGGTCGACGCCACCCGCTTCGCGCCCAATTTCGGCCAGCAAAGAGCCGAGCCTGACCCGACCCTCGGGCCGAACGGCATTTTCGAGGATCGACCGGATTTCGGCTTCAGTGCTGCGGCCATGCGTAGCGGCACGCACGCGCAAAGCACGGTGTATCTCGTCGGGCAGGTTGCGAACAGTAACGGAGGCCATTGCTTTCACTTCGCGTTTCAAAACATCAATGATTTCATTATAGCTAAACTGATATCACTTTGCATGGTGCTGGAAAACACCGTCGCGATGAGTCACCTTTTCAGCAGACCGAGAAAAACGGGACGCAAGGTTTCGTCTTCCAGTAGTTCACCGAAGAGGTTTTTGGCATCATCATCTTGTCTGGCCGCGAGGTAATAGCTAATCAGATTGAAAGCCGCTATGGCACGAGAAAACGTGATTTCCGGTGTTTCGTCAAGCTCGGTCATGAGATCGAACAGCTTTCGTGCCTCCGAGAGATTTTCGGCGTTGCAGTAACCGCAAATCAGATTGACAGCCGCTTTGGCGCGACAAAGCGCGAACTCCGGTGTTTTGCCAAGTGCGTCCATGAGATCGAACAGCTTGCGCGCCTCTGGGAGAGTCTCTGAGAGATTTTCGGCCTTGCAATAACCGCTAATCAGATTGAAAGCCGCTTTGGCGCGAAAAAGCGCGAACTCCGGTGTTTTGCCAAGTGCGTCCATGAGATCGAACAGCTTGCGCGCCTCTGGGAGAGTCTCCGAGAGATTTTCGGCGTTGCAGTAACCGCAAATCAGATTGACAGCCGCTTCGGCGCGACAAAGCGCGAACTCCGGTGTTTTGCCAAGTGCGTCCATGAGATCGAACAGCTTGTGCGCCTCTGGGAGAGTCTCCGAGAGATTTTCGGCCTTGCAGTAACCGCCAATCAGATTGACAGCCGCTTTGGTGCGACAAAGCGCGAACTCCGGTGTTTTGCCAAGTGCGTCCATGAGATCGAACAGCTTGCGCGCCTCCGGGAGAGTCTCCGAGAGATTTTCGGCGTTGCAGTAACCGCTAATCAGATTGAAAGCCGCTTTGGCGCGAAGAAGCGCGAACTCCGGTGTTTTGCCAAGCTCGGTCATGTCCTCCCATACCCTGCGTCCAGCAACAGGGTTGAGAAATGCCGCCAAGTTGACAGAAATGGCCAGCCATAGCTCCTGGCTCAGGAAGTCTCCCTTGACGGTTGGTATTGCCGACACAAAAAGATCGACAATCACCTCCGAATCGGACGAAGCGAAGTCCTGCGCGCAACGATTGAAAAAATCGGCGGTTTCAAACGGAGCCTCCTGCCAGCAAGTCTGTAGCAATGCTTTCAACGTTTTTTTGTTGATCTGTCTGGAACGAACACCGCCTCCACGACTCAACACAAATCGCTCGCCGAGGAGATCGGGCTCGATGGGGTGAAAAAGGAAGAAATCTTCGTCGTCATTTTCCAGATGATCTCCCAGGCCGGAGTCCCACAAAGAGTGGTCGCTTGGTGGGCGGCATGCACCCACATTGCCGCTTGTACATGTCGCCTGAATCAGGGCGTGGAGCAGGGCAGGGTCTTTCTCCACGCCCGCAGGGGTTAGAAACCGCTCGAATTCCTGTTCGATAGCGAAATCGAGCACTCCATTCGGGGTGATTCCAGCTTTCGGGTTGATCCCAAGATAACCTGCCAGCAGCATGGCGAAGAGTGGGCGTTTATGCTCGTCCAGTTTCGTCAGTTTGTCTAGAAAGTCCGGGCGCGCGGGGAGTGGGTTGGGGGATTCCCAGATGTCTTTGGCAGCCTGTTCAGCGATTTCGTATAGCCCCTTATCACTGACAGTGCCCAAGTCGAAAGGCGGCTGGTAGCGCGTTGTTTTATCCAGTTGCCTATACCATTCGAGCGGTTGCCCTGCCTCGTTTCGCTCTTTGTATTCTCGCTCCAGAAGCAAAATGCGGATGCGCTTGTCACCCAGTTCCTTGTTCTTTGCGCGCCGTGTGAGCGGGGTGAAAATACGGGCGATGTTCCGCGAGTCGCCGGAAAATTCCCGCGCCACGTAGTCGATCACCAGCAGGGTGTCTTGTTCGGGGTGCCATGTGTGCCAGGTTTCTTGGGGGGGGGGTTCGAGACTGACAAACCCCGCATCCCATTGCTTTTCATTTTCAAGAAATTCGCAGAACTTGAATGCCGTCCGGCTCTTGCCGGTTCCTGCGCCGCCTGCAATCAACCACCACGAAAAGGGTTCCGGCGAGGTATAAAACCCCTCGAATGCCTGCCAGACTTCGTCCAACCGAACATATTCGATGGGACAGGAAGCAAAGCGTAGGTCCAGGAAGGAGGAGGAACTCGCCGGTTTTTCTTTGGTTTCTTGTTTCAGGTCGCGGAATGCGGGGGGCTTTGTGTTTGTTTTGGGTGTTGGGTTGATATTTTTGACCGAATTAGGCGTATCGCAAAGAATGCTATATCTTTCAACAATCAAATCTATGGCTTCATCAATGGTTTCATCTGATATTTCTTTGTACCCATCAACGCGACCATAAACACCATTTACCTCACCATTGTCACATCGCACAAACATAATGCGGTCGTCATTGGTTTGCTGATTAAGCAAATCGCGAATAGCTCGCCATTCAAGACCACACCAAGACTTTTCATTATAGTACTTGCCTAAAAATACAACAATTAGCTTTGATTCGTTATGGTATAAATTTTGCAGATGCAAATCAAGATTTGGCCTTGCAAACTCGGACTGGTGAAAACTATCATAAAGAATTTTGTTTTTGCCGAATATGCCAGCAAGACCATCGGCGACTTTTGAAACAATTCCCCTGTATTCTCCAGCAAACGAAAGTGCAATATTAAATCTATATTCATCGTTGCCTTTCACTGAGGAGCACGCCGGTTTTTCAACGTTTTCCCGTTTCAGGTCGTGGCGAGCAGGGGGCTTCGTGTTTGTTTCGGATGTCATATTGCTTTCCATCCCTTTGAGTTGTACATCGCGTGAAAAATACCACGAAGGATAAACGATTACTTGTTTGTGGTGTGCAGTCCATCCGGTTCGGCAGGTGTCTTGTCGCGTTCGATCTCAAGGTCGACGCCACCCGCTTCGCGGCCAATTTCGGCCAACAAAGAGCCGAGCATGACACGGCCCTCGGGCCCATTTTCGAGGATCGACCGGATTTCGGTTTCGGTGCTGCGGCCATGCGTAGCGGCCCGCACGCGCAAAGCGCGGTGTGTCTCATCGGACAGGTTGCGAACAGTAACGGAGGTCATTGCTTTCACTTCACGCTTCAAAATATCAGTGATTGCATTGTAGCCAGACTGATATCACTTTGCGTCGTGCTGGAAAATCTTGATTAGTACAGAAAAAATCCGTACACTACCGACACGGAGGACACCATGACCCACTATGCCGTACAACCATCGCGCATGGATCTGCGTATTCCGCAGGAAGTGCGGGACATCATCGATCGCGCCGCCTCCATGGAAGGTCGGACGCGCA
>Ga0099364_10012353_pt1 | contig 11522 bp, 12 predicted proteins | sample TergutTh196P3_FD_73070 | JGI IMG/M metagenome (GOLD analysis project Ga0099364, IMG submission 73070) | Microcerotermes parvus P3 segment gut microbial communities from Pointe-Noire, Republic of the Congo - Th196 P3 | ecosystem: Host-associated > Arthropoda: Insects > Digestive system > Gut ...
TCAAAGATAGCCCGGTTTTCTCCTTGACTTTTTGCTTTATTTCACGGGCTATCTTTGACGCGCCGCCGAAAAAGCCCATCGTCCCGGTGACGTCTAAAAAACCTTCGTCGAGGGATATATGCTCGATAATATTTGTATATTCGCCCCAGATCTCGTGTATTTGCCGGGAGGCTTCCTCATATTTTGGGAAGTTGGGGCGCATATATATGCCGTTTGGGCAGCGCCTGTACGCTTCGCTAATGGGGATGGCTGAGCGCACACCGAACTTGCGGGCTTCATAGCTGCATGTGGATACCACGCCGCGCCCGCCCGGTTTAGCGCCGATAATCAGCGGCTTCCCGCGAAGCTCCGGGTTATCCCTTACCTCAACGGCCGCATAGTCGGGTAAGAGAATGCCATTGCTGGCATTCCCTCCCCTAAGAACCGTACGTGACAGTTTCCCGTCATACGGCTCAAGCCTTTCAAAGCGTCATACTGCCGCATGACGCCGGCTGTACGGAAAGTAGGGAATGTAATGATTTATGACATTCAGGGTGTACGAGTGATTTTTGGGTATGGACGTTCTTTGTGGGAAAGTGAACCTTGCAACCGGTATCCTGTGTCATGCGTTCTCCGCAAACCTTGCAACATCCTTTTTGGCGGTTAAACATCCAGAGCATATTTTTCCGTCCTTTAAGGCTGGCGCACATTTTATCTGTTTCCCGTTCCTCAAAGTAGAATTGGTCAGCTTGTGCGAAAGGATTGGCTGATATTCTAATTCTCTTAAATCGGACAATAGGGGTATCAGACGCATAGAACAGTGACTGAAATATTGGGTTGCCCTCCCGGTCTTTTTCTTTTAGTGGGACGCTGAATGTCCATTCCCGTGTACCCACTTGATGAAAATACCTTTTAGCAACCCATTTCTTTCCCTTATGTTTATGTCTGCGTAATGCCCAACGCCATAGAGCCTGCCAAATTTGAAAGTCAATGTCGTGAAATATCTTGGCGGAAACGTTGAAACGTTGATTGTTCACCCAACCTCGCATGACAGGGTTAAGCATATAAATCAAATCGCTCTGTTTTTTGCTTTTGTGTTGCCGAATTATACCTCGCACCTTAGCCAAAAGGGATGTTACATTTTGCTTTGACGGCTTTATTAGCAATTTGCCTCGATATTTTCGCACATTGCACCCAAGAAAATCAAAGCCTTCCTCTATGTGAGTAATGACCGTCTTTTCTTCTGACAGGGAAAGCCCACGTTCTTCCATGAATGCGCGGATTATTGGCAGAACTGCCTGTTCCAAAAGCTCTTTGCTTGCGCCGGTGACTATAAAATCATCGGCATATCGAATGAAATTGACTTTTGGATTATGCAGTTTCCCGCCTTTCCTATACCGGTGAAACTGTTTCTTTAAAACACCTTCCAACCCATCCAAAACCATATTAGCGAGGATAGGCGAGATTGTACCGCCTTGCGGAGTTCCTTCGTCTGTGGGGAATAATTCCCTATTTTCCATAAATCCGCTTTTAAGAAACTTCCGCAGTATTTCTTTATCTATCGGCACGTGTTCTAACATCCAGTCGTGGCTGATATTATCAAAGCAACCTTTGATGTCGCCCTCTAATATCCATTTTGGGCTTTCCTTTCGGCTGAGCGCAGTGAAACAATGCTCAATCGCGTCCTGCACACACCGTTTCGGTCGAAAGCCGTAGGAGCTTTGGTCTGCCAATGTTTCCGCAATAGGCTCTAACGCGAATTTGTGTAGTGTTTGCATCGCCCTGTCCGTCATGGTAGGAATACCTAACGGACGCTTTCTTTTGCCGTTTTTCTTGGGAATATATATCCTTCTTAACGGCATAGGGCGGTATCCTCTGCGGCGCAGTTTTCCAACCGCTTTCATTTTGGCGTTAGGTGTATCCCATAATTCCCTGTCTACCCCTGATGTCCTTTTTCCTTTGTTTTCCGTCACCCGTTTTACCGCTAATACTTTGCCATAAAACGAGTGGGTGAGTATCCATTGTAAAGACTTCGCTTTACCGTGTCTACCCTCGCTGACAGCCTTTGCAATACGCATTTGAAGTTTCTTAACATAGCGTTCCGCCATCTTAAAGTCGATTTCAGACCAGTTTTTCGCTATGCCCGGAGTTGCACACAGTTGCCTGTTCATTTGCTTTCCTCCCTTAGAAGAAATTCTGCCAAATTCTCTTGCAAAGAAAGACCTGACGGAAGTTTGCTCCCTTTCGGGCGGAATTATGTTTCAATCCCTATCCGAACCATTACAGCACGGCTTTCGCTTTCTCCGTCATCCTTACCTGCATACCTATCGGCTTTCCTTACGGTTAGCTTTCCGTTTGCACGGAGATATACAGGCTTACCACGTTCCACACAATCAATACTGACAGGTTAGGCTCCACCTTTTCGCCGGGAGCTATTTTGTCCGTGTATCCCCTGCTGTTCACAAGAGGATAACCATGCTCCGATACCTTTTGGTGCAGGCTTATCAGCAGCTTTAGCCTGTTCATGGTAACGACGTTTATCAGTGATTCAGTTATCTTAGCCATACTGTCATTGCCTTCCCTCAAACCGCATTGCTGCTCGCAGTATTACCATTGCCTCGCGGTTTCGGCTACCTTTCGGAGAGGGCTTTTCATGCCGCTGTTACCTCACAACCGTTGCCGGTTGCTTTGGGGGCATGTGGCTTCTGTTGACGGAACAACAGGTCGCGAATTATTTTCCGCAACACTTTGATTGTGTAACCTCGTGTCACACAAAAGTATCCATATCCACATGCAGAATTTTCTTGCCCATGATCTTACCAGTTGCCACTTCACACCTGCCTGTCTGGATTAAGTATTGATTTTACGCCCTGCGTCAACCAAAATCAAGTCGTCGCGCCCATTTGCGGTTTCATGCAGCCTTTTTGTAAACCCACTGACGGAAAACAACACGAATTTTTCCCGCCGCCCTTCCTTTTTCCACGGCACAAGCTCTTTCTTGCGCAGCAAATCATAGAAAACGTCGGCGTCCACCGCTTGGCTGCGATACTTACATTCCGCGAATACGATGTCCTCCCCGGTGCTGTCCAACGCAACGATGTCGATTTCCTCCTTGTTGTTCCACCAGCGCCCGATTTTATTGAATTGCACCAGACCTGTAAGCGCAAGCCGCCAAAGCTCACTGCGGCAGACATTTTCGTATATATACGCCACATGGCCGTCGATGAAATTCTCCTTGATTTTCTCCAGCACATAATCAGACTGACCCAACTCCAGCCGGCCGCGTTCAGGATAGACAAAGCGAAACCAAAAGCGTATGAAGTTATCATTGATGTGATATAAGCTCATCTTGCTTTTTTCCGGATTTGTCTCAGTTACAGGGACTTCGCGCTGTAAAATATCCATATCAATCAATGTTTTAAGATATTTTGGAAGGCTTGTTTGCTTTATGGCAATATCCGTGCTTATTTTGCCGGGCTTACGGTTGCCCGCGGCAATGCTTTTGATGATGGAAAAATAGCTGCCGATTTCCTCTACTTCGTGGCGCAGCAAAAATTCCGGTTCTTCAAACAATAAGCCTTCCGGCCTCAGCACCAACCGCTCAATTTTTTCGTGAAGGCTTGCGCTGCCGCCAAACAACTCAATATATCGCGGAACGCCGCCGGTCACCGCATAATGCTCAACTAAATCGCGGTAAGGCATTTCATCATAAAACTGATTGTAATGCGTAAAATCAATTTGCTTAAGCTTGATTTGCCCTGTGCGGCGGCCGTAGAGCGGGCTTCCGTAACGCAGCGCATACTTTTCCATCATGTTAATCAGCGACCCGCATAGGATTAGCATGACATTCGCATTGCCAAGCCATGTGTCCCAAACCCACTGCAAAATAGAAGGAAATGCCGGGTTTGCGCCTACCATATATGGGAATTCATCAATGATAAGCAACTTTTTTTCATTTTGCTTATGCTTTGCGAATATGTCAAACAAATCGTTCCAGTGCCCGAAGGATGCGTTCTTCAAATACTCCTGTCCGGTATATTCTGAAATCATTTGGGTAAACCGCTTCATACTGATGGCTTCATTTTCTTCATTCGCCAAGAAATACAACGCCCGCTTATCTTTAATAAATTCCTTGATAAGCGTAGTCTTGCCGACCCTGCGCCGGCCATATATCACCACAAAAGACGCGCCCTCACTGTCGTACTGCTCATTCAACGCTGAAAGCTCCCGCTCGCGGTTAATAAAATTTTTCATTAGAAATCAATTCCTCTTTATTATTTCGGCTTTCCAACTTCGCTTTATATTGTTTACTTGTAAATATTATACCACAAAGAATTATTCTGTCAAGAATAATTCTTCGTGGTAGTTTGATTCTATGCAGATTTTTTACCCGGAGCTTTTACCCCGCTGTACTACACCTTCGCCCTTTTGGCTTCTTTCTGCAACTCACGCTTTTTAATGAACTCGGCTTCTTCCTCGCTCGTCGATGCACGCACGGAAGCCTTGTCGCAGACAGGACAACTGTCTACAACCCCCACGCGTTCAAAAAGAAACCCACATTTGTCGCAGATAAACACCATTTAATATTTCTCCAAAGAAATATATTCAGCCGGAACCCAAGGCAATTATAGCATAAACATACCATAGAGCACAACCAACCGGATTTACATTTCCGGCGTCATCACAGCTTACCTATCAGTTGCGATTCTCGTCTTTTTTTCCAAAAATATAGATAAGAAATATATTTAAGAGGAGGCGAAGCCGTGAAAAGGCCAATCGCAAAATACTATACTGCCGCATGGGATCCCCTTGACGGATGCTTGCACGCTTGCCGTCATTGTTCTGCAAAAGTAAAATCAGAGCAATACGGAGGGCATCGCTCATTTGCTTCATATATGGCGCAGGACGAACCCATAGATACCGGCACCCTGCGTATCCTTGATTTCCCGATGAGGGATGAGGTTACAGGAGCAAGAGAAGAATATCCATTCATGTTCAGCCCTACATACCACCGGTATAGGTTGACCGAATTGCCGCCGCGGGAGAGCCCTGAAACCATTCTTGCGTGCGGCAACGGGGATCTATTAGGCCCTTGGGTTGATAACCGGATTGTTGAGGAGGTCTTTGAACGCGCCAAGGCGGTTGACTGGCATACTTACATATTCTTAACCCGAAACCCTGCCGGATACGATACGCTCGGTGAACATTCGGGGAATATGTTGCTTGGAGCCGTGGTTGACAGCCAAGAACAGGCAAATGCAATCATTGATTCTAAGACGAGGTCTCTTGATTATCTGAATCTAAGCCCACTGAACGCCAACATCAAACTGAAAGAATTCCTTGATAATACCCAAAGCAAAATCCGTTGGGTGATTGCGAGCGCGGATTTCGGAGCCTTTGTTGATGCAGGGTGGATTACCGCGGCAGCCGGGATATGCGCCGAGAGAGGTATCCCGCTGTTCTGCGATCAGAGCTTGGAGACGCTGATGGGGAATACGTTTCGGCAGGAAACCCCACTGCCGCTGCATAAAAGATGGCGCTGAAAGGAGAAAATCATGCAACTGAGAATCGGCAAATCGCACTCGTATGCTCCCTTATCACAGGATGCGCCGGTTGCCCCAGCCAATGAATCGCCTACAGAGGAGGATGCCGGGCTTGAGCTTCAATCTTCTGCTATACCGCAGCCAGTAGATTCTCAATCAAGTTTTAAGAGCGCTTTGTCCCCGGAGATGATTGCAAGCTTGGCCGGAGGGTTTAGCATTGGCTGAACCGCAGCACACTGACAGCGAGAAACAGGGTTGTTCTTCTAAGACTGAGTTACATTAAAATAAGCAATAACCAAGCTCATAAGTTGCAAACTTATGAGCTTGGTTATTGTTCGGACCTAAAAGCATGGTAACGTCAGGCCCGTATGTTTTGTGGATATGATTTAACTCAATATACAATAGCCGATACGCTATGCTACTTCAGCTCACCCGGTGGGACTCCCCTTGCAAAGGTGGTGAGGATAAGCGTTGTTATGCAGGTAAAAGCCTCCGGGTAATATCGCCGGATAAAGCGCAGAAAATAGACAGTCTGGGCTTCGTCCAAGGATAGGGGAGCCACAATCCGCCCGGAGTTATCCCCCGCGTTCCCGGTAATTGTAAGCGCCAATCGCTCTTTCAGCTCGGGAGAAATATCACCAATCATCCCGGCCGCATCGCTTTTGGCAAGCTTATGGAGAATATCCAGCTCATCAAGCGATAACTCCAGCGTCTTGCTGATTTTAGCCAAGACGTCAACCTTGGCACCCATTAAGTTATTGGCTTTAAGCCGCTTGTAAAAAGGATCGGAGGCGATATCTGCTTTATCGCAGAAGTCTTTTATGTTCTTGAAGCCCTTATCCTCAACAAGCGTGCGGAAAAAATCAGTATCGGATACGCTGGAACCACGAAGGTTGTTGCTTGTGCCGGCCAAAACTCACCCTCCTCTGACTTCGGATGCTAAAAGTCATCCTCATAGCAGCCGTCTATATGCTTTTTAAGAAAGTCGCCATTCTCCCAGTATGGAGCTTCAACGCTGTATCCCTTATGTTTCAGGATACGGAGCTTGAAGTCCAAAATCGCTCCAGGAACATATAACTCATTTGCGATGCATGAAAATGACCGGTCATCGTATTCAAATAAATTTAAGAGTTCGCGGTCTTCTATCATTAGCTCAGCGACAAACAGGTTCGCTTCATACTCGGTAGATACCATCATATCAAAAACCCTGGACTCTTGGAAGCCCTTAAGCATGGCAATTTCTTTGTGAAGGCGATCATGCCCCAGCTCATGGGCCACCAAAACCTTATGAAATGTTTTTGATATTCGATTGTTGATTATGATATTCCCAATTGTCGCCTCATAGAAATACATCGCCTTATACTTATTCCAGTTAGAAATGTCCCAAAAAAATCGGTCGAAAATCGTTGCGTATATGCGATTTTTGAGCGATTATTTGGTTGACATTTCAATTGGAATTAGTATTAACCCGCTTACCCAAGTCCTCATAGTAAATATTGACGCCGAGCGCATCACAGAGTTCAAACGGGTCGCGGGTCTTATATTTTCTCGACAGCTTGTCCACCACCGAGGATATGTAGTCAATTCCAAGCACCGACATCACCTCTAGTCAATAACATCGGGGTGTTAAGCAGAACCGCTCTTCCTCCCGTATTTTTCTCTGGCTTCCGCTTTAGAGTTCAAGAATACCTTCATGATACTGCGAAAAACCAATTCCTTATCATCGTCGTCAATATCGCCGCCGGCGAAAAGAGCGGTCGTCCGTTCAAGTACATCCGCCGCCTTTCGGGCCCCCTTTGAGCCAAATTGCTCCCGCACCTCTTTCACGAAATCCTCTTGCTCTTTATTCTTGTCTTTATTTGTTTCATCCTCGTTAATCAAGTAGGTAGCCGACACATAAAGGGCTTGGGCCAGTTTTTCAAGCGTTCTGCCCCTTGGATGGGCGCCTTTATTCTCATAGCTGTAAATTGTCCTCTCAGAGACGCCTACTTCATGCGCCAATTCTCCTACCCCCAAGTCAAGGACCTTCCGGGCTTCTCGTACTTTTTCTCCAAACGTCATTATTTACCCTCCATAGCTCTTCCGATTTCCGAGACGAAAGAAAAAGTAGAACGCTATTTCATTTCGGAAGTTTAGCAAGCACAAGTATAATACTCCATATTCAGCAATTTGTCAAGCCCTTATAGCCAATACAGTTAATATCTACATATTATACAAAATTATGTGCAATATTTATTTGCTTATTATTTTTTATAACTTCCGATTTTCTATTGACATCGCCTTATATATTGTTTATATTATTCCTTAAAGCAGAGAAAAACGCTAGATAAAATCGGAAGTTTTCCAAGTTTGCATACCATTTAAGCCTACGGAGGGAGTTCAAATGAAATCATGTGCGCCAGTTACCGAGGATTTCTACCTGCAAGTGTTGTACAAGCATATAGCCGAAAGCGGCCGAACGATTAAATCAGTCGCCGGTGAGGTTGGGATGAGCGAGCGGGCCCTTGTCCGCCGCATGAACAACGAGATAAAGCTGTCAGGGGCCGAAGCCTTCCGGCTGAGAAACGCCGTGGCGCCCGCCATGCCTATTGAAGAGCTGTTTGCGGAACTTTTCTGAAGCGTTCACCTGCGGGGTGCAAATTGAAGCGGGTCCTCCAAGAATATATCTAGGGTTATAAAAGAAGTTTTTTGAGATTCTTTATAAAGTGACAGCTGATGGGTGCAATTCAACAAGAATTCTCAAAGAATATATGTAGGGCAAGGAGTGAAACGCCTAAATCCCTTTAGCTTTGATATTCAAGCCGCTGCGAAAGCGGAGTTATTGGATATATCTGTACCTTGACAAATACCCGGATGCGGGTCATAAGCTTTGCCAGCGTCTATCCCTTTCAGTGTGCTTCGGACGAGAGTCGGAAAACAGGCACGCGGCGAGCGACGGGGGGAGTGTTAGTTTTGCCATGACCGCCAATTATTCGGCGAGAGCAGCGGCACGGCCCCAAAAACACGAGATCAAAGCCCGTGTATCGCGATGACCCGGGAAAGGGGGATATTGATACTTCTGCCTTGCCACTGTCATGGTTGGGGGCAGCCCGTAAGGAATATCGGGGGACGCACGCGGTCTGGTTTCCCGGCAAGGAAGTCACGGCCCAGCGCCATGAGAGCGGTAGATGGCTGAACCGCCACGCTGGTAATCCCGCATCTGGGTATGGATAAAATAGGATGCAGCAATCACAATTACGTTTATTATCTTTTTGATGATAGAACACCGCGGTGGAACCGGCGGAAACGTGCGACAAAGCAAGAAATTATCCGCAAGCAATTCTACCGCGGAATTGTATTATCAAAAGCAAATAGCCCTCTTGCGTAACCTATCGTGGAAGGCTGGCCGAGGGATTTTTTCGTCCGGCTAAGACGACAGGTTCCGCGAATACTTTGTGTATTCGCGGGTTCTGGCGGCAACGCCGGGCGGAAAAAGACCCGGTCAGACGCCGCGAGAGGTTGCGCAAGAGGTCTAATAATAGAGGAGAGGTGAGCTATGCCAAACCGTAAAAAATCTCCGACATTTTCGGCTCCTGAATCTGTCGCCGGGATGATAACCGGGCAGTTACGCCGGAGAGGGATATATCCAGACCCAGATATATCCCCCTCTTTGAGGTTGCAAAGGAATTACTCGGAATACCGCAGTATTTCTAAATTATCTTTTGTTTTGTCGTAATATTTTTTCGCTCGTTGATATGGGGATTCAAATATCGCCTTTAGATTTGATGGGAGACTACCAATGTCTTCTGCGAGCAAAATCACATCTAAGATATTTGCAATCTCCAAACCACCTGCGAGTGAAGAAATACTATACATAGCTTTTCCGCGTTTGCTCATGTCTGCCAGCATATCAAAATATAAATCATATTCCCACTTTTCAAAAAGGTAAACATCCTCATTTCTAATTGAATAGTACAGTGAAGTTACAGTTTCTCCATTCATAATTTTTATATCGTAATTGTACTCTCTAATTTCCCGTACTAGGTCATCATCATGATTGAGAATATATGAGTTGTGCGTAAATTGCCATTGCAGATCGAGCAACATCATTCCAATATCAGCAGTTCGCTTCTTATCAAGTGTATAGTCCTTATAATAAATATAAGTTTTAAAAAGTTGTCTAAAGCCCATCAACAACTCATATGATTCTTCTAGTGCATAAGGCTCATGATAGACTTCAACTGTTGGAGGCACATAGTAAAAATCCTCATATCCACATTGTCTACATACTCCACTTAAATCGAACTCATGAGTAATAGTATACGTTGTATTTATGGATGGCATTGTTTTACCACAATCACATTCATAATGTACTATCATGTCGTGGGTCTCGTCACTATTCCTCACATAAAAGACATAATCCCTATATGTATGATATGAATGTTCAGTGCTAGGATTACATAAATTACAACTCTTTAAATCACTGTATCTGATTTCAGCATCTCCGCAATCACAAACATAAAGCTGTTCATGAGGGTGCTTATTATCGGGGTTTCCCACAGCCTTAAAATTATGTGCACAAGGTTTTGGGGGATTGCATGTTGTACAAGTTGTTAGTTGGGTATCCCTATACTCAACTTGACCGCAGGAACACTGATAAAGTTGAGAATGTGGATGCTTGCTATCGGGGCTTCCCACAGCCTTAAAATTATGTACACAGGGTTTTGGAGGATTACATATTGTACAAGTTGTTAGCTGGGTATTTCTATACTCAACTTGACCGCAGAAACACTGATAAAGTTGAGAATGTGGATGCTTGCTATCGGGGCTTCCCACTGCCTTGAAATTATGTGTACAAGGTTTTTGGGGGTTGCATATTGTACAACTTATTAGCCAGGTATTCCTATACTCCACTTGTCCGCAGGAGCATTGATAAAGTTGAGAATGTGGATGCTTGGCATCGCTGTTTCCAACAGATTTAAAGCTATGTACGTGAGACTTTGGAGGGTAGCATGTTGTGCAGCTTGTTAGTTTCGTGTCTTTAATCTCAACTTGTCCACATGAGCATTGAAAAAGCTGCTGATGAGGGTGTTTGAGGTCCTGTTTACCAATTGCAATCAAATTATGAGTATGCGCTGCATGTGTTGTTAGTGAAAAGGTGGTTGGAAGAAAACCAAACAAAATGGTAGTGCAAACTAACCAACAAATTATCTTCTTCACCGATAGTCCTCCTTATTCTAATGTTTATTTTTGTGTATGTCGAATTGCTTAATAAAAAATCATTGACCATGTTGTCACTCCCATCATTTGATTATATATCACATAACTACGTAAATGTCAAGTGTATCTTACGCAATTTTCACAGCAATTAACGTATCTTCTCAGACATGGCATAATTTTGCATTTCCCAAGACCGCGCTCATTGTCAAGCACTATCCCAAGAACGGTGAGGCACGCATCAACACTATCTCTCCTGCCTTGCGCGATGAGCTTTTGGCGAGGAAAGAGCACATAGAAAGGTGCAAGACATTTTATGGGGACAGCTACATTGATCATGGCTTGGTGTTTTGTTTCGACGATGGAATGCCGGTTGAACCCAAAAGAATAATGAGGTGGTTCTCAAAATGGCAAGAGGGTCACGGAGCGGCGCTTGGCTTGAATCGGGTTGTTTTTCACTCTATCCGACATACCGGCACCTCTTACAAGCTGATATTAAGTGGCGGCGATGTAAAGGCGGTGCAAAAGGAAACCGGACATAAAACAGCTCAAATAGTGACCGAGGTGTATGGACATACTTTCGGCAGCCGGCAGGAGATGCCGGCTCATACTAATTCCAATTGAAATGTCAACCAAAAAATCGCTCAAAAATCGCATATACGCAACGATTTTCGACCGATTTTTTGGGACATTTCTAACTGGAATAAGTATCAGAAGTTCGACGACAGCTTTTATTCAATGCAACCGGAGCAAGAGCAAAACCAAGAACAGCAGCCCGAGGATAGCAATAACGAGGCACTGATG
>Ga0099364_10012354_pt1 | contig 11522 bp, 9 predicted proteins | sample TergutTh196P3_FD_73070 | JGI IMG/M metagenome (GOLD analysis project Ga0099364, IMG submission 73070) | Microcerotermes parvus P3 segment gut microbial communities from Pointe-Noire, Republic of the Congo - Th196 P3 | ecosystem: Host-associated > Arthropoda: Insects > Digestive system > Gut ...
TGTATTTCCTCCTTAAAATTCTGCCGCGCCATGCGCGTCATAATCCTGCGCCTTCCCGGCGCATTTTCACGGTCATTATAGACGGGGGTACGCGGTTTGTACTTTTTCGGGGGATGGCATGAAAAAGCGGCGCGTTTCCGCGCCGTGGGTCGTATGGCTCCTGCCCGACGGGCATATTGCTGCGCGCCTGCTTGCGGATTGCAAAAACACAAGCCTTCGGTGTTTAGGCGCACCGCCGGCCTGTGTTAAATGTTTTATGTGAGCCACAATTTTCGCAGGAAGGTTCAGCCTCTTGCCGGATTGAAATGAGCTTATTGGCAGCCGCAGGAATTTTATCCGATATTGCGGTTTTTCTTGAATAATGTGCGGTTTTGTTTTCACAACCTTTGCTGCATTGATAAACGAATGAATCTGCCGCTTTGGAGAATGCCAGCAGGGGCTCTTGCAAAGGGTATTGAAAACTAGGGGCTGCCTCACAGTAATCACGCCCCGTCAGAGGGGCAGGCGTATTGAGAATATCTTTCCGGCCATATCCCGGCGCAATCATCGCCGCCCTGCCCTTATGCCCCGTGGGGCCTGCCCGGCCATCCTGCAGCAAATAAAACCTTGCCGGGCAAAAAAACTGCGGGCGGCCCGGTGCGCCGAAAACAGCGCAAAAAAGCGGGGCACGGGAATGCCGCCCCCATGCCCCCCCATATCAATGATGCCCTACTGCCCCTGCTGTGCGCTTAACTTGGCCTTCAGCGCCGCAATCTCTGCGTCCTTGTCAGCGAGCTTTGCGTCCTTGTCAGCGACGATGGACTCCAAGGACTCCAATTTAGCTTTCGCGCGCTTTTCCGCTTCCCGCGCCGCATTCCGCGCATTGACCTCCATTGCTTTGTCCCAGTCCCATTCTTGAGCCAGCATGTTTATTACCTCCGATGCGTTGTTTTCCAAATACTCCTTGAGAATGCCCTCTTTGATGCATTCCTCCGCCGCAGCTTTTACAGCGACGCCGCGTTTCATCCCGGACTGCTCGAACTTGCGGGCTTTCGCGGTGAATATGACGTACCCGTGCAGGTTTTCATCTTTTGCGACTATGTCGTCGTTAAAGCCCGGATTGATGTTGTACGCCGTCACCACAAGCTCAAGCGCCTTTGCGCCGCCGGGCAAAATGGCGTATGAATCAGATAGCCGGTAAGCCACCCTCTCTGGGAACGGCTTGTCCCCGCTGTACAGCACGTAAAACTCAGGGGGCGGGATGGCCACGCGGGCCTCGTTGTAAATCTCGTCATTGTCAATCAGTTTCTCGTAAACCCGCCCGCAGTAGATGAGGTAGCGCAGCGCCATGTTTTCGTTCAGCGTGCTCTGCGCCTCGAAAAAACAGGCGAGCTTGCCCCCAACGCTAAACGCCAAGTCGTTGACCCTGTCCTTGTACAGGACGTCTGTAAGCGTCAGATCCACCACCGGGGCGTCCGGCGGCATCGCAGTAGGTGAAAAAGCGTTGTAAAGCCCCCGCTCATTTTCCGGCTCGGCGAACAGATGCGTAAACACGCTTGCCTTGAAGTTCCGGTTAATCTTAGCCACAGCAAGCCTCCTGTAATCCCTGAGTATAATGTAGCACCGCAGGCCGCCGTTGTCAATGTTTTAGCGTGTGAAAATGAAAAGCGCCTGCCCATTTAATGAGGGAAGCCATATGATAGCAGAACACTGCCTGATAATGCATATATATCTGACTGTTATCGAAATATATCATGCTAACAAATATATATCTTTCTGTTGACAGAAGCTCTATTGCTAAGTATAATACAGATGAACGCGGGAGCAATGCACAGTATAATGGGTGATGCACATATGCAATTAGACGAAAAGAAAATTGGGGAAACGATCCGCCGACTCAGAATCAAAAAAAGGCTGCCTCTTGAGGATGTGGCCGCAAGGGCCAATATTTCGCCAATCTCCGTCAGGTCGCTTGAATTGGGGCGCGGCTCCACGCTTTCGACGATGCTCAAAGTGCTCAGGGCAATAGATGAGACCGGTTTCATCTTGGACTGGTCTGAGAAAAGCATTGAGGTCAGCCCCATGCAGGCGCTCAGAAATTCCAGGAAGCTTGCAGCTGAGCCGAAGCGCGCCCCCCGCAGGCAGGCGGAGAAATGAGGGCATATGCCGTTTATCCATGTGGAAGCCATCGAAGTGCGCATATATGGGAAAACTGTAGGCGCCCTCGCCCCCGACTCCCGGGGCAGGCCGTACTACTCATTTGAATATGCCCCTTCATGGCTGCGGGGCGGCTACTCCATCAGCCCGCTGCATCTTCCGCTTGCCCCAGGGGTATTTACTTTTGACAACCTGGCCGAAAGCACCTGGTACAGGCTGCCCGCATCTATCGCAGACGCGCTTCCTGACAGGTTCGGGAACAGCCTGATTGATGCACGGCTGGCTTCAGCCGGCGTGACAAGGGATGAAATCACACCTTTGGATCGGCTGGCATACACGGGCGACAGGGCGATGGGCGCACTGGAATTCAGGCCTGCGCGCCCCCTCGGCAAAGACCCCGGCATACTGGATTTTGCACAGCTTGTCAATGCCGCGAGAGGCGCGATCCATGGGCATGTGGGGACTGGCAGAAAAGCAGGGCAAGCCCTGCGCCAGCTGCTTTCAGTCGGGACAAGCGCCGGCGGCGCAAGGGCAAAAGCCGTTATCAACCTTGACCCGGCCACCGGCGCCATTACTTCCGGGCAGCGCCCGGAAAAAGGGAAAGAATCATGGCTGCTCAAATTTGACGGCGTTGCGGATGGCCCTGCCATAGGCATTACGCAAAACTACGGAAGGATTGAATACGCATACTCGCTCATGGCAAAAGCGGCGGGCATAGATATGGCCGATACCAGGCTGCTTCATGAAAGCGGGCGAGCGCATTTCATGACAAAAAGATTTGACAGGGCAGACCCCGCAGCCGGGGGGCAGGCGGATAAGGTGCATATGCAGAGCCTGTGCGCAATGGGCCATGTAGATTACAACCTTGTCCACGCCAACCAGTACGATTCGCTGTTTGCAGTCATTCTGCGGCTAGGGCTTCCGGAGGAAGCCTTGACCGAGGCGTTCCGCAGGATGGCATTCAACTTCCTTGCCATGAACTGCGACGACCATGCCAAGAACTTTGCTTTCCTCATGGATGGCCGGGGGAATTGGCGACTGGCTCCTGCCTTTGACGTCACCTTTGCCTATAACTCAAAGAACATATGGCTAAAGGAGCACCTGATGGGCATTGACGGGAAGTTCGCCGGGATAAGTACGCAGGACCTCATGCGCTTTGCCGGCAGGCATGAAATCCCATACGCGCGGAAATCGTTGAGCGAAGTTAAGCGCGCAATATCCATGTGGCCGGATTTTGCGGCACAAGCGGGGTTGCCTGAAACGGCAACAGCTGAGATCAAAAAACGCCTGTCAGGCTGACCTCCCCGGCATCAAAAGGGGCCATATAGGCCTCATTGACCTTAAGGCTTGGGGTGGGCAGTTACGTTTTATATTGATAAATAAGACAGTGCTGGTGTATAATGTGGTCAAGGTCAATGCCGTTTTAGAGCGTTTGAGAAAGGCGGAATACAATGGAAAAGACATACAAACTTTTAGACCATACAGAACCGTTGCCGATTGAGGAAATCGAGAGGCTGTATCAGGGCTACTGGGTCTATATAGTTAAGACAAAAGTTGGGGAGCACGGAAAAATATTGAGCGGCATTCCCGTCATAATAGGCTCAAGGGCGTCCGATGGCGCTTTTGACGGGATATATGAGAAGTACAACTCAGATGAGTATGATATCCGCGCAGACTTGAACCTTCTTCCTAATAAGGGGTTCATATCTTCGCTGAAGGTTGCGGGTGACTGTGTTGGGTAGCTCATTGACCTTTGCTTATGCTTCAGCAGAAGAATTGAAAATCAAGGGCGATGGGCATTACCATATCCATGTGCCTACGTTTTTTGAGTTTGGAAATTTCAGCTACAAACTGATAGACTATATCTTTGATACAGGCGCATTTATTACTGTCCTTACGAGGGAAGAAGCAGCAGTTCTCGGGTTCGCAAATAAATTCACTATACAAAAGGATGTGCCTTTAGGCGGTTTTGCGGGAGGCTGCTTGGCAGATATCAAGGACATACCGGGCATGGTGATGGGCGGCCGTCGTTTGGAAGGGGTCAAGGTGGCCGTTCCACGGGTGCATATCGATGCAAACATTTTAGGGCTCAACGTGATTGAGCTATTCAAGTTTTATATTGATTCTGAAAGCGACATTATTTACTTTGCTGATAATCCAAGCCCAACCATCGAGGAGCCATTGCGCTGCGGGGGGATACACGCCCTGACGCTTGAAGTAAAGTCAAAATTGTGGTAGGCTGGCGAAGGTTTTTTCGCGTTGCCCCTCGCCAAAAACACACTATTTCGCACGCGCCGGAATCCCAAACGTCGCCCCTGGAAGGAAACTTGGCAATCAGCGAGGGACCGTCAGGCGCGTGTATTATAAGACGCTGATAAAATGCCTGTTAAGAATAGAAAAATCAATTGATCTGTGGACAAAGGAGCTGGGCATAAACGGGTACTTCACGTTTTTGGAAAACACTTTTGGCAGGTGATTGTTTGTGCCATAACTCACATTATACAACATCCGGCGCCCTTATCCATAGGGGCGCCGTTTGTTTTATCGAGTTTCGCAACACTTGATGCGGTTTAGCCTGGGGTGGGCGCTGAACTATCATTGGTTAGCAAAATCCCTGCGGGGTGGGGCAGGGAGCCGCATTCCTCCGGCATAAAACAGGGGCTGCCGCACCTTTCTTAGTGCGGCAGCCCCATCAGTTCATATATAATGCGTGTACCTTGCGTGCCTTTCATGTTTTGGGCCAATCATACCCGCCGAGCAGCTTCAGGAGCGACCTCGCGCCTGGCGTTATTGTCAGCAGAACCGTGGGCAGACCGTCCGATAATACACATACAAAAGGGTGTAGTCGATTGGGCAGGGGCTCTGCTCCTGCCGTTTTCCGGTAACGGCGGCAGAAACGGCGGGAGCAGAGTCCCTGTCCTTCACAGGTTTTCGTACATTTCGGTGTCAATAAATTGTCGGACGGTCTGAGGCAGATCCCTGCTATGGCCCTACGGTCACGGGGATTGAGCCTACTATTACGCCGTCCCAGAGTATTTGGAGCCAGTGGCTGCCTTCGGCGAGCGTGGCGCCGGGGGCAAGCAGCATTGCCGCGCCCGTTTCTGAGGCGGACCAGCGGGCGGCCACGGTTTTATTTTCCACCTGGTACTGCGACGGCGTGCCTGCCTGTGCTATCCTCCAGAGTTCAAGCGACGCTGTCCCGCCATTGTCGAGCTCTGCATCCCAGCTGCGTCCCGGGTTTGAGAATATCGTTTCCCAACCAGTCGCGATTGTAGCCGTTGTTATCCCGAGGGCTGCCGCGTTGGCGTTGCCGTCTGCGGATGCCCAGCCGCCGTCTGCGCCTGAAATATACGTTGCTGCCGGATGCGCCGCAGGCGGCCTCACGCCCGGCAATACCCTTATGACCACGTAAAGGTTGGCCATGACCATGTTCGATGTGCTGCCGTATTCCATGAAGTAAAGCGCATTCCGGTACAGCGCCTCGTCAGCCGATATGTTGCGCACAAACTCCTGCAGGTTGTAACGGGCCACCATGCTTCCGTTTATTAAGTATGCCGAGCCGGTTTCGCTTGTGTCAAAACCGCGTTGGAACTGGTAGGACAGGTCATAGCCGCCGATTAGCATGGTAATCATAGCGCCGTTAAAATATGGCCCCTGCGGGTTCAAAATCATGGCTGTGGTAAGCCTGCTATAGCCCCACCCGCCGTCCGTGCTGGTATTGTCGGGGATGCTGACGCCGCCGATTATCGACCCCCCGGCTATCTGCACCGAAACCACGTCGCCGTCGCCATTGTAGGCGGCCACGGCCAGCTTGCTCGGGTGGTGGGGCGTCCATCCGTAGAAGGCGCTGCTTCTCAGCTTGGCGGCCTCGCTTTCAAGCACCCACACGGCCTTTGTGCCGCCGGCGGCATTTTCCGGGTCTACTACGGTCATCTGTACCAAGATGCGCCCGTCTTTTTCCATCTGGGGGGCATGCTCGCTTGCGCTGACATTTACGAACATAAGCAGCGCGGGCCGGGATGCCGCGTCCTGCACATGCACGGGGAACGACCCCACCATGACCCCGTCCCAGAGTATCTGGAGCCAGTGGCTGCCGGCGGCGAGCGCGGTGCCGGCTACGGTTGTGATGGGCATGCCCGCCTCGGACTCGGACCAGCGGGCGGTCACGGTTTTGCCCGCCACCTGGTACTGCGACGGCGCGCCTGCCTGCGCTATCCTCCAGAGCTCCAGCGATGATGCCGGCGCCCCGTTGTCAAGATGAGCGTCCCAAACGCGGTTGGGGCCAGAGAATATTGAGGCCCAGTCAGTCGCGGCAGTGGCTGCTGTTATGCCGAGGCTTGCCGCTTGCTGCCCGCACGCCCGTCACCTCGGCACCGCCGCCAATGTGTATCCTGACGTCATCTTCGGCGCGGGCTGCGACGATCTCGCCTATGCTGCCCCCGAGGATTATTATCGAGTCGGCGCCGCCGCCGCGCACGACAAGGCGGCCACCGACCCTTGCGTTTTCAAGCGTCACGGCGCCGTCCCCGACGCCGTCCCCGATTATGAGGTCGCCGGCAATGTCTGCGCCCCTTAGCGTGACGCCTTGCGTGTTGACTACCGCGTTCTGCACAGCTACAGAATCATACGCCCCGGCTTCCGTAATGTAATGCCCGAACACGCGCCCGAACACCGTTGCGAACCTTGCGCGGGTGATCGGCTCCACCGGGGCGAAGGAGGCCGCCCCGCCGGCGATGCCGTGCCCCTGCACGTAGCCCCCCTCTACAAGCGCTGCTATGTTCGATGCGTACATGGGCGAGATGGCATCGCCGTCGGAGAAACCTTCAAGGATGCCGGGGTCCCCCTTGCCGGGGCTGATAGCGCGGGCCATCATGTCGAAAGCGTCTTCGCTCAGCAGCGGCATGTCCGGCTCGGCGGCTCCATACTTGCCTATGATGCCTTCGATGATGCCCATGCGGTACGCAATGGCCACAACGCCTTCCCTGTCGTACCACGAGCCCGGGGCGTAGCCGATAATGCCGGGCATTTCGTCCGCCCTGGCCTTGGCGCCCATAGCGCGGGCGAGGTATGCCGACGCTTCCGCAAGCGTTATCGCCCTGTCGGGGCGGAACGTGCCGTCGCCGTAGCCGCCCATTATGTTGTTCTCAATGACGGACGCTATGCCTTCATACGACCAGTGCCCGGGCGCCGGCAGGTCTGTGAAGCCCCTCACGCCTACGGCAAGGGCGGCGGGCGCCAGCGACGTGACGAGCATAATCAGCATGAGCAGTGCCGCCAGCGGCTTTCTTATGTGCTGCTGCTTTTTCAATCTGCACCTCCGGTGTGTTCTGAACTGCCCCTGTCTGGGGCGGTATAGGGCCTACTTGCACGTTACCCCCGCCGTTCGGCAGGGGTAACGTTCTGGTCGCGTCGCTGTGGCGCGGGGGTTGCTAGATTCGCCGCTTTTTACTCATATATGAGTTGCAGCAATATGCGTTTTGTTTACGGGGTTACATCTGCGTTCCTTGCGATTGTTATTACTGTGTTTGTAGTACTGCTGTCAGCTAAGGTAAATGACAATCCACCTGCTGTCCCTGCTGCGTTAGCACCCAGCGTCCCGGTAACATTTATGGTATAGTTCTGGTTATCCTCGTCAGTGCTATTCCACTCTACCTCCATCTCTCCGGTAGCCGCCGCTGCCTTACCGGCACCAATCCCGAATGCATACGCAGTCCCGTCTCCTATGCCTGTGGCCAACGTTACAGCCAGGGCTCCTGTTGCAGTGCCTGTGTAGATGATTGTTGCGCTCTCGCCTTCGTCAAGGTCTGCCAGAGTCACGGCGCGAATCGCCCCTAGCGAGATTGTTGCGCCATCGGATACAACGATCGCGTTAGTAACTACAACCGTAGAAGCAACTGTTGTGGTTCCCGACTGTGCGTTTATATCCGTCACAGTCCCTGCTCCGCCGACCGTAGCCCCATCCGAGTTCAATTCAGTAACTGTACCTGTCACAGTCACAGTGCCTGAAGAATTCAACTCTGTAACTGTCCCTCCGGTTGCCACCGTCACAGCGCCCGAAGAATTTACTATTCCTACCGTGAATGCCCCGACGGTTAAGGCTTTGTTTCCTGCATCTATAGTACCTATGTTCGTCGCTGTGGTAATTGACTGAGCTGTCAAGTTTGATACGTTGAATACTTGTGTTGCCCCACTCAGAGACACGACGGTGCTACCGACGGCTCCATGTATAGCAACCGGCTCTGTAGTGCCTGCGGCGATAACCGTAACCGCATTTCCGAGGAAGGCACTATTCAGCCTAATGTTCCTGTTACCTCCATTAGCCCTGGTCACAGTTGTGACATTCCCGTTTGCATCCAACACAAACGAATCACCAACAGCCAAATCTGCCAAGAAACTTGCCTCGCCAGCCGTCAATGTGCCACTCCAACCGTATGGGAGCACCAAGGCAGGCGTTTGATTGGCATGGTAATAGAACTGGTTATTACCCGGGGCTGTTGTAGAGTTATATGCCATTTTAGTCCATGTCCCTATGCCTGAAGGCATGGCGGACATCGCGTTGAACAGCGTGATTGGTGCTATAGACCCTTGCACGTTGACTTCAATCGCGCCCACAATGACGCCGTCCCAGAGGATTTGGAGCCAACGGGTGCCGGTTGTGGTGAACTGGGTGCCGTTGAAGCCTGTGCCGACTGTACCTAGCGGCCCGCCTGTGGCAGATGCGGACCAACGGGCGGTCACGTCGCGCTGATCCATCTGATATTGTGCCGATTGCGGCGCCCCCGCTGGGACTATATTCCAGAGCTCAAGGGTTGACGCAGGCAGACCATTGTCAAGCTCAGCAGTCCATCTGCGCCCGGCAAACATTAGTGCCCAGTTTGTAGCGTTCATGCCCGTCGTTATCCCGAGCGCGGCCGCGTTTGCATTGGCATCGGCGCTCGCCCAGCTGCCTACCAGGCCGTCCAGGTTCGGAGACGGTATGATCCCTGCAAAAGTCCTAAGAACAACGTAAAGGTTGGCGATCGCCCTGTTCGATGCGCTGCTGTACTCTATGAAGTACAGCGCGTTGCGGTACAACGCCTCGTCCGTGGATATGGTCTTTACGAAATCCCGAAGGCCGAACCGCGTCACAAGCCCGCCATTTATCACGTATGCCGAGCCGGTCGCGCTGTTGTCAAAGCCGCGGGTAAAGGCCAGTGTAGTGTCATAGCCGCCGATCAGCATGGTTATTGACCTTCCGTCGTCATAAGGCCCCTGCGGGTTCAACGGATTGGCCGTGGTGTGCCTGTTGTAGCTCCACCCGCCGTCATTGTTCGTGTTGTTCGGCACGCTCACGCCGCCGGCGATTGCCCCGCCGACAATTTGCACGCCAATTACGTCGCCGTCGTTGTTGAAGTCGACCATGGCCAGCTTGCTTGGGTGATGGCGCGTAAACCCGTAGAATGAGCTAGCCCTAAGCGCGGTCGCAAGGTTCTCAAGCACCCACACGGTCTTCGTCCCGCCACTGGTATTTTCCGGGTCCACTACGGTCATCTGTATCCAGATGCGCCCGTCTTTTTCCATCTGGGGGGCGTGCTCGCTTGCGTTGACGTTAACAAACATAAGCGGGTACAGGTGGCGGCCGACATTGACTTCGCCCTTCAGGAAGACAACTTTGGCCACGGGGTCCCCGGTCGGGAACGCGGAGTAGACAACAACGTCGCCAACTGTAAGGCCTGTTACGTCCTCCCCAGTTGAAAACAGCGGGGCGTTGTCGCGGCCGACATGCCAAGTGAACCTACCCCTGTCCGTTTGGGCGACAAGCGTGTTTTCAACTATGAACACGGTATTCTCGTCAGCCCTGACAGTCCTGCCCATTTCGGTTGCCAATTCGTTTGACAGCCCGTCTTCCAGGAACTGGGAGTGCCTCCTCATGCTCCAACGCTCAGCAGCGTTGGTGCCGGCACTATTCTCTCTATGTGGATAGAACCTCGATGAGACCGAGCGCCTGGCGGGGGTCATTTCAGTATTGTCTGCCATCGGGAGGGTCAGCGAGTACTCCCCGTTGCTCTCGGTATACTCGAATATCCTGCCGGCGCCGGGGGGATCGGTATGATGAGTATCATCGCCCACATTCGGCGTTAAAACAGGGGTCTGCCCTATCACTTCGCGCAGCCTTGCCAACATGGGGGCCCTTGTCATTGAGTTGACGGGTACCCTCTCGTTCGTACCGTAGCCGGTCACTCCAGGGTCTAGGTTTGCAAACAGGACCGAGCTTATCCTAATGTCCCTGAAAGTCCCATTGTCCAGAAGTGCGCGACCTTCTATGCCGCCGCCCTGCACATTGGTAATTTCTTCCACATTCGTGATAACCAGGTAGTTCGGGGCTGCCCTCGGGCCTGTCACGAAAGCGAAGACGCTACCGTTGTCGTCCAAGTAAGCCGTCGCGTCCACGTTGTAGTTGAGGGTGATCGAGATGAAAGTCCCGAACTGCCACCCTGCGTTCAGCGTGGGTGTCACCCAGAGCTGGCTGCCCGTGCGGTCCCTGCCGTCAAACACGGCAATATTGTTTATGCTGTCCGTGGAGCCCACGTTGGTCCTGCTGCTGGTGAGCTGGCCGGTGACGAACTCAGCTATCTCAACGTGCCACATGCCGCTACTGTCCCTATGGTACAGCACGTAGTCGCCGATGGTGAGGTCGTCAGGGAAATTCACCCTCGGGAACACATTTGAGTTATTGAGGAAGTTGATGAGCCCCGGCATCGTCACCGCGTTGTTGGCTGCGACATTGTACGCGTTGGTCAGGGACGATGCGACCTTCTCGATTATGATGACCCTGTCGGCGTTGCCGTCGAATATCTCGTGGTTGCTTGTGTCGATCGTGTTTGTGATTTTTTCTACGTTTATCAGGTCAACGATGACGCCGCGCTTCGCCGCCGCATGGTTCACCAGGCGCAGGATGTCGGCTCGCACGGCCTCAGGCGTCGGGCGCAGGTTGTTGCCCGGGGCGAGGTCAAGCAGCCATCCGGCCGTATTCAGCACGTCCCTGTAGGCGGCATTTATGAAATCGTTGTCAGTGGAATCGATGCGGAACCCCGGGCCTTCAGCCACCGCTCTCAGCTCGACGCCGTTGTAGAAGAAGCGGGCATCGGAGGCAAGCGGGAGCGCGGGCGACGTAAGCGCGTTGGGCGCGCCTGTCACCGGGCGGCCATTAGTGCTAGTCCAGCCACGGGCACCCGGGCTGAGGACTGTGTGGTTCGGGTACGGAACCGTAAGTGAATTTACGTTCGTCGGCGAACCTATCTTCCACTGGCGGGGCTGGTACCCCTAGTCATCGTCGCCGATGACCCGGACAAGGGCGAACGGCCCGCGGCCCAGCGGCGGGTTCTTCGGGCCCGTCCTGGTGTTGG
>Ga0099364_10012355_pt1 | contig 11521 bp, 7 predicted proteins | sample TergutTh196P3_FD_73070 | JGI IMG/M metagenome (GOLD analysis project Ga0099364, IMG submission 73070) | Microcerotermes parvus P3 segment gut microbial communities from Pointe-Noire, Republic of the Congo - Th196 P3 | ecosystem: Host-associated > Arthropoda: Insects > Digestive system > Gut ...
ATTATATAAATTTTCATAAATTGCTAATACTTGTAATACGCTAAAAATCAAACCAACAACAAATAAATTCTAAATGCACAACGGGTTTTTTTACATTTTTCAGAATCAAGTATTATCTTTGCGCGCTTTTTTTAATACTTAATTTTTAATTCTAATGTTCAAAAACAATAAAGAAGGCTTGAAGGTTCTCATTGCCGGAACCGGTTTACAGTTTTTTCTCGGCATACTGTATGTTTGGAGTATTTTTAAGGCTCCTGTGAGTGTTTACTACGGATGGGCAGCGCCCGATGTTGGGCTTACTGCTTCGTATATGCTCTGTTCTTTCGTCATTGGCATCATTGTAGGCGGCAAGGTGCAAGGACGGATAGGCGTAAAGATGACGACACTCTTCGGGGGTCTTATGGTGTCGGCAGGGATGCTGGCTACTGCGCTTATCCCAGCCGCCGATCAGTCTGAACCCAAAGCGCCTGTCTTGCTGCTGCATCTTTTTTACGCAATAGCAGGCGGAATAGGCGTAGGAGCAGCATACAACGCAATTATTACGACAGCGCAAAAATGGTTTCCAAATAATAGAGGCTTTGCCACAGGAATAAGCGTAGCTGCATTCGGATTCTCGACTGTGATTTTTGCCCCGCTGATAAGTACGTTTATTAACAATTTCGGCGTAAATGTTACCTTTCTGATGCTATCGGGTATATTCGCCATAGCGACGCTTTCATTGTTCAGCTTCATCATTACTCCCGATATGGCCGCAGATGCTTCAACAGCCAAATTTACAGGCAAACAGTACACCATGCTTGAAATGTTAAAAAGTTCGCGTTTTTATTTGATAACGCTGTCAGTTATGTTCGGTACGTCGGTTTTCTTTATTGTCAACCCCGATTTGAAAGACCTGGCAGAAAGCAGAGGCGCTGCTTCCTTCGCTATGGCTTTGGTCATGTTCATGGGCGTTGCCAACGCTTTAGGAAGACTTTGCATACCTACTCTGTCTGACAAAATAGGCGGAGAGGCTGCCGGAATCAGTATCCTGGCGGCTACGGCAATTGGGGCTTTCGGTTTATGTTTTGTACAAGGTGTCATGTTGATAGCGATGATAATTATTATAGCCTTCTGCTACGGCGGAATTGCAGGACTATACCCTGTTTTGACCTCCCGAAACTTTGGTCTCAAAAATGTTGGATCAAATTATGGAGCAGTATTGGTAGGTTTCATGGTTTCGGCGCTCCTGTTTCCTAACATAATGAAAAACATTGAAGGACATGTTATGAAGTTTACCCTGCTTGGTATTATAGCATCAACGGGCGTAGTAATGTTAGTAGTTTTAAAAATTAAGAACATGAAGAGAGATGGTAACTAAGTGCAGAAGATTTTTTATCATGTTAATGGCTACCTCCTGTTGCATGGCGCATCTTTGGGCGCAAGAGAGCGAGGAAAAGGAAGGCGTAAAACTGTCGGGGCAGGTCATGTTTTTTTCATCTACCAACTCGAACCTGACAGGAGGAATTTTTAATGATATGCCGGCAATTAGAGGATTTGTAACAGCGTCGAAGGGCGGGTTTGCATTAGGCGTAGGACGCAATTCCGACCTGATAGAACCAAAGTCGCCGGCAAATGTGAGTATTTTAATGCCGTCATACACCAAAACATTTGGCAATTACGGCATTATCATTGCAACCGAAATATACCTTTTCGACCAATTTATTAATTTGGACGTAATTGCTCCATCAATGACACTTTCCCGAAAAGGTGCGATAAACCTCGAAATGTTTGTTGCCTACGGGTGGTGTTTTCAGGGCGAACAATACGATAATTTATTAACGCAACGGTTGGCGGTATCAAAAGAATATGCCGGATATACTTTCAAACTTACCGGCTGGAACGTCAATTGGGGAACACACAGGAATGCTGTAGCATTCGAAATATCCAAAAGTCTGACAGACCGTGTTCGCGTGTTCATTAGCGGAAACGTAAACCATAATTACGATACCGATGTTACGCAAAAGTTTGGCGTAGTGCGAATGGCGTATTCATTTTGAGGAATAAAATTTGCCGCTAATTACACTATTTTTTTCCCTTTTAAGAGCGAAACGGAATGAGAAAATTTTTACGGTAAGCGGCGGTAGCTTTATAGGCTGGTTCAACGGAGATACCCGGTGGAACTTCAGTAATCCTGTTACCGAAGACCTGACCCTTGTGGCGCGGTGGAACCCGCCTGCAGGTGCAATTAATGTGAACAGCCAGACAGGGAACAATATTGTTACCCGCGCTGTTGCCTACCTTAACGCCAGCCCAAGCGCAGGAGGCTACACCCTTTTCCTTGACGCCGATATATATGTGGCAACTGCGAATACCCTAAGCTCCGTCAATACCGGTTTAACCCTCATAGGTTTTAGTGCAGTGCGAACCATACACAATTCAGTAACTCCGGCGTCATCCGATCTGGCACATGTCACCCAAGTTGCGTGAAGCAATGGGCAAGCATGATGGAGAGTATGTGTTAGCAGGTTGTATAGAATTGGACGAAGGTTATTTTTCTACCGAGGCGCATCTGATTTTTTAAAAAACAACCAAGCAGAATTATAACCAATTTATATACCTTTGCGACCCGAAAATAAATTTATGTCGTCATTACCCTCATACAGAAAAATTTGGGATATTTCCTTGCCTTTGATGATTGGTTTGCTTGCCGAAAATCTTGTAGGCGTCATTGATACCGCATTTTTAGGCCATGTGGGCGAGTTGGAACTTGCCGCTTCGGCAATTGCGAGCACCTTTTTTCTCATACTGTTTATCGTGGGATTAGGGTTCGGCACAGGTACGCAAATCTTAATTGCACGGCGCAACGGAGAAAAAAATTATGGTAAAATCGGCGGAATTTTTGAAAACAGCCTCTATTTTATTTGGGTATTTTCTGCCGTAGTGATTATTCTTTCATTGCTTTTCTCAAGGCAGATATTGGGTTTTATGTTGAGTTCGGAGGATATTCTCGATGCCGCCATGCGATATTTGAATATCCGCGTCTTTAGCCTGTTTTTTGCTTTGGGGTGCGCCATTATGCGCTCGTTTTTTGTCGGCATACAGTTTACAAAGTATATCGGAATAGGTGCTTTTATAATTGCGGGAACAAATTTTATTTTAGATTATTTACTCATCTTCGGCAAATTCGGATTTCCTCAAATGGGCTTGGAAGGAGCCGCCATTGCCTCTGTTTTAGCCGAAGTAGCAGGCTTTGTTTATTTTGTCTGCATAGTAATAAAAAAAATAGACCTTGCTAAATACAATCTGTTCAAATTCGAGAAACCGCAACTGCAAATTGTTTTTCAAACTATGAGATTGTCTATTTTTACGATGCTGCAAAATTTTTTATCGCTAAGCGGCTGGTTTTTGTTTTTCGTGATTATTGAAAAAACCGGAGAGAAAAATCTGGCGGCAAGCAACATTATCAGGAGTTACTATGTTCTTATGCTCTGTCCGGTGTGGGCTTACAGCGCATCGGTGAGTACGCTGGTGAGCAATGCTATAGGAGAAAATCAACAGCGTTTTGTTTTTCGGATTATTCGAAGGGTGGCTATTTTCGGTTTGATAACTTCAATCATCGCCTTTATTCCTGTGCTCATATATGCAAAAGGGATTATGTTGCTTTATACCAATGATATGGAATTGGTAAACATGGGATTTAAAGCGCTTTATGTTGTCGGGTTTGCCAATGTGTTGTCGTCTGTTGCATGGGTCATTTTTTCTGCCATTTCGGCAACAGGAAACACCATGATAGCGCTTTTTGTAGAAACTTTTTCAATGCTGTGCTATCTCGCCGCGGTTTACTTTTTTGCTATGAAATTTCCCAATCGCCTTGAAGTTATTTGGAGTTCGGAAATTGTTTATCAAGTTGTGCTTGCCTTGTTAAGCGTATTGTATTTGCGAACAAACCACTGGACAAGAAAAGAAATTTGAGGCTTAATACTCAAAAGTGTTGATGAAACAGCCTCTTAAAGTATTCATCTATAAACTTTTTACTACGTTGATTTGAAAGTCCTGCATGATTCCTAAATTTGTTTTTCAAATCAGTAAGCATACCCTCTAACTCATTATTTGTATTTGGTATTCCAATATCAATATAATCGTATCACGTCCACAGATGACCTGATATTCAATATTACTCAACTATCTTCATAGTATTTAAAAGATAACCTGCTCCGGCAAATTTTTCGATAATAAACAGCGCAAACCGTATGTCAATGCTTATGTTGCGGCTCTGCTCGGGGTTAAAAGCCATGTCGCTGGCTACTCCTTCCCATGCTCTGTCGAAATTAACTCCTATAAGATGACCGGCGGCATTGATAACCGGACTGCCCGAATTGCCTCCTGTCGTGTGATTGCTGGCAACAAAGCACACCGGTATCTCGCCGTCCTGAGCGTATCTACCATACTCTTTCAACCTGTACAACTCCCGCAACTTGTCGGGCACATCGTAGTCGTAAATTTTGGGATTATCTTTTTCCATAATACCTTTCAGAGTGGTGTAGTGAGTAAAATAGACGGCGTCTTTCGAGAAATAACCCTTAACCGAGCCGTATGCCACCCTTATAGTCGAGTTTGCATCGGGATAAAACACTCTGTTTTTTTCATACAGCATCTGCAACGCCATATATTCCGTGTTAAGTTTCTGTTGTTCCTGCGTCAGTTTTGCGAGTTCGGGTCTCACTCTATCGTCCAGAAAATCAGCGGCAGCCGCCGAAAGAAGGTATAAAGGATCTTCCCTCAGATTCGATATTTGAGATTCATTAAAGTTTCTCACAAAATCCTTAAAATGCATTTCATCGGTATATACGGATTTTGCAAAAATATCATCGGCAAGCGCTTTAAAGTTGCCTTCATACAGGTTTTTTATCCGCACATATTCGGGAACAAGCCACTTCGATTCTACCCGCTCGCCGTATAGATTCATTACCGCAACAAACAACTGTTTATCCACATCGGAATTATAATCTTTATAAAACTCTGAAGATGCGTTAAGAATTTGGTTTCGTGTCATTTCTATTCTTCCGGCGCCCTCTTTATTAATAATCATTTCGGCAAGCGTCTTCACGCTTATAGCAAGATTGAAAACCTCTGCGCCGTAATTAAAGAAAACTTCGTTTGTATAGTTGTTTATTACCATATATTCTTTCAGTCCGTCATAAAGATTATCGTATTGCTGAAGAATTGTTCCATATTTTCCGCTTGTTTCATTATTTTCGCTAATCCAATTGGACAGCCTCTCTTCATACTGGCGTTTTTTGGCGATGGTCTCCATTTTATCAAGCCCCTGATTTTCGCCAATCCACCGTTTCCACGAATTTGCAAGCGCCGATTTTTTTGTTGCATATTGAATCCGTATCAGAGGGTCGTTATTCATAGCCTCCTCTATTATCTCAATCTTCTTTGTTCTTATCTCAATCATTTTCGGATTCAAATAATTCCTCAGCATGTCAATATGGAAAGACGGCACATACTGGTAGGTTACGCCCGGATAGCCAAACACCATTGTAAAGTCGTCTTCCTTAACCCCCTGCAGCGATACAGGGAAGAAATAAGCCGGCGTGTAAGGCACATTATCTTTAGAATACTCTGCCGGTCTGTTGTCTTTATCGGCATAAATTCTGAATATCGAAAAATCGCCGGAATGTCTGGGCCACACCCAGTTATCAGTGTCGCCTCCAAAACCGCCTATTGCCGAGGGAGGAGCGCCAACCAACCTCACATCTCTAAACACCTCATTGACAAAAAGGAAATATTGATTTCCCATGTAAAAAGGTCTCACTGCGGCAGTATATCCCGTGCCTCGAACAGCCTCGATAACAATCCCGTTAATATTTGCGGCGATTATTACGTTGCGCTCATTTTCATCTGTCCGGTCGGTAATTCCGCTTAAAACCTTTTCGGTAACATCTTCTATCCTTTTCAGAAAAACAACAAAAAGCCCCTCGTTCGGCAGCTCCTCATCAGCCGACATTGCCCAGAAACCGTTGGTAAGATAGTCGCGCTCCAGTGACGAATGCCGCTGAATCTCCTCATATCCGCAATGGTGGTTGGTTATCAACAATCCGTCTGAAGAGATTACCGCGCCCGTACATTTTCCGCCAAAATGGATAACCGCATCTTTCATACACGCCTGATTAACGCTGTAAATATCTTCGGCAGAGAGTTTGAAACCCTTCTCCTGCATCAGCTTAATATTAAACTTCTCAATAAGCAGGGGTATCCACATACCCTCGTCTGCCTTCAGATTAGCAGAAGTAACAAGTGTGAAAAACAGGCTTATAAGTAAAAATTTATTTTTCATTTTAAGGATATTTTTTCGTAAATTTTTCCTGTATTAACGTCACTTATTGTATAATATATAAATTTCATCATTAGCACCTGCTAACCCTGCAACATCAGTATCAAAGTCGGACGGTTTATTTTTGTTTAACGTTCAAATTTTTATTTTATTATTCACCGCGCTTTCATAAAACCGCCGGTTGTGCATTCGGCATTTTGTCAACAATTATTATTTCTTATTCTGTTTTCAAATACTTCACCGGATTAGCCGTTGCCACTTTCCATGTTTGATAGCCGGTGGTGAGCAGGGTTATCAGTAATGCAACAGCGCCTACCAATAGGAACACCCAAAAGTTTAGAGGCGTTCTGACGGCAAAACCGTCTAACCATTTTTGCAATCCTAAGTACGAAAGCGGACAGGCAATCGCAAAGGCAATAACCACCCACAGCAGAAAACTTTTGTTGAGCAATACGAATATGTCTTTCAAAGTGGCGCCGTAAACCTTGCGTATTGCAACCTCTTTCATGCGGCGTTGCGTGGCGTAATATGCCATAGCGAACAGTCCTGCAACAGTGATAATCAAAGCAATAAACATGGCAAAGGCAAATACCTTGCCGGCGTTCATTTCTGCGGTGTACAACTGACGGTAGGTGTCGTCCAAAAAATGGTAATTGAACGGATAGTCGGCTTCCTGTTCTTTCCATATCTGCTCTATGAAAGCGATGGCGCGTTGAGGATTGCCGCTTATTTTGAAAAATACAACGCAATTCCACGTATTATTGTCGGTTATTTTGAAATATACCTGCGGGTCAACTTCCTGATGAAGCGATGTAGTATGCGCGTTGCGAACCACGCCTCTGATGGTAAAAAATCTGTCATCGCCATCCGACTGGATCATTTCGCCTACCGGATGTTCATATCCCAATAATCGCGCGGCGGTTTCATTAATGAGTACATCGGTTGCCAGTGATGCTTCGTTGAAAAACGGATTTTCGCCGTCAATGATTTTCATATCGAAAAAATCAAAATAGTTTGGGTTCACCCAACAAATATCCATGATGGCGGGTTGCGTGTCGTCCAACGGTACTTTCTTGATTGACCAGCCGTTCGACCAATTCATCAAATTGCCGTTTCTTCTGCTCACAGCCGTAATTGAAGGATCACGAAGGAACTCTTCTTCAAGTGTTTTATAGTTTTGGCGGAAGCTTTGTTGCGCCTGCACGTACATGACATGCTCTTTGTTGAAACCCAAATCATATTCGAGGATATAATTCACCTGTTTTTGCATGAAAACCACCACAATCAATAAGGCGATAGAGGCAGTAAATTGTGTAACGACCAAACTTTTTTGCAATAGCGACATCTTCTTTCCCTTAAATTTTCCCGCCAATGTTTCCAGAACGTCAAACCGCGTCATATACAGCGCAGGGAAAGAACCGGCAAGCAATACCACAAATACCAATAACGCCGCAAGGAAGAAATATATCAGCGGCGAACTGAAATCGAGGCTCAACTGCGCTTGCGCGAAATCGTTGAACGCGGGTATGATTGCCGCAGACAACGCCAAAGCGGCGCCGATGGCAATAAGGACATAACAGGCGGTTTCCATGTAAAAGTCGCGCATCAGTTGCTCTTTCATCGCTCCTACGGCTTTTCGGATACCAATGGCTTTTGCGCGAATAAACGAAGTGGATACAAACAGGTTGGTAAAATTGATGCAGGAAATCAGCAGGATAACCAGAGCAGTTACGATAAATACCATCATTAACTGTTTGTTGCCTTTGACGATAGGATCCATCAACATTCCCGAACTGAAGTGCATATCATTCATCGGTTCCAACGTATATGTCGCCCCAAAATTTTTGAACAACTCAAATCTTCTGTACGAAAGTTGCGTCAAAGGTTCTTCTAACGTTTTTGCCTGTACACCTTCCTGCAACAGCAGAAAAGCAAGAAATGCGTCCGTATTCCCCCAATCGGTTGTAGCCCTCCAACCATAAAAGGGAAATACAAAATCGGCTTGCAGGCTCGAATTTCTCGGAATATCTTTCATGATACCGCTTACGGTAAAATCCTCGCCATCGCGTTTGATGATCTGACCAATAGGGTCTTGCCCCGCAAAATATTTTGCCGCCGCCGATTGACTGATGACCACACGGTCAGGAGTGGATAAAACTTGTTCAAGGGTTCCTTCTAATAACGGAAAATTGAAAAACGAAAAGATATTCGGGTCTGAACTAAAAGTGGCAACCGACGTAAACAGCACATTATCAATGCGTATATCCCCATCTTCGACAATAATTCTGCAAAAATCCTCTACGGCAGGCAATTCTTCTTTCGCCTGTTCGCCAAACGGACGAAAAGTGCCGGATGACTTGGCAGGATTTCCGCCGATGTCTGCGTTTAGAATGATGCGGTATATCCGGTCGCCATTTTTGTGGAAGCGGTCGAAACTCAATTCATTGATCGCCCACAGTCCAACGACGACACACACCATGATACCCAGCGAAAGCCCGCTAATATTAAGCAAACCGACTGTGCGTTGCTTTTTGAAATTACGAAAAAACTCTTTCATTGTTTTAAGGTTAAATTTATTTTTACTATTTTTACTGAAGACGATTCAAATGGGAAATTGTTACATCGGAAATGAAAAATAAATCGCTCTTACACCGTCTGCAACAAAATCTCCAGAATCTTTTTCCCCGCTACGGTTACCGATGTTCCCGGTCCGAATATGGCTACCACTCCGGCGTCATACAGGTATTGGTAGTCTTGTGCGGGAATCACTCCGCCGGCAATCACCATGATGTCTTCGCGTCCGAGTTTTTGCAGTTCGGCTATTACTTGCGGCACGAGGGTTTTATGACCTGCCGCCAACGACGATACGCCCAGCGCATGCACATCGTTTTCTACGGCTTGTTTGGCGGCTTCGGCGGGCGTTTGGAACAGGGGTCCCATATCCACGTCGAAACCTAGGTCGGCGTAACCGGTGGCTACCACTTTGGCGCCGCGGTCGTGACCGTCCTGACCTATTTTAGCAATCATGATGCGCGGCTGACGTCCCGCTTTTTGGGCAAACTGTTCCGCCATTGCCCGGGCTTCTGTAAAATCAGCATCCTGCTGACTTTCTGCCGAATATACTCCTGAAATAGTTCGTATCACTGCTTTATATCTACCTGTAACTTTTTCGATGGCATGGGATATTTCTCCCAATGATGCTCGTTTTGCGGCTGCGTCTACGCTCAATGCTAATAGGTTGCCGCTGCCGGAGCGCGCCGCTTCGGTGATGGCGTCCAGAGCGAAGCGCACATCATCGTTGTTGCGGTTGGCGCGCAATGCCTGCAAACGTTCCATCTGCCGGCGGCGCACCGAACTGTTGTCCACTTCGAGAATCTCTAGCGGGTCTTCCTTTTGCAAACGATATTTGTTTACGCCCACCACGACGTCTTTGCCCGTGTCGATACGCGCCTGCTTGCGCGCCGCCGCTTCCTCGATGCGCATCTTGGGGATGCCGCTTTCGATGGCTTTTGCCATGCCGCCGAGGCGTTCCGCTTCTTCAATCAGCGCCCAGCCTTTTTGTGCCAATTCGCGCGTCAATGATTCTACATAATAAGAGCCTGCCCATGGGTCGACGGCGCGACAAATATTGGTTTCTTCCTGAATGTAAAGCTGCGTGTTGCGCGCGATACGCGCCGAAAAATCGGTAGGCAGAGCGATGGCTTCGTCTAAGGCGTTGGTGTGCAACGATTGGGTATGTCCCAGCGCCGCCGCCATCGCCTCTATGCAGGTGCGCGTCACGTTGTTGTACGGGTCTTGCTCAGTGAGGCTCCACCCCGACGTTTGCGAGTGCGCGCGCAACATCGGCGATTTGGGATTTTTCGGGTGAAACTGATGTACAATTTTTGCCCAAAGCATACGCGCAGCGCGCATCTTGGCTATTTCCATGAAATGGTTCATCCCCACGCCCCAGAAAAACGACAGACGCGGCGCAAAATCATCAATATCCATACCCGCATTGACGCCAGTGCGAAGATATTCCAACCCGTCGGCGAGCGTGTACGCCATTTCGATGTCGCAGGTGGCGCCCGCTTCCTGCATGTGGTATCCCGAAATGGATATGGAATTGAACTTGGGCATGTTCTTTGATGTATAGGTAAATATATCGCCGATGATGCGCATGCTCATTTCGGGCGGGTAGATGTAGGTGTTGCGTACCATGAACTCCTTGAGGATGTCGTTTTGGATGGTGCCGTTCAACTCTTCGGGCCTTGCCCCCTGCTCGAGCGCTGCTACTATGTAGAAAGCCATGATGGGCAACACTGCGCCGTTCATGGTCATCGACACGGACATCTGTTTCAACGGAATTTGGTCGAACAGGATTTTCATGTCTTCCACGCTGCAAATCGACACGCCTGCTTTGCCCACGTCTCCTACCACACGCTCATGGTCGGCGTCGTAGCCGCGGTGCGTGGCGAGGTCGAAGGCTACCGAAAGTCCCATCTGTCCGGCGGCAAGGTTGCGGCGGTAGAAAGCGTTCGACTCTTCGGCGGTCGAAAAACCCGCGTACTGGCGAATCGTCCAGGGACGCATCACATACATGGTGGCATACGGACCGTGCAGGAACGGCGCGACGCCGGCGGCATAGTTCAGATGCTCCAGACCTTCGAGGTCGGCGGCGGTGTATACCGGCTTGACGGGAATTTGCTCCGGCGTTTGCCAAATTGTACCGCCGTCTTCGGGTTTAACCGGAGTTTGGGCAGTTTTGAAATTGATATTTTTGAAATCAGGCTTCATTATTTTTGATTTTTGATTTTTGATTAGCATTATCTTCTAAACCCAACTGGATTTCTGGATTTGTTTTCATATTTCCTTTTTTCTGCCAATTCTGCCAAAGCGATATATATGTCATCCAAATGATTACCGGTATCTTCGCTCAGATCGTTGATTGCTTTCATCGTTTCTTCATTGCATTCTTCAAGCATTTGAACACGATCGCGCAACTCGGAAATTTCTTTGATTTGAGATAGATTGTTCAGTAAAAATTGCCGCATGGAAACAAAAGCCCGCATGATGGATATGTTGACTTCAACGGCTTTAGGGCTTCTCAAAATACCCGAAAGCATTGCTACGCCTTCCTGTGTGAAAGCATACGGTAGCTTCCGTATGCCTCCCCAACTTGATGTCGCAAATTGCGACATCAAGTTGGATGCTTCTTCATGA
>Ga0099364_10012356_pt1 | contig 11521 bp, 8 predicted proteins | sample TergutTh196P3_FD_73070 | JGI IMG/M metagenome (GOLD analysis project Ga0099364, IMG submission 73070) | Microcerotermes parvus P3 segment gut microbial communities from Pointe-Noire, Republic of the Congo - Th196 P3 | ecosystem: Host-associated > Arthropoda: Insects > Digestive system > Gut ...
CGGCAAGCTTACTATTGAGTCTAATAAGGACGAAGAAAAGACCAATGGCGAAGAAAAAAACGGCAGCTACCTAATCCGGGAACGCCGTAAGCTCTCCTTTAAGCGTTCATTTACCCTGCCGGAAAATGCCGATACCGAAACTGTCTCCGCAGTTTTTAAAAACGGTGTCCTTTCTCTGGAGATAAAAAAGCGAACAGAAAGCGCCCGGCGGCTTATCGAGATTAATGCCGGTTAGGTGACAAGTGTCCGGGGCAGATATACCTGCCTCGGACTTTACTGATACACCACAATATGGTAAATTAGCTCACCGGTATCTGCATCATAAACCCATCTTTTAAAACTTAACGGGATATGGATGTCGTTTATTGTATTATCGCTGAACTCATCTACAACAATTACAACCCTTACGATCAAGTACTCTGATGCCAGTCTTCTGGTTTCATTTTCTGCTGCCAGCCATTCAACCCTGTTTACCTGTGGGGTCTGCGGCCAAACATTGGCAATAAAAAATGTCATAAGGGCATTCTCGTAGGTATCATTAAAATCTGCATTGGGCGCCATGTGTCCCCGGTCATAGCCGGAATTGGTAAAATCGGCATGTCTGGGCAATGAGTGGCCGTTTTCCTGTAAAAGCCTTTGTAGTACACCGCCGTCTCTGTTCTGTGTAAAATTTGCAGACGGCCGTCTAACGCCCGTACTTTCTGCCCGTTCTATTGTCAGTATATATTCAATAATGTGCGGCCCTCTGCGAATGGCATCATAGCATCCGGAATAAAGCAGATCTTCGTTATATGATACTTCAAAAGAAAAATGGTCAGGCAGATCACAGGCAAAAAGAATCGATAAGCGAAAGAGCAATAGTATAAACAAGAGTTTCTTCATCATTCCAAATCCCTAATTATCGCCTAACTTTTCCAGCTCTTTTTCCACTTCATTAAGGCGTCTGCTTAAGGTAACAATAGTTCTTTCAATACGCACTTTTTCTTTTTCCAGCCGTTCTTTCTGGTCTTCTTCGCTTTGAGCCAGAGTAGAAATATTTCGTTTTTTTAAAGCGGTTTTGACAGAATCGGGACTTTTACCGGAAAGCAGAGCCTTTTCGGCACCCTCTCGATCTTCCTTATTGCTTATTCCGGCAAGGTAGCGCATATTGTCTGCTCCCACACCGGGGTCTAAATCGTACTGGTACATTTTTATTGCCGTTTGGGCAGCTAGTCTGGGAATACGCAGTACCCGGTCTACATAGTCATCGAAGCGGCCGCCTATTTTATCGCATAGTTCATTGGCTTTAAGGAGCAGTTTGCCCAATTCCTTTACAAGGTTGCCATTTTCTTCCAGAAATTTCTTTTTTATTAAATCTGTAATTTTTTTTAGTTCGAGAGAGCCGAAAAATTCAGCTGGGCCCTTTTGCGAAGCAGATTTCTCTCCTGCATTTTCATTTACGGAATTAGTATAAAAAACATTCCGGTATACTTTTTTCTTTTCTGCCTTTTCCAGCAGCTCATGAAAGATAGCCCAAAATTCAGAAGTATGGGCCCTGGAAGAAAGATTTCCTCCACGGGCACAGGCATGCAGGTGGTGGGCATATTCATGGATTGCTGTATACATTAAAAGGCCTTCTCCGTTTTGTTCGCCGGAAAAGTTCCGGTTATGAAGAAGAATTTCCCTGGTATCTGTTTTATACAAGCCGTTTACCCTGCCGCTCTTTTTCCCGGTAAAGATCACAGAAAATTCCTGAGGAGCATCGGCTATGGTAAGGAGGGCCTTTTTTACCTGATCCTGGTTCACACTTACTCCAGCAGCGCTTCTGCATCCAGCTCACATGCAGTACAGGGCATGGTAATTCCCCAGTTTTCCAGCACTTCTGGGTGTATTTCGCCGAACACCCCGATTTGTCTGCCTTGGTATATAATTGCCGCAGCACGGCCCTGAATAAAGCGGCTGTCATCGCTTTCTTCTACATTGTACTCCCGTAATAGATAATAAAACAGAGTTTGAACTTGACCGATGATAGTATTAAAATTAACATCAGATCCGGAGTGAAGAAAACCAAGATACTGCCTGGTTAGCGATCCATAGTTATTATCTTTATCAAGATACGCAACCTTGCCTGTTTCAAAGATACGATGGGGATAAACTGCATTGGCGGAAACGGATTCGCTTATCAGGAGGGAAGCAAGAATGCTGTCACGGATATATTCATAGTTTTCTGTCATGGGATTGGATATCTGAATTATCCTATCGCCTGTTCCCCGCATTTTTTCCACCAGGTCTTTGCGGGAACCAAGATAGTTATAGATCATTTCCTGGTAGCCCATGCCCGTCATAATTTCCTTAATATGGCGGCTAAAGATGGTAAGCGGAGTTATGCGCCCTACAGTAAAATCCCGCGGACGTTCAGGTTTAAAGCTGTTTAAGCCTCTGCCTATCATTATATCTTCCATTACATCTGCTGCATGAATAAAGTCATTGCGGTATTCCGGCGGCCATGCCCGTACGCCGTCCTCTTTTGTATTATTTGAGCCGTGTTCGCTGTCTTTGGCTGCTTCCGCTCTTACTCCCATACGGTTTAGGGCTTTTACACAATCCTCTGCATTAATTTTTTCGCCAAGAAATTTTTCTATACGGGCAAGGGAACAAAATACCGGCTGCTGAAAATAATAGGGAGATATGCATTTGCGGCCAAAGGGCGTATCAAATTCATACTCTACTTCTACCGGCTCTATGGTAAAACCGTTCTCTGCCAAATCACAGGCAACAATGGAAGCTGCCAGGGTAACCAGGTTTTGATCGGTTCCGGTTAATTCTACAAAAAGGTCGGTATCCCCCACCTGTACAGCGCCGATATCAGCAGAATTTATTATGGGCGGATAGGAAAGTACTGCACCCTGTGAATCAGTTAAAAAGGGATGTATTGCTTCATGTTCCTGGATAAAGGCATATTCTTTTCCTTTTGGATGCTGCTTAAGAATTTCTCGGAGTGTTAATGGGCTGTCCCATTGGAGCGGTACAAAGGACACGCTGTCCGGATCGACACCTTTGTAGATAATGGGCCATATTACCCTGGAAATCCTGTACAGTCCCATGGACATGGATCGCCGCTTTCTTCCATAATTCCAGATTAATTTTTCCTGGGTTTGGATCATGTCCCGTAATAAATGATCGTCGATGGTTTTACCGGTAGCGACAAAACCTGCCAGATAGGGCCTTACTTTCTGTACAGTTTTTTCGACTTTCACTTTATATTTTGGAGCTTTTGAAGCTGAATCTTCTTTTCTGGCTATAAAAGGATATTCGGGAATTGCTTCTCCGTTATAAACCCGAAGCTGACGTGCGCATCCGGCAGTGCTCCAAAGATCCGGCCTATTGGTATCGTTTAATTCAATCTTTAAAACCCGTTCTGCAGGAGGAAGGGATGTATCGCTATCTTCATCAAGTTCTGCCTTGGCGCAGGTTAAGGCTTCTTCAAATTCTTCCCTTGTATTCCAGCGGCGGCCTATCAGCTTATAAAAAACTTCTTCGTTGACTTCAATTTTTGGCATTCACTGTTTCCTTTGCTCGTCGTAATCTAACGCTCTCTATATCATGGCTGAACAGTTCCCGTAAATCGTTTAGTCCCAGGGCCAAAAGCGCCATACGATCTATACCAATTCCCCAGGCTGCAACCGGAACATTTACTCCCAGGCTTTCAGTTACTTCGGGCCGGAAAATCCCCGACCCGCCCATTTCAAACCAGCCCAGTACGGGGTGTCTTATATGAACTTCTACGGAGGGCTCGGTAAAAGGAAAATATCCGGGAACATATTTTACTTCTTTTGCTCCTGCTACTTCCAGAGCAAACATTTCCAGCATTCCCAAGAGTGTTTTTAAGTTTACATCCTCTCCCAATACAATCCCTTCGGTCTGGTAAAAGTCCGGAAGGTGGGTAGCATCCACCCTGTCATAGCGGAAACAGCGGACTATACCAAAATACTTGCCGGGAATTTTTGCAGCAGGCAGGGTTTTGGCAGACAGGACGGTTCCCTGGCTGCGAAGGATTAAACGCCGGGTAAAGTCCCTGTCAAAAGTATAATTCCATCCCCTGCTGCCGGTAGCACCGCCGTTTTCATGAGCTGCTGCAACATTGGAAAGCCAGGGTTCTTCTATGGCTTTGGCATGGGTTGTATTTGCTATTCGGTATACATCGTGTATGTCCCGTGCAGAGTGGAACTGAGGCATAAACAAGGCATCTGAATTCCAAAATTCTGTTTCTACAAGGGGACCATCGAACTCTTCAAAGCCTAAAGAACAAAGCTTGTCTTTTACATCTTCCAGAAATTGTGCATAGGGATTGGTTCGTCCGGGAATAAGCCGGGCAGGGGGAACCTTTACATTATATGAACGAAAAGTCTTTCCCTTCCACGAACCGTTTTCCAGCATTTCCTGGGTTAGGGTTCCCACCTCCTCTCCGGAAATTCCTGCTGCTCTAAGCTCTGCAGCAGCAGCTTCGGCTGGGACAGAACCATCTTCTTTTACAGTAAAACCATAGACCACAGTTTCCCGTTCAATTTGACGGAAAGCAGCATTGGAAGCCCCTCGTTTTTTTGCAATGCCGGAAATAAACTCTTTTTCTTCATCGTTTAACGAAGCTTCGGCCAAAAGGCCTTCTTCGGACATTACCATTTTTTTAAACAAGCTCCGTAAAAGTGCAAAATGTGCAAATACCGGATTTTTGGCGGGGTCTTCAAGATATTCAAGCGGCAGGGTTATGGTTACTTTTTTATCGCTGTCCATGGATAAAACACCAAGCTTGGAAAGATGTCCAAAGGCGCTGCCAATGTCCTTGTTTTCCATTTTTAGCGCTTGTGCTATTTCCTGCAGCTGCGGCCTTTCACTTGCTTTAAGCCTTTGCCGTATCAGTTCCAGAATTCGTTCTTCGGGGCTTCCCTTTTCCTTCCATTCCTGACCTAAAACAGTCAGCTCATAAAAAATATCTGTTTCCCTCCTTAATTCGCTGACCAATCCCTTGCCGGCCAGCCAGGAAAGAGCCTGGTTCCCGTTGCCGCTCTTTAATTGTAATTCTTTTTCTACCCGCGCAATGGTAAGCTCATCCCCCTTTTTATAATGAAGGATTATTTTTATTTCCAGAGGATGCAGGTTTTTTATTATACTGTGCATTTTGTTGAAATTCCTTAGTTATTATAGAATACCAGTTATTTTTTGGATATATCAAGCATATCATTAACAATAGCAAGAAGACGGCTGGATTTACTGTTTACTTTTTCAAGGCATTCAGAAATTCTTTTTGGATCATTTGTGTCCTTTGCAGCCGTTAAAATACCAATGATATCACCCAGTGGAGTAACAATTTCTTCGCTCATTCGGGAAAGAAGCTCGTCTTTTGCGCTTAAAGCCTTTTGTGCTTCTGCTTCGGCCGCTTTACGCTGCATAACTTCGATTGTCTTAAGTTCAAGGAGTTTCTCGATTGAATTTTTGCGTTCTTCCAGCGATTTCTGATATTCTATCAAAGACAAATGAAGCTCAATACGCCGTAAAAGCAGAGTGCTGACAAAGGGTTTGTGTATATAATCCAGAGCCCCCAGATTTAATCCTTCCATTTCACTTGTTGCATCGCTTTTGGCAGTTAAAAAAATGATAGGTATTCCCTTAAATTCATCGCCGTCTTTCAGCATTTTTGCCGCTTCATATCCGTTAATATCGGGCATTTCTACATCCAGAAGAATCAAGTCTGGTTCGACATGATCCAGCAGATCAAACATTTTTGCAGCCGAAGGGGCAGGAAATACTTCGTAATAAGCCTTAAGAATATTTTTACAAGAAACTAGATTGGCGTTATTGTCGTCAACTATGATAATGGTTTTTCGTTTTTTCATCATGGAAATTACTCCTTATAATCTGCAAGATAAGTTGTAAGCCGTTCTGTAACCGAAGAAAAATCAAGTTCGGTGATTTTTTCTCTTAACCATATAATTAAAGATGCATCATTAGTATAATATGCACTCTCCAGTTTATCCATTGCTTGATCTATACCATCCATATCGTAGGCTTCGCAGCTTTTTTGCAGCTGGGTTAAAAGAAGCATATCCGGGCGTTCCAGAAAAGGTTTGGGATTTTGCTTATCCAGATTGGCAAGCCAGCCTTGTATATTGGATGTTAGATCTTCAGCATCCCTAAGCAGCGCATCATTGCGTTTTAGAATTTCATCCAGATCGCCGGATTTAGCTTTCGATTCCAGATACATGGCTTCTTTTCGCAGTTTTTCTGCACCTATATTACTGCTAATGCTCTTTAAACCATGAACGTTAATTACATAGTCCGTTAATGATTCCTGCGTGATTATACGCATTTTTTCTATTACAGAAATTGCGTTGGGAACATACGAACGCAGGGCAGAGAGAAACAAATCAAACTCTCCGTTATAAAGGGCAAGACCTGCTGCAGCATCAATTCCCGGAATAGCAATTTCCTGGAATGACAATTCCGAATCATCAGAAGATGCATCGTCCTGTTCTGTTTCTTTTAGTTCCATGTCTTTCTTGTTATTCAATAATGCTTCCAAAACTTCCGGCGCTTGTTTATCCCGGATAAATTTATTAAGAGAACTGTTTAGCTGGCGTATGTCTATGGGTTTTGAAATAAACCCGTCAAATCCATTAGCCAAAAATAATTCTTTCTGCCCTGCAATGGCATCGGCAGTTAATGCAATTATTGAACGATTATATCCCATTTTTCGTAATTTTATAACCGTTTCTATACCGTCCATTTTTGGCATCATGTGATCCATAAAAATAATATCATACACCCTGCCGCTTTTTATTAAATCAATTGCTTCAAAACCACTTTCAGCGCTGTCAATTTCCAGCTGATATGGATCCAAAAGTAATTTAGCAACATCTATATTGGATTTCATATCATCTACAACCAGCACTTTACCATAAGGCATTGCCTCACGGACAATGTGGGCAAGTTTTTCCCGTGCAGTACCGTCCAGCTTTGCTGTACTGGTAAAAATATATTTATTTAAGTTTTCTACAGCATCCTTACCCAGCAAACCGGGAGAAGCTATTTCCTGTGGTATTTGAACAGTAAAGGAAGTGCCTTCCCCAGGGACGCTGTTTACAGATATACAACCTTCCATCATAGTAACAAGATTTCTTGTAATTGCCATGCCCAGACCTGTTCCTATAGTAGTGCGGTTTGCCTCGCTGTAAAAACGTGTGTATTCATCAAAAAGTTTGCTTACCTGCTCTTCTGTCATGCCTGATCCTGTATCATTGACGCAGATATTCAAGGTTGTTTTACTTTCATCAGTATTTTCTGCAGTAATGGACAATCTTATCTCTCCGGCATTTGTATATTTAAACGCATTAGAAAGAAGATTGTTTAGGATTTGCTTAATACGAAGTTCGTCTCCTAACAAGTTTACAGGAACACTTTCGTCCACATGCAAGATAAAATTAATCTTCTTATGCCCAAACTGCATTACATTCATGGTTACTGAATCGTTTATCATGCTTAATGACTTGTACTTTACCGGGTTCAATTCGAATTTGCCCGATTCGATTTTTGATAAATCAAGAATGTCGTTAATAATACGAAGCAGCAAGTTGCCGGAATCAAAAATCTTTTCAAACGCATCTTTGATTTTTGAAGGATGAGTCTCGTCCAATAACTGGCTTTCGGTTACTCCCAGAATAACATTCATAGGAGTGCGTATTTCGTGGCTCATGTTGGCAAGAAACTTGCTTTTAGCTGTATTGGCTTCCCTGGATTCCTTTAGTGCAGCTTTAAGCTGTGCAGAACCGCTGCGGATATTCTGAATCATATCATTACGTAAAAAGGCATTTGCTATCATTAAACCACAGGAACGCAGAATGTTTATTTCTTCTGCAGCAAAAATACGCTCTTTGCAGCAATCCTGAAAACAAAAAAGTCCCCAAAAGCGATCCCGTAAAAATAAAGGAATAATCAGAATGGCATTTACTTCATAGGGAAACAACAAATTTTTTTCTTCCCCGGATAATTCAGAAGAGGTACAGTTAATATATGTACCACGCAGTAATTTTTTAATCCATTCCGGTATACTGTTGTAAGTAAGCTTTGTGCCTATAGGTATGATTTTTTTCTGCCGGCCTGTATCGCTTAACCATTCATATTTATGAACAAAATACAGCGATCCGCCGGAAACTTCATTTTGCCATATTTGGACACGATCAACATCCACAGAAGATCCAATAAGTTCCATGCCTTGAAGTATGGAAGCTGCCATATTCTCTTCACCTTCTGCTGCAAGCAAAAGGGTTGCGGTTTGGTTTATTGTATAAAGAAGCTTGTCCAGCAGTTCGATTTTTGTTGTCTGACTTTGCTGAGTTACCATACTATTTAGGATCTTCGCTGCCATCTGTTAAGACAGTATTTAATAGTTCTATCGCTTCTGTATATTCATAATTGTCTACTGCCTGCCTAAGCTGCAATATAAGTTCGTTATTTTCAAGATACTCATATTGATCCAGTTCATCCATCAGTTCTGTCATGGCATTAAAGTTAAAGGCTTTGGCCGAGTCAAGCAATTTATGCAGCAGAGTTAAATCCGGAGCATCCTTTGAGGGTTTGGGTGTTTCATTTTTTTGTGGAAACAATATTGTAAGCTTTTCTACCAGCTCTTCTGTATTTTTTATAAAGGGATTATTAAGTTCCATTATTTTTTTAATATCACCGGCTTTTGCAGCCATCTCCAGCTCTTTAGCAAGATCCCCGGCTTTTTGGGCGCAAATTCCATAACAGGAACCTTTAATGCCATGGACGGTAATGGTATAGTTTTTTAGCACAGGAGCAGCAGCAGTATCATCAGCAGGCAAGTCATTGAAGCTATCCAGAAACTTCTGTACATCTTTTAACAGCTTTGGTGTATCGTTAATAAAGACTTTTACAATTTCCAGATAATTATCTTCTCCGCCAAACTGAGCCGATCCGGCTTCCAAATCTACTCCTTCTATGGTATACGCAGATAATCTGCTGCTTTTTGCCTCTGCTTCTTCCGGGATTTCTTGTGAAAAAAGTTCATCCTTTTCCTCATCCCATACCCATTGGCGCAGTACATTGTTAAGTACATTTGCATTAATTGGCTTGGCCATAAATGCATTAAATCCATTGGAAAGAAACATCTCTTCTATTCCAGGAGTTGCATTGGCAGTAAGGGCTACAATAGGTACGGAAGCGGAATAATCGGTTCCCAGTCCACGAATAAGTTTTGTTGCTTCTACACCGTCCATACCGGGCATCATATGATCCATAAAAATTATATCGTATGTAAGCTGGGCATTGGAAATTAGATCTACAGCTTCCTGACCGGACAAAACAGAATCAATGTTCATTCCGTATGGTTTCATAAAACCTTTAGCCACAGCATGGTTTGTAGGTACATCATCTACAGTCAGCGCCCGTACATAAGGAAGATAAAGTCTTTTTTCCTGTATTTCTTTCCAGGTAAAAGAGCGAAGCTCTTCTACAGTTTCTTTGCCTAAAACAGTTTTGTCTGCAATTTGCTGGGGTATCCATACGGTAAAAGAGCTGCCTTTACCGTATTCGCTGACTACCTTTACATCCCCTCCCATTAGTTCCACCAGCTTTTTGGTAATCAAGAGGCCCATACCTCCGCTGTCCACCGATTTACTGCTTCCAATATCTGGCTGATTATAACCGGTAAACAAAGTTTCCATATCTTCGCTTCGGATTCCAATTCCTGTATCGTAAACTTCGAAAATTAACAGTAATTCATCTTCTTTTACCAGGGTGCTAAAACTTGTTCGAAGTACAACTGTTCCTTCGTTGGTAAACTTTACAGCATTAGACAGGAGATTCCCAAGAATCTGATTTATACGCTGCTTATCGCCGTGCAGCTTAACAGGCAGATCATGATCCAGTTCAATCTGCAATTCGATATTTTTAATACCAATACCCAGTTTAGCAGAAGCAGCTGCATTGCTTATAAACAAGGGCAAAGAATAATCCTCGGGCTTAAGCTGCATATCACCCGATTCAATATTGGAAATATCAATAAGATCATTAATAAGACCCAGTAAAACATTGCCCGAATGGTTAATGGCAGAAAGATTTGCTTTTGAATCCGGTCCGGCACGTTCCAGCTCTGTCTGGGAAAGACCAATAATGGCATTTAATGGAGTACGAATCTCGTGGCTCATATTTGCCAGAAAGCGGCTTTTTACTTTATATGCAGTCTGAGCGGCATTTTTCTGGACTTCCAGTTCTCTGGTCCTCCGCCTAACCATTGTTGCCATAAGCTTTCTTGTTTCCCGGTTTTTATACAGCAAAATAATAAGCAGAACAACAATCACCGCAAACAATATAAAAAGGCCGATAATATGAAGCATTTGAAGTATTATAAATTACACTAATTTTCCTGTCCAGAGCAGAATTTTAAAAAAACATTAAATAATAATTAATAAGCAGCAAAAGGCACGATTTCCAGAATCTCTATATGGAAGCGGCCTGCTGCCATCCAGCGGCCGCTGTTCAACCCATATCTTGGAAAAGCTGCAAGACTGATATAGCCAGTCACCTCTTTTGGGCGGTTCCGTTCCATACCCCGAAGCATCGCTCTAAGGGCTGTTCTGGCTGCATCTTCCAGGGCAGCATATTTATCTTCAATTGAGCTATAACCGTAAGCCTGGGCTGTCCGGATATTACCTGCCCTCCATTTGGCCAGCCTGTGGCGCTGGGTATCGCTTAGGCGGTAATCTGCCCATACATATAAATTATAGTCTCTTAGCTGAGGTGTTTCAGCTTCCAGGCGGGGATCGTCAATAGTAATAGTTCCCAGCGGAGTTAATTCCAGATTTTCTTCGATATTTCGGGCTATTTCTCCAATCTCATAATGAAAAGACCAGCCATAAATCATTGCTCCAAAATAACGGGCTGCATCTTCCAAAGCAGCATTTCTGGCTTCTTCCAAAGAAAGATTCCGTATTCCCCCGGCATTAAAACCCGTTATCTGCTCCATTTCAATTTTTACTTCTCCCCGTAATACTTCCTGGGCGGAAAGGGGAAGCGATAAACAGATCATCACCAGTAAAAATCGAATCATGTCTTTAATATCGGCTTGAAAGAGAATCTGCAACAGCGTATGGTTAACTAATGAGAATACTCCGCAAACCCCTGCGCTATACTTATAGCTCCGCAGTGTACTATTTAATCGGAATTACTGTTTTGGTTTTCCTGGCACAAATGATGTTCAGAAATGTAACCTTTTATTTATCGATGATCCCGGATCTGGTGGTACGCGGCTGGGTTTGGCAGCTAACGACATATATGTTTGTTCACAGTCCTCAGGGCTTTACCCATATACTTTTTAATATGCTGGGCCTTTTTATCTTTGGAGTCCAGGTAGAACGGCGTATGGGAAGCAATGAATTTATCCTTTTTTATCTGGTAACAGGAACCTTAGCCGGCATAGCATCTTTTGCCATGTACTATTTTACCGGTACAGCGGCTATCCTTTTGGGGG
>Ga0099364_10012357_pt1 | contig 11520 bp, 8 predicted proteins | sample TergutTh196P3_FD_73070 | JGI IMG/M metagenome (GOLD analysis project Ga0099364, IMG submission 73070) | Microcerotermes parvus P3 segment gut microbial communities from Pointe-Noire, Republic of the Congo - Th196 P3 | ecosystem: Host-associated > Arthropoda: Insects > Digestive system > Gut ...
TGCCAAACCTACGGGGGCGTGCAAGAAAGTAAATTTTGCCGGTATCAATCAAATTGATAAGATATTGAGTCTTATCAACGTAAACATAACCTCCCGTTCGAATCTCTTCAAACGTGGGGATACCTGTGGGTAATTTTAATCTTTTATTTTCCATTTTTTGTTTAATGAAGGAAAGTTCCGGCAGCAAAGTTACGAAATAGTTTTCAGTTTTTTTTTACTTCGTTCGGGAGCAGGCTAAACGTTGGTAATTGATGTATTCCGAAAAATTTATTCAGGTATTTGATGCAGTCGTACAGCCGACGGTCGCTGATAAGTAATACATTTAACAAGTTCCATGAAATTATCGACTGGGGTATCCTGTTGTACATGATGTGTGGGAGCGCAAAGCCAGCCATTGTTTCTTCCAAGCGTCGCCTTCAACCACTCGAACTCACGATGTATATCGGCGGGCATTCCCATAGGTAAGGTGGACTGTACGGCAATGCCTCCAAAAAATGATAAACGTTCGCCATACCTGTCTATCAGGATTTGCGGGTCCATGCACTCGGTTTGTATCGGGTTGAGTACATCGATTCCGGCCTCTATCAAGTCGGGGATGATATCGTACACACAGCCGTCGGAATGAAAAGCTATTTTGATATCCTTGTTGATCTGCTTTACTTCTTTACAGATTTGTTCGTACCGCGGCTTGAAAAATTCGTTCCATGTATCGGGATGAAACAGCAGGCCTGTTTGTGAGCCGAAATCGTCGCCCAACCAAATCATATCAACGCCCTTACGCGCCATGTTTTTGGATACCTCGAGGTGATAACGGAAAGTAAGATCGAGGATTCTGTCGGCTAATTCGGGGTTTATGTACAAATCCATCAGCATATCTTCGAACCCTCGCAGCGCCCATGCCGATTCAAAGACGGCGCAATGTACCCTGCCGATGATGTAATATTTGTCCTTATAATCGCGCACTAACCGGTCGACATGGTCGTACAGGCCGGGAGCGTTCGGGTCGGGGGGGCGGTAGTTTTCAATATCAGGCGATTCGCCGGATAGCGGGCCTCTTTTGATGTTGGTATAAATACCTCCCCCCAAAGGCGTCTCGTAAGGGTCGATTTTCCATTGCACACCCCAGTTATCCGTATAAGGGTTGTCGTCCAAATAATAGTTGGTAAACCAACCTACACCGGCTTGCAGGGCATCCTGACCGGTAAGTATTTCCAATTCGTAACCGTACCATTCGCGGTGATGGGGTTCTGTCCGGCATGGCGCCAGCCCGAAATAAGCGCGCAGACGGTTAGCAAATTCTGGCGTGAATGTAGCCTGAAACGGAACCCGGTCGGTAGGCTCACGGTTCAGTGCGGCGATGACTCTTTCTCTGGGAAGCATAAATTAATAATGATTAATGATTAATGATTAATGAACAATGAACAATGATTAATGATTAATGATTAATGAATTCCTAATTCTTAATTCTTAATTGTTCATTGTTCATTGTTCATTGTTTTTACCACCATAGGAGGTAAAAAGTGACAAGTATGGCTATAATTATAAACGATATGATGTTGAATGTACGGCTTGTTTTAAATAATCCAGGGGTGATATCAATAGCTTTTTTCCGTTCGTCTCTTCGCCCCTTCGCGCGTTCGTCCGTTCGCCCCTTCTCCCTTTCGTCCCTTCGCGCTTTCTTCCGTTCGTCCCTTCGCCCCTTCTCCCGTTCGTCCCTTCGCCCCTTCGCCCCTTCGTCCCTTCGCGCTTTCGCGCGTTCGTCCCTTCGCCCCTTCGCCCCTTCGTCCCTTCGCGCTTTCGCGCGTTCGATGAGGGATGTGATGTAAACTGTTAAGATGCAGAGGATAAATACGATCAACATGCGGTCCATCCATGGGAGGGCGGGTAAAGCGAATTTTATGGCTGTTGAGAAAACAAATGTACCGATGGCAGCTAACAGGGCGCCGTTGGATGAGGCTTTTTTATAGAAGAAGCCTGTCAGGAAGATGGCCAATGCGCCGGGACTGATAAAACCCGTGAACTCCTGGATATACTGGAATGCCTGATCAAGCGTCGTTAGCATGGGAACAATGGCGACGGCAATCAGCAAGGCGGCAAAACTGCTTATCCGGCCTGTTGTTACTAACTTTCCTTCGGTCGCTCCTTTTTCGATATATGGTTTATAGATGTCCATGGTGAAAATGGTGGATATGCTGTTCATCATCGAAGCTAACGAACTGACAATGGCCGCAATGAGAGCGGCAAAGGCAAGACCCTTGACGCCCGTCGGGATGATATGGCTCAATAGCCAGGGATAGGCCTCGTCGGATTTTTCAAGTTCTACTCCTAACGCATAAACCGCAATGCCGGGAATAACCACTATCAAAGGTATCAATAATTTGAGCAGGGCGGCAAACTGCATCCCTTTTTGCGCCTCACTCAACGATTTTGCAGCTAATGAACGTTGTATAATATATTGATTACAACCCCAATAGTAGAGATTAGCTACCCAAAGTCCGCCAATGATCACCGATAAGCCGGGCAAATCCTTATAGCCGGGGTTTGAGGAGTCGAGTATCAGGTGGAATTTGTCGCGCGACGTTTCGTACAGGTTACCGAATCCTTTGATCAGGCCGCCACCGTCGCCCAGCACATTCACAACAATAAATGTTGTGACAAGTCCGCCGCCAACAAGGAAAATCACCTGTACCACATCGGTGATAGCAACGGCTTTCAGTCCGCCGTAGATAGAGTAGATAACGGCAAACAATGCCAGAAACAGCACGCCATACATCAAGGGGACGCCTATCACGTTTTGGATAGTCAGCGCTCCGAGGTACATGATAGAGGTGAGGTTGATGAAGATGAAAACCGCTAACCAGAAAATGCTCATCACAGTTTTCACGCGCGCATCGAAGCGTTGCTCCAAGAATTGCGGCATGGTGTAGATTCGCTTCTGAAGGAATATAGGCAGGAACCATTTGGCGACGATGATAAGTCCCAATGCTGCAATCCATTCATAAATGGACATGGCTAATCCGATGGCATAACCCGAACCAGACATGCCGATAAACTGTTCTGCCGAAATATTGGCGGCAATGATTGACGCCCCGATAGCCCACCAGGCCAGGCCGCGACCGGCAAGGAAGTAGTCGCTGCTGTCCTTTTTTACTCCTTTTTTATTTCGCGAAACAAAAAGTCCGATGCCGAGGATAAGCAGGCAATACCCTGCGAAAATAAAAATGTCAATAACAGATATATTCATGTTTGAAAAATGGGACGCACGCAATGACGATGATGTTAGAACATGATTAGCGTTATTTTACCGTAGCATGGGGTGTTTTCGATGTTTCTGCAATAGTTACCCCAGGCTATTTCGGGATAATCCCAACGGTTATTGGCATAGAGCGTTAATTGTTCGTTTGATAAACGGTCGGTACGGCAGGCTACCGATGCATCGGGCGATATCACAGAGAAACCGTGTTTATCGTTTGTACGCAATGTATAAACATAGATGTTCTCTTTCATCCCTTTTGCGGCTTGTGTTAATGGGCGGGAACTTCCGGCGCCGGCATCGCCCCAGTAAAAATAGTTGTGGGTATCGAGGCGCCAGGCTTGCACCGGTTTTTTTCCGTATGCCGCCTGCTGACTGCTGTAAAACGGGGCTTCGCCTTCATTTCCAGCAAATTCATCGTCCGGATAATAGTTCCAATAGCCTTTGCGTTTCCACTGCAGATGTTCGAAGGCGTCGGAAAGGTAAAATCTCAGACCGGATTCGCGCAGATAACCATTCGATTCGCCAACGGTGGAATAATCGAATGTCAGTATTCCTTCGGGCGAAATAACAACCTGTATTTCAACCTGTACATTTCCGTAAGCTCCGGTTATGGTTACCCACGCCTGACTATCTTTTAGCCGGTAAGCAAAATTTGTTTTCTTCCAGTCGGCGTCGGACGACAGGTATCGTCTGGCGCCACCACGTACTTCGGCGCCTCTCAGTTGATTCAGGTTCACATCCATATTCAGGAACGGTCCTTTTTCAATCAACACTATGCCGCCTGATTTGGCATTGCAGATAAGACCTGTCTCTTTACAAAAAGGTATCTCAAAACCATTTCCCCTCACAATCACCTGACTGTCGGTCTCTTCCACATTCAAAACTCCCTGATAGACAGGATGCGGCAGTTCGATTTTTTCCTGTCCGAGCGTGACATGATAGATGTCAATCAATTGATTATCGGCAGTCAGGAACTCTATAGTCAGTTTTTCGCCGGCGCCCCATTGTTCGCCGGCAATTTCCAGCATCCCTTTACGATGGGGTTCTACCGCCGGCAGTTTTATTTCCTTGCGTACACCCTTATAGATAACGTATGCTTTTATCTCATCTAAGCGGGTATGGTCGTAGCGATTATATACGGGCAGGATGATTCGCTGTCCGGGCATAACGTCTACTACCTTTTCCTGCAGCAAGCGTACCGGCGAATAGGCTTTTTTGGTAGACCAAAATTCAGGTTTCTTACGTCGCCAGACGTCAACAATACCCCATTCGCCATAACCTATACAGTCTCCAATGGTGGCTTCCGGCCTGTCGCCCCGCCACATAAAACTTTTCCACCACGGGGCGCCGTATTTGGGTGCAGGCAGCATGAACGTTTCGTCTACATACCCCCAAATGGCGCCTCCCAAACCGCCGCGCGATTCAAACAGGTTACTCCACATCATGTCTATGGACATGCCCCAAAATTCCCTTATGTTAGGGTCGACTTGTAAGGTCTGATAGGTGTAACAGGCCGGATGCGCCCACTCGTCGAACAGTGCAGGGACATTCTGCGTCTGAAAACGGACGGTTGACAGCCCGTATTGCGTCAGGTTACCGTCGATGTAGGGGTAGTGCATGCTCAGAATATCGTAGATTTTGCTTTCTTGCGGCACCGTACCGGGATAGCTGTAAATAACGGGGCGGGTGGTGTCCGTCGATTTTACCCATTCCCAACTTTGCCGGAAATTGTCGCCATAGACATTCTCATTCCCTATTGACCAGAACAGGATGGATGGATGCGAACGGAATGTCTTCACCATTTCGCGGCATTGCGACAGGTATTGGTCGGTGTACGCTGTGTCATCCTGCGTTTTGCCGGAAGGGGTATAATTCTGTTGGCGGTGCGAATCCACAAAGCAAACAGCCGTTTCACATTCCACATAGATACCGTAACGGTCGCAAAAATCAACAAAACTTTCGGAAGGCGGGTAATGCGATGTCCGCACAAAATTCATGTTGGCTTCCTTAAACAGTAAGGCGTCCAAGCTATCCATATCGGCGGTCGAAGCGCGTCCCAGCGTGGGGTGAATATCATGACGGTTGGCGCCGCGCAGTTTCACTGGTAGTCCATTTACAAACATCTGATTTCCAACGATTTTTACTTCACGAAATCCCACCTTGCACGCGAATTGACTGATTTGTTTACCTTGCTGTGACAGTGTGATATTCAAAGTATAAAGGTTCGGATGCTCGGCGTCCCACTTCAAAGGGTTTTTTACCTCAAATACATCGAAATAATCGCCGCTTTTTCCGATGGTGGATTGATATGTCGCTTTCACGCCAGTCTCATCAAAAAGCGAATAGGCGATTTCCGTGTCGGCACCGTCGTTTAAGACCGAATAACCGATTTTCAGTCTGGCGTCGCTGTACAGCGTATCCATGATAGTCTCCACATAAAAGTCGAGCAGATGCGTTTGCGGAAGCGCAAAAAGGGTGACATCGCGCAGGATACCGCCCACAGGATGATGAGCATAACCCGCTGCGTACGAAATCTCGTCTGACCGGTCGGTGATCTCCAGCCGTATCTCATTCTTTTTCCCCGCGTTCACAAAAGCAGAAACATCCGTTTCCCAGCGTGTGAAGCCACCATGATGTTCGCGCACAAACGTCCCGTTGATCGTGAGGCGCGCATAACTGTATACCCCGTCGAAGCGGAGAATGATCCGTTTACCGGCATAATCGGCAGGGACAGTAACGGTTTTCAGGTACGTATAGGGTTTATCGTGCTCTATGGCGAAACCCTGCATCGCTAAATCGCCGGGGACTTGCGCCGTCGCCCACTTTCCGGAGGGTGCAAAACGAAACTGCCAGGCGCCGTTGAGGCTTATTACCGGTTGTTTGACGCCTTCTACAAACGATAAAATACGATAGGCATGTTCGTTAGCAGGTAGCGAAAGGGAACATGCGAGCAAAATCAGAATATTGAATAACGACTTCATGGATGAAAAAAATTTGGTTTTGCCGCAAAAATAAGAAAAAAAAAGGATTTGCGCATCATAGATAAAATAAATCTCATTTTTTTTTGGGGGTAATAAAAAAAACTGTAATTTTGCGCCTTGAAAAAGATAAAAAACAGTATAACTTAAAAATTTATTTATGATCGTAGTCCCGTTGAAAGAAGGCGAAAATATCGAAAGAGCCTTGAAAAAATTTAAAAGAAAGTTTGAGAAGACAGGAGTGGTTAAAGAACTTAGAAATCGCCAGGCTTTTTCGAAGCCTTCCGTAAAAAAGCGCAAAGAGCGTATTCACGCTATCTATGTCAAGCAGTTACAACAAGCCGAGAGTTGATTATGCAACTTTTTTCCCTTTTTATTTGTTTTATAAAAAAAGTATCCGTAACTTCGTTGCATCTTAACTGAATGTAGCGTGAGAAAATATGTGAGTTCATTTATAGATTACCTGCGGTACGAGCGTAATTATTCGGCTCATACAGTTGATTCGTATGCAATTGATTTGATGCAATTTATCACCTATTTAGAAGTCAAAGAGGAGATGGATAGAGAAACTTTTGACGTTGAAAGGATTGATGCTGACATCGTTCGATTATGGATGATGCACCTGATGAAACAGTCGTTATCACCGGCCTCGGTCAATCGTAAACTGAGCGCCCTGCAGTCGTTTTTTACGTATGCCGTCCGGAAGGGTATCGTAGAAAAGCATCCGCTTCGATTGATCAACGGGCCGAAAAAATCAAAACCAATCCCTTATTTTATCAAAGAAAAGGAAATTGACAGTCTTTTAGACGAAGAGACGGAGGACACCGGCTTTGTAGAAGTACGCAATCAATTGATGCTTGAACTGCTTTATGAGACGGGCGTTCGGTGTTCGGAGCTTGTCGGAATAAAAGACAGGGACATAGACATGGACGCTATGTTGCTGAAAGTGACCGGTAAGCGTAACAAGCAACGTTTGATACCTTTTGCCGACAGGCTGAAAAATATGCTATTAAATTATATTAATGTACGCGGGCGCGAAGTAGGAGAGTGTGTCTCGTTTTTTGTCAGGGAAGACGGACGGCCTGTCACATCCGCTATCGTGTATTATGTTGTAAAGAAGAGGTTATCATCAATCCCCACCCTGGCAAAACGAAGTCCGCACGTTTTGAGGCATACATTTGCTACGAGCATGTTGAACGACGGCGCAACGATGAGCGCCGTCAGCAACCTGTTAGGGCACAGCAGCCTTGCCTCGACATCGGTCTATACGCATGTCACGTTCGAAGAATTAAAAAGAGTTTATAACGCTCATCCAAGAGCAAAAAAATAGGAGGAATAATTATGGAAATTAAGATTAAGTCAATTCATTTTGACACGGCAGAGAAATTAGAGACTTTCATTATTAAAAAAGTTTCCAAACTTGAACAGTTTTATGACGGGATAATGATGGCGGACGTCGTCCTGAAAGTAGTAAAGCCGGAGAGCATCAAAAACAAGAGCGCCGCTATTCGTATTAAAATAAAACATGGAGATTGTTTTGCCGATAAAATCTGCGACACATTTGAGGAAGCCGTCGATACGGCAGTCGAGGCATTGGAAAAACAACTGCTAAAATATAAGAAAAAGAAACAGGTGAAAGCAGTTTCTGCACCGGTTCAGGAGCCGGAATAAAATCTCATGGGATTGACGAATACGATAAGCCGTTGCTTGGCCCATCCGTCGATTTGCAAAATATGAATAATGACATCCTTACGGTTCTGAAAGGTTTTTATGGAATGTATAACCCTTACAGTTTGTTACTGACTTTTGCATCGGTCGAATTGGGTTATTACTGGTTCAAAACCGGTACGTCTACTTTTCTTGTAAGGATGCTATAGGATTTAGTAAAGACAGGCGCTGAATTCATTAAAACCTGAATCCTACTGAAAGATCAATTGCTGCAAGCGATTCAACCATTTTATTACCGGACGAATCTGTTATTTTCCAGTCAATATTTCCATTTGTATACGTTAGCTTGAAACCAAGGAAGGTATTTCCACTTAGCCTGTGATCGTACCCAAAGTCAATAGTTGTACCCAGCCCGCCATTGGAAAATGATGTGGATAGTCCATTTTCTGTAAATGTATCTTTGTAATATATATATCCTATACTTAAACCATAATAGAAAACATCTAACTTATTGCTGAAAGTCCGCCACATCATAGAAGGCGCAACATAGATAGTATTTACCTGTTCTTTATAAATCAATTCTGTACGCGTATAATAATGCCCCGTAAATTTAGCTCCCAGTCCAAAGCCGATAGGGAAAAAGCCGTGAAAATCTCCTCCGTACAAAAAACCTGCACGCATCTTATTGACAAAACTTTTCTGTAATGCATCTAAATCTTTCGATGCCCTTGCAATGCGGTAAGAGAATCCGGCATCCACGGCAATGCGAAATTTTTTCGCCGGAGTATCATACTGATCATCGTATGAATTTCTCGACACAGGTGGTTGTTGTCGAGCGTAACCGTAATTATTTCGTTCATAATTTTGCTGATAGACCGGCGCTTGTTGTCTGTCTTCATTAGAACTTGATACATTATCAAATACATCATGGCTGCCGTCTTCATATCTGATCATTGATAGTTCCGAATTGTTCAGCCTGTAAGTCGGCCCGGTTGGGTTGTCGAATCTTTTGAACCGGATATAGTCTATTCTAACTTCTTGAACAATAGCCCGAATTTCTGAACCATTGTTCCTGATAATAATGTCTTGCGCAAATATGGTCATACCACACGCAAGAAAGATTGCAATTGCAATCATTTTCTTAATATTCAATCTGATTTTTAACATATTACATGACCGATAATTTTGTGATTATATGCCGCAAAAATAAGATAATTTTTGAAAATATCCAAAAATTAGTGTTGTCTGTATCAGGCAGGGCGCGTCAAATTGATGTACCCCTTTTTCATTTCAATCCTTTTTCCTAAAAAAAGACTATTTTCGACCCGAAAATACTAATAAAACTTAAATTTGGTGCTCGGTTATGGTTTTTTATGATGAAGGTTATACCTTTGTGTCGTGAATTTTAAATTTTAAACTAATAAATTAATGAACGTATGAGAAAGTATTTTTTTATCATTGGAATTTTAGCGCCGGTTTTTTTTAGTTCGTGTCAAATGAATGGACGGCAGGATACCCCGAAAAACTGGCAATGGCGGGGCGAAAACAGGGATGGTATATATCACGAGACCGGACTGTTGAAGGAATGGCCTGCCGATGGGCCTGAATTGTTGTGGACATTTGATGATTTAGGCGAAGGGCATACATCGGTGGCGATAGCTAACGGGAAAATCTATACATCGGGGATGCACGGCGACGCACTCATCCTTTTTGTGTTCGACATGAAGGGGCAGTTGCTCACTCAAAAGGAGATAGGTAAGGAATGGAATGAAAATTGGAACGGTACCCGCTCCTCCGTTTGTATCAACGACGGGAAGTTGTATATATTCAATGCTTTAGGTACTTTCTTTTGCTTGGACGAGAATACACTGGATGTGGTCTGGACAAAGGATGTGCTTAATGATTTCGATGGCCGGAATCTGATGTTTGGCATGACCGAGAATCCTTTGATTGTAGGCGATAAACTTTTTCTCACACCAGGCGGGGTTAAAAACGGTATGGTGGCGCTCAACAAAAAGACGGGCGAGTTGATATGGTCGTCGCCGGGAACAGGTATGTCGTCTTCCTACTGTTCGCCCCTGTATATCAGCGACCAGTCCATACCCCTGGTAGTCACATGGTTCGAAGGTGAGAATATAGACGGTAAGGTGCATGATAATAAAATTGTCGCTTTCAATGCCAATACGGGAGAGCTGGTTTGGGAATATATACAACCCAGTGAGAATAAAATTAACCCCAACATGCCGATATACAGCAACGGTATGATTCTATCCGTCACGGGTTATAGGGGAGGAGCCTATATGTATCGCCTGAAAGATGGAGGGAAAGCAGTAGAATTTGTTTGGAAAAATTTAGAAATGGACAACCAAATGGGTGGAGCCCTCAAAGTGGGCGATTATATCTACGCTACGGGACACGTGAACAGGAATTGGTTTTGCGTGGATTGGAAAACCGGCGAGACTCGGTACAAAGTAAGTGATATCGGTTGCGGTACAGTGATCTACGCCGACGGGATGCTTTATGTATACAACGAATTGCAAGGTTCCATGCATTTAATAAAACCGAACCCTGAGAAATTTGAAATGGTGAGTAGTTTTAAAGTTACTTTAGGCACTAATCGACATTGGGCGCATCCGGTTATTCATCAAGGTGTGCTGTATATCCGCCATGGCGATACCCTGATGGCTTATAAGATAAAGTAGTTTTTTCCCCGTCATTGCGAGAAAAATGAAAAAGATTTTTTATTCGACTTTCATTTGCTGCACATTGTTATCATCGCGGTTAGCAGCGCAGGAAAAATTGCACTATTGGGGTGATAGTGATACATTCCTTCAGGAGCAGGCTTCGGTTATCATCGATGAGGCTTACAAAGTGTTGTCAGCACATCCGCCGGGGCCGACTGTCAGCAGCGAACGCCGGTTGGCTTTGTTTGCATTAGATGCGCTGTTTCACGATACGCGTTTAGACAATGGTTCCGCCTTTATGACCTACATGGATCGAATAATCGGCAATATGGCAGCAGCGCTTCGGAAAAGCAAGCCAACGGGTAGTGATATACGTTTTTTCCGTTTTTACAACCATGGTTTTATTGTACAAACCCCCAGCGTAACTGTGGGTATTGATTTAGTCAGAGGGGGAAGGGCGGATAATCCTTTTATCAGTGAACCGCTGATGCGCTCTATTGTGGAGCAATGTGATATTCTCTTTATCTCGCATGCGCATGGCGATCATACTGACCTCTCAGTTGCTAAAATGTTTTGTGAACAGGGAAAGAATGTGATTGTTCCCGAAGAAATATGGAAGGACATGGGGCCACAGTTGCGTGTTGTGCGGGGAACTGATTTGATTCGGGAAACCATTCATATTCCGGCCAAAAACACCTCATTAACAGTATTTGTATATCCCGGTAATCAAGGAAAAGTATTAAACAATGTTTATTCGATTACCTTACCTGAAGGAAAAACGATCACGCATACCGGCGACCAGGATTTTAGCGACGACTTGATTGCAAAAATCAACGGCAACCTGAAAACGGATGTCCTCTTAGTGCAATGCTGGATGATGCCCATGGAAAAATTTGTTTCAGGCATAAAGCCTGCATTGGTACTAACCGGTCAC
>Ga0099364_10012358_pt1 | contig 11520 bp, 12 predicted proteins | sample TergutTh196P3_FD_73070 | JGI IMG/M metagenome (GOLD analysis project Ga0099364, IMG submission 73070) | Microcerotermes parvus P3 segment gut microbial communities from Pointe-Noire, Republic of the Congo - Th196 P3 | ecosystem: Host-associated > Arthropoda: Insects > Digestive system > Gut ...
GGGGCTTGGCTATATAAAAATCGGGCAGTCGAGTACGACGCTGTCCGGCGGTGAAGCACAGCGCGTAAAGCTCTCGACTGAGCTGTCAAAACGTGCCACCGGCAGAACTATATACGTGCTGGACGAGCCGACAACGGGTCTGCATACTGCGGACGTTGAAAAGCTGATAGAAGTGCTGCAGAAGCTTGTCGAGTCGGGCAATACAGTTCTTGTAATCGAGCATAATCTTGATATAATCAAGACGGCCGATTATATCATAGACTTAGGGCCGGAAGGCGGCGAAAAAGGCGGCAATATAATCGCGGCCGGAACGCCTGAGCAGGTCGCGGAGTGCGCGCAGTCTTATACGGGCCAGTATCTTAAAAGAATGTTCGAGAAAGAGCGCAAGTTAAAAAAATAATATTAACAGGAGATTTAATAAATAACATGGAGAATATTTTAACATTTGCGGCCGGGCATTACGGCTTTGACAAAGAGAAACTGCACTTTGTCGGGGATAACTGCAATTCGATTTATGCTTTTCAACAAAATAATAATCAAAAAAATAATAAGTGGTTTATTCTGCGGATTGGGCGGCGGCCGGTTTCTTTTATCAGTCAGACTAAAGCTGAATTAGACTGGATGGAATATCTGAGCGAAAACGGCGTAAATGTGCCGTCGCCGCTGCTTACAGCTGACGGCGAACGGCTTGCTGCGCTTCAAGAAGGCGATGAGCATTATATTATATGCGCGTACAGTGCGTTTGCGGGTCAGGAAGGCTACAGGCACTGGGATAAAAATGACCCCGAATTATGGAATAATAATCTGTTTTATAATTGGGGCAGATTAATGGGGGATATGCACCGTTTGACTAAAAATTATAAGCCGCAGAATAAGACTGACGTGCGCGAGCATTTTAATCACCGTGAGTTTGAAGCAAATATTAAAGCGTGTCCCTCGGTTAATAAAATCGCCGGGAAATTACTCGAAGAGATTAATTCTCTCCCCAAAGACAGTGAATCTTACGGATTAATTCACGCAGATATGCATCAATGGAATTTTCTTATCCGCAACGGCGAAATTAATATATTTGATTTTGATGACGCGTATTACGGCTGGTTTGCGCTTGACATCGGTATTGCTTTATATCATGCTCTATGGTGGGGGCGTAAAAACGATAAAGGGTATGATTTTACTGACGAAATTATAGAAAATTTTATCGAAGGCTATTTGTCTGCCAATAAATTAGCCAGGTTTTGGCTTGAAAAAATACCGCTGTTTATGCGGTATCGTCAAATATGCAAATTCAGTTGGTTTTATGATCCTGATAATGCTGATGAGCATCAAAGGGAACGTATATTTAATATAGAAAATAATTTATTGTTCACGGGATATAAAATAAATCATGCGTTGTTCTCGTAGGGGCAGCACTGTGCGGCTGCCCCTATATATTCACGTTAAATCCAAAATTTAATCCAAGAATTCGATGCGCTCTATCGCCCGCTCTATATCTCTTTCCAGCCTGTCGCTGACACGCTCGATTGACGAAGCAAACGCGCCGTTCCTGCCGCTGACGTTGCTGTTAAAAGCGTCCATTACGCCGCCGAAGTTATTAATGCGGCCGAAATCTGCTAGCCGTCCGGCTAATATTATATCAAGCATCTCTCCGGATTCTTCGTCGCGTGCAAGCATCGTCTGCAGCGCTATATCATAATAAGCGGGGCGTATATATTTAAACCCGCCGTAAGCCAGGGCTTCGATAACTACTGCTGACCTGGTTTCGTCCTGCGTGCCTTGCGGGATCGCAACGGCGCATGATGCCCACTGGTGTATATTCGTGAGATAAGTCTGCTGTGCCGCGTTAGCTTTGGGCATCGGCAGCACGCCGAAATCTGTTTCCATCTGCCTGAGCCTTATTACAAGCTGCATAACTTCGGCTAAAAATAACGCTCTGTTCTCTTCAAAGGCGGCCTGCGAGATAAGATGGTTGCCGTAATCCCCGGCTATCAGCGTGAAATTATCGCCGCGCATAATCTCGAATATTTTCTCAAGATTCTGCATGAGCTGGTCACCGAAAAGCGCAAGCTCCGGCAGATCCTCTGCGTTTTTGCGGGTTATTCTGTTGCCCGTGGAGAAAAACAAGCCCTGCACTGAGTCCATAGTCGTAGTAAAAGCATATTGATCTAAAGCGTTCATCACGCCGTCGCCGTCAAGATCAGAACTTACGTTCCTGCCGAGCTCCAGCATTTTATCCGTTGTCCATTCGCCTGCGCGAACTATCTCGTATATATCCGGCAGGTCATAATCACGCGCGAGCTGCTTGTTAAACATCATGGTCCATGTCCCGTCATTCGTCATGATAGTTATATCACCCGTCGCGAAATAATTCTTGTTCATGACGGAAGTATCGCGCAGCAAGCTTTGGTCCCACCAAGGGAACGACAGATCTATCCCGGCAAGATTATCAAGATTGACAAGCAAGCCCTGCTGCGTAGCGTTTGATGAATCCTCGAAGTTCATCATTACAGCATCATACGAGTTGTCACCAGCGGAAACAGAGCGGCGCAAAGCCCCCAGCTGACTGCCTACTGTTACCCATAGACCTGATATCGTTATATTAATATTATCTTCGACTTCTATATTCCGCCTGAAGACCGCGTCATTAACTACTTCGCCGTTTTCCTCTTCCGACATTAGATCACGGCTGTCCCATTCGTCCTGCTGGCCGCGTATCATTATTTTAAACTCATATCCGCCGAAATCCTCGCCCGGGTAATCATATAAAGCTAAGATCGCTTCACGCGGGTCAGCATCTTGAATAAGCTCGCCGGACTCGCCGTCCGCGCCGTTTTGCTGTTCTGTTGCGCCTGCATTATCCGGTCCTGAGCCGCCGCCTCCGCACGCGGTTAAAAATACCGCCGCTAATAAAATAATCCCTAAAATTTTAATTTTCAAAATAAAATCCAGCCTTTCTTTATCTTTTTTTATTTATAATAATTTTTGTTCGCGTTATGAAAATTTAAATGCTGTAGAAAATGCCTAATCGCTACGAAGCCATTTTAATTTATCATAGATTTCTTTATCAATATAGAAATGCGGTCCGCCATTTTCTTTTTCAAATTCATATAATAGCATACCTGCTTTTTCCATTACTTGCCTTGACGCAATATTTTCTTTATAGCAACCGCCATATATATGTTGTAGCCCTGCGGTTTCAAAAGCATATTCAAATAACTTAGATACGCATTGAGTTGCATATCCTCTTTTTTGAAAAGGAGTTTCAATCGAATAAAAAAGTAATATATCTCTCTTTTCTGTGGGATTTGTTCCGTCAAGCCCAACCCAGCCGATAATTTTATCACAACCTTTTTCAAAAACAGCCAAACATAAATGATAGATATATCCGTGTTTATTCTTTTTATGATTATCCTGCATATAACGAATCGCTTCGCTTGCTTCATTTGTAGAAATAGTACCCTTATGCCATTCCCACATTCTTGCTACTTCATCAATATCGTTAGCATTTACAGGTCTAAGTATCAAATCATTTGTGATTAATTCCATAATCTTCTCCTGCACATAATATAAATTTTCTACACTGAAATTTCACGGACGAACACAGTTCGTCCCTACGTTCATATATTATTTACGTTAATCATCGCGTATTCCGCCCTCGGCGTCCCCTACGAATAAATCCCCGTAAATCTATAAAGATTTATATTTATTTCTATCAAACTCGCGTTATATAATATCTGACACAGATTTCACCGACAGAAAAAACAGTAAAAAAAGCAGGGGCGATATACGCCGCCCCTATAAGTGTTCGCCAGTTTTAATATTTACGCTTCCTTGCCGCTTCCGCCTTTTTCTTGCGTTTAACGCTTGGTTTTTCGTAATGTTGCCTTTTTTTCAGTTCTGTTAAAACACCGCTTTTTGCACATGACCTCTTGAACCTACGTAAAGCGCTATCTAAAGTTTCGTTTTCTTTGACCCTTACTTCTGCCAACAAATTTCCCTCCCTTCGCGCTTTGCAAAGAGAATTAATGTATAGAGTTTTTCGAGGTTTAACTCCAAGCATTAGTCTTCCAAATGTAATTATACTATATTACACTAACAGTTGTCAATAGGTTTTTTTATATTTTTTAGTTTAATTTGTGAATTTTTAATTATATCGGTTTTATAACAAAGTTTACGAGTTTGTTAGGCACAAATATTTCTTTGACTATCTCATGCCCGATTAAAAATTCTTTGATTCTCGGCTCGGACTTCGCCGCGTCCATTGCCTGTTCTTTAGGCAAGTCAGATTCAATCGTCATTGTGCTACGCAGTTTCCCGTTTATCTGTATCGCTATCTCAACAGTATTGTCTTTGGTTTTTTCTTCGTCGTATTCGACCCAGTCCGAGAGGGAGAGCAAGCCTTTTTCCCCAAGTCTCGACCAGATTTCCTCACAGATATGCGGCGCGAACGGGCAAGTCATCTTTATAAATAATTTCAGCTCGTCTGTTGTCAGAGTTCCCGCGTCATAAATATCGTTTATCAATGTCATTAAACTCGCTATCGCCGTATTCATTTTTAAGCTGTCTATATCATGAGTGACTTTTTTCATCGTCTGATGAAACTTTGTTTCAAGGCTCGGCGTTACTCCCCTGCCTTTGGCTATATCCAAAAGCCCAAGCGTTCTGTCTATAAATCTCTTGCTGCCTTTAATTCCGTTTGTAGACCACGGAGTGCTTTTTTCAAAATCGCCTATAAACATTTCGTATAATCTAAATGCGTCTGCCCCGTATTCATCTATTATATCATCAGGATTTACAATACTTTCCGGACGCGACTTAGACATTTTTCCTCCGTCCTCAGCCAAAATCATTCCGTGAGATGTGCGCTTTAAATATGGTTCGGGGCATGACAATACGCCTATATCGTGCAAAAACAACGCCCAAAATCTCGAATATAAAAAGTGTAAAGTCGTGTGTTCCATTCCTCCGTTGTACCAGTCAACAGGCATCCAGTAATCAAGCATTTCTTTTGACGCCACTTCGGCGTCATTGTTAGCGTCGCAGTATCTCATAAAATACCAAGACGACCCCGCCCAGCCCGGCATTGTATCAGTTTCGCGCTTCGCGTCCTTGCCGCATTTCGGGCATTTGCAGTTCACCCAATCAGTAATTTTCGCGAGAGGTGATTCGCCTGTATCCGTAAGTTCATATGACTGCACATCAGGCAAAACCAAAGGCAGTTCTTCTTCGGGCAGCGGCACAAACCCGCAGTCGGGGCAAATTATAATCGGCACAGGTTCTCCCCAGTATCTCTGCCTTGAAAATACCCAGTCGCGCAGTTTATAATTTATCATTGGCTTGCCCGCATTTTTTTCTTCGAGAACTTTTGTTATCTTTTTCTTCGCCTCATCAACTTCCAAGCTGTCTATAAAATCAGAATTTATCATAATTCCCGTATCTGTATCTGTGAACGCTTCTTTTGATATATCCCCGCCTTTGACGACTTCGACTATTGGCAAATCAAATTTTTTCGCGAACTCGTAGTCCCTCGTATCATGCGCGGGAACCGCCATAATCGCGCCTGTTCCGTATGATATAAGCACATAATCCGATATAAATATCGGGATTTCTTTGTTATTGACAGGATTAACCGCGCATATACCGTCTATTTTTACCCCTGTTTTTTCTTTCACAAGTTCCGTCCTCTCGAAGTCGGATTTTTTTGCCGCCAGTTCTCTATATGCCCGAAGCTCGGCAAAATTATTTATATGCTCTTTTAATTCGCCTATAATGGGGTGTTCGGGGGAGATAACCATGTAAGTTGCACCGAAAAGCGTATCCGGTCGGGTAGTATATACCCTTAATTTTTTATCGGGCATATCTTTTATGCAAAAATCAAGTTCCGCGCCCTCGGAACGCCCTATCCAGTGAGCGGTTTGTGTCTTAACCCTGTCGATAAAATCAAGATTTTCCATACCGTCGAGCAATTTTTGAGCATAAGCCGTTATCTTCAGCATCCATTGATTTTGGTCTTTGCGTATAACTTCGCTCGAACATCTCTCACATTCACCGTTTATTACTTCTTCGTTGGCAAGCACGCATTTACAGGACGTACACCAATTCACAGACATTTCTTTTTTGTATGCGAGACCGTGCTTAAACAACTGCAAGAAAATCCATTGCGTCCATTTATAATAATACGGGTCGGCGGTATTAACTTCTCTCGACCAGTCCAGCGACAATCCGAATGATTTTATTTGATTTTTATAAGTCTGTATATTATTTTTTATCGCCGTGCTTGGGTGCAGCTTATTTTTTATGGCGTAATTCTCTGCGGGAAGCCCAAACGAATCCCACCCCATAGGAAACAGTACGTTATAGCCCTCCATTCGCTTCTTTCTCGCTATAATATCCATGCCGATATATGGTCTGGGATGTCCTACGTGAAGCCCCTGCCCCGACGGGTACGGAAACTCAATCAGCGCGTAAAATTTTTTCTTGTCTTTATCCTCGACAACTTCAAATGCTTGTGTTTCGTCCCATTTATTCTGCCACTTTTTATCTATTTCTTTTATATTAAAATCTTTTGCCATCTATTCTTCATCTCCTTCATTTTCGTCCATCTCGTCGATTTCGTCAATCATTTTTTCAACGTCAATATTCTCGCCGTCTCCCCATAGCTTTTCGAGCTTATAATACTCCCTCGCTTCGCTGTTAAAGATATGAACAATAACAGAATCAAAATCAATAGCGACCCAGTCGTTGCTCGCATTTACTCTCGACGCTTCTGTTCCCTCTTCTTTTAATTGAAATTCAAGTTCACCCGCGAGAGACCTTATGTGCGTTGACGATGTTCCCGTCGCAATTACAAAAAAGTCCGCTATTATAGTCTGTTTGCCTATTTCTACTAATTTTATGTTTCCCGCTTTCTTGGAATCCAATATTTTCACGAGTTTAGAAGCAAATTCCTTTGATTTTTCGTATTGTTCGGGATATATCTCTATATATTTTTCTTCTCCCGTTGATGTGCTTATATTTTCTGTTTCCTGTATTTTTTTCGTTGTAATCTCGTCCATAAATTTATAATTCTCCTTAATATTAATATTAAAATTTTTGTTTGTAATTAATCCGCCATTGTTCTGCCCTCTAAATCCGCATAACCAATCTCTCTTCTTGAAAATTCCCTGACATTAAACCTATCGTCCGCAATATCATTTTCATATGGATTGAAATAATTATTGATTATATTGATAGTTTCCTGCCTGTAAAGAGTATAACGGTTAATATTTGAGTTCCACTCGCCCGGCATCGTAATCATTCGTATATCTTCGGGTTTAATCTGCAAAGCATCCCTTGCGAAAGCGACCATCTCCAACATACCGATATTTGTCGTTATGTGTTGGTCGGCTATTCTCAATATGCCTTGAATCTGAGAAAAATTAACTGCGGTCATTTTTTTCATGAGGGCGGTCAAAAAATCTTTTTGGGCATTGAGCCTGTCTATATCTGCCCGTACATAAGTTTGATATCCCATTTCTATATATTTATCATTTGCTCCCCTGAACCTTATGAACTGTTCGGCTTTTTTGCCGTCCAGTAGAGTCAAACCCGGCGGCAAATCAATATAAAGATTTTGTTCAGGGTCGTCATACTTCATATGAAACGGAACATACACTTCAACGTCCCCGACAAGGTCCACAAGGGCGATAAACCCCGCTAAATCTAAAAAAACATAATAATTGATAGGCACGCCGAAAGTCATTCTCGCCGTTTCCATAAGAGCCCGAAGCCCAAATATTACAGCCTCGTCTCTCGCCCTCCCGTTTCTTATTGCCGCGTCACGCCCGCTGCTGACTATAGAATTAAGTCTGCTTCCCTGAGCATTGTTGACGTATGTATCACGCGGCAACTGCGCTATAGATATTTTGGATTCTACAGTATCCAACATTACATACATCATAGTATCAGTACGCCAAGCCTCATCGTCTTTGCCCACTATCAAAAAAGTATAGCAGCCTTTTCTCCACGGGTTTTCCTCTACGCTCTGCGGAGTGGTCAAATCGACGGGAAGCCCTTCGGAATCTTTCATAAAATCTTCGACGTTCCACCCTAATATTTCCCAAATATCCTCGTCGTGTTCTATAGAGCTTATTGTGGGTGTGTAATATCTCAAAAAGAAATATATTACCAAAAGAAAAATTAAGACTAAAGACAAAAACGCCAGTAAGGCTATTTTCCACGGTGACAAACCCGACTGCATTATGTTTGAATAAGACTTTTTTGTTGATAGTTTGCTCATTATATTTCACCCTTTTAATAATTAATGCCTGATAATTCGTCAAGAAATTTATTTCTGCATATAACCGCGTCGCGGTGTATCACCAAATTATCTTTTATCAATGCTTCAAGCGATTTGTCCATAGAATATAAAATAGTTTCGTTCAATACTTTAAGTCTTTCTTTTAAGTTACGCGTCCCCGTTATATTGCCGTAAAAATAATCCCTCACTGCAACGCAATCCGCAAATGTGCGCGTCGGCTCAATATAATCCGCTAAATATATTATTTTGGCGAAAAGCGAAAAATGTTTAACTCCGCCCAATGTATGATTATATATTCCCCAAAATACCGTGTTTTTGTCCGCGTCAAATTCTATTTCCGCTATATACGCCGCCGTTTTTGCGTGCAATACTTTTATTATAGCTTTGTCCTCATCAGATAATTTTATTCTGTATTTTCCGCATATTTCATAATGCTGTTCAGCCGTCATCTCTTTTGTTATATCATGCAGAATAGCGGCGGATTTTATTTTATTTATATAATCAATATCATCATTTTTGCCGAATATCCCCGCAAGTTTGACCGCTTCGCTTTCCACAGCCAACGTATGTTCATATCTTGACGATTTCACGAAATCGCGTACAAGCAATCTTAGCTTGTCATGTTCCAAGTAATTGATTTTCTTTTTGTTATTGCAAAACATTTTTTCTCCAAAATATAATTAAACTTCCTCGAAAATAATCTCTTAGCCCTCTTTCGTAAAGAGGTTGCCCGTAGGGCGGGTGTTTTGCGATTGCAGATGTTGTTCGAGGAGACAAAAACACCCGTCACTCGCTACGCTTCGTGCCACCCTCTTTACGAAAGAGGGCTTTCGGCACAAAATCTTTATGTTTATTTAATTTCCAAGTAGGTCTATTATATATACAAATTTTTATTATTAATATATTCCGCTACGTTTTTATTCAGATAATCTGATAATATCCCGTTATCGTTTATCTTTTCTCTCAATTCCGTAGAAGATATTTCAAATACGCTGTTTTCCAAAAGTTCTATTTTAAATCCCCGAGCAATTAAATCATTTTTTTTTGATATAATCTGCGTCTGATAATCTTCTCCCGCGAATCTGTAAGCTACCGTAAATACGCATAATTTCAGTAATTCCTCATATCTGTACCAACTTTCAACAGTCAAAAACATATCCGCGCCAACCAAAAAATATATAATATACTCGTCTCTATTATAAATATCGCATAATGCTTTTACTGTGTCAAACGAATAACTTTTACCCTCTTTTTTTATTTCTATGTCCGACACTTCGATATTATACTTTCTATATTCTTCCTCGCTGAACGCAAGTTTACACATTTCAAAACGCTGATAAGGCAAAATTTTTTCATCCGCCTGTTTATGCGGCGCGATAAACGCAGGTATTATCAACAGTTTAGTTAAATTAAATTTATCGTAAAATTCTTTCGCTATTCTTTCGTGTCCCTTGTGTATCGGGTTAAAAGTGCCTCCGAAAACACCTATATTTTTCATATAATTATTACTTCCCTTTTGGCTATTATACCATAAAACCGATTATAAATCAATAGAATTTAACGGGACGCCGCGTTATCTAATATTCTCGATTATCGCCGATATTTCCCGTTTTTCTTTTTTTCTCGATTTTCTGTATAATACAACTTTTGAGCCTATCGTATGCACAACTTCACTGTCCGTAGCTTCTGCAAGTATCTGCCCCGCTTCGTTCGCCGTATATAAAGAGTTGTCCAAAACTTTTATTTTTATAATTTCTTTCGCGTCAAGTGCTTTGCTTATCTGTATTATATAATTTTCGTCTATCTCGTATTTTCCCATTTGATAAAGCGCGTCAAGATTGACGGCTATTGATTTTAATTTCGCTCTCTGTTTACTGTTTAGCATTAATTTCTCGCCTTTCTATTTTTATTTAACATTCCGTTTTCCCGTGATTGCCGACAATTCGATTTTATATACGCGGAGAAAGTCCAATATGCTCTTATCATATTCATATCCCTGATAACCGCAGTGTTCAAGCAGCAAATCAAGTCCCTTTACTGTTTCTTCGTCATTGGCAATTTTTGCAGTGCCAAATCCTATAACGCTTTCATATTCGGTGGTAATGCCCCGTTCATGTTTCACATATCCGTGAAAAATATCGGCTTCTATACAAACGTGATTATTTTTTTCAATCAGTTCATGTTTAAAGCCTTCTTTTGCACCATGAACATAAATATTAATCTTCCCGTCATTAACTTCAAATCCAAACGACAACGGGACAACATAAGGGAAAAGCTCCCCGTTTATTCCAAGCCTGACAGTATCTGTGCGGCGAAGAACATCGACAATTTCATTAAAATCTTTGATTTCTCTTTCTTTCATTCTCATAAATAATATATTTCATCTCCTTGATAATTTTTAAATATTTATATATTTGACGATATTTTTTGCAAAATGTTCCACAGCTATCGCCCTGTGACTGTATTTATTTTTTTCTTCTACAGTAAGCTCCGCAAAACTTTTCATAGCGGGCGGATAAAAAAATATCGGGTCGTAACCGAAGCCTTTATCACCGACTTTTTCTTTCAAGACAACGCCGTCGCAGATTCCTTTGGAATAAAAAATCCTGTCATCTTCTTTGCCGAGTACACAGCAAAGCACACATTTAAAATGCGCCGTGCGTTTTTCGTCAGGCACGCCTTCCAACTCCGTTAAAAGCTTGTCCATACAAGCGTCGGGCGTGCTGTTCGTTCCCGCGTATATCGCCGTATGCACTCCCGGTGCGCCGTTCAGATAATCCACGAAAAGCCCCGAATCGTCGGCTATGCACGGCATATTTAATCTTTCAAAAACTTCCATAGCTTTAATTTTGGCGTTTTCTTCGCAAGTGTCTCCTGTTTCTTCTATTTCTTCCGTAAAATTCACATCTTTTAGCGACAATAAATTTATCTTTATATCTTTTATCTTGTCATTTATCAATACTTCTATTTCACGGCGTTTTCCCTCGTTGCCCGTGACAAAAACTATATCAATATTTTTCATGTTTTTACTCCTTGCATTTTAATGTTTAAGATTATAAAATATATCTTCGACTTTTTTAAAATTGCTGTGCGTATAAAATTGCGAACATGATTTTCGTAGGGGCGACCCTGTGTGGTCGCCCGTTTTATCGCAAATCGCCCGTTTCTCGGGCAACCCCATAAGGTTGGCCCCACAATTTGCCGACATACCTAATATAAATTTT
>Ga0099364_10012359_pt1 | contig 11520 bp, 7 predicted proteins | sample TergutTh196P3_FD_73070 | JGI IMG/M metagenome (GOLD analysis project Ga0099364, IMG submission 73070) | Microcerotermes parvus P3 segment gut microbial communities from Pointe-Noire, Republic of the Congo - Th196 P3 | ecosystem: Host-associated > Arthropoda: Insects > Digestive system > Gut ...
TGGCGCCGCCGGAGCTGTCGCTGCCGGAGCTGTCGCTGCCGGAGCTGTCGCTACCGGAGCTGTCGCTACCGGAGCTGTCGCCGCCGGAGCTGTCGCCGCCGGAGCTGTCGCCGCCGGAGCTGTCGCCGCCGGAGCTGTCGCCGCCGGAGCTGTCGCTGCCGGAGCTGTCGCCACCGGAGCTGTCGCCACCGGAGCTGTCGCCGCCGGAGCTGTCGCCGCCGGAGCTGTCGCCGCCGGAGCTGTCGCTGCTAGAACTGGAACTGCCGCTGCTATCGGGTTCTTCCGATGCAAATGCCGCTAATACCGTCAGATTCGACTGGAAAACAGCAACCATAATAACCATAAAGGCGGCAAATATCTTCTTTTTCAACATAAGTTGCGTCCCCCTCGTAAATATATTAAAGATTTATGTTTCAGTTTATATTTTTCCTGCTATGTTTACTATATAGTTCGCCGGTTACATAGGGGTTACTTTTTAACCCGATAAAGCTTTTCCTCTATCATTTTCCGACAATTCTACTATATGCATAAATTTCGATTACAAAAAGAAGATTAATATGTTGAATATAACATAAGAATGATTGATATATCTTTGCCGGTACTATATAAATGAATGTTACATATATTTTAGCTCTATACATATAATTTACATCTAAGGATTTACGCTGAATAAATTGCCTTATTCAGTATATGATATTTGGCATTGTTTTTGTCCTTGGTATTTTTTAACAAAACGAAAGCAAAGAGCCGAAGATACAAATCATCAAAAGCTTAAAAGTCAATCTACTTTATGGCACGGATGCCCTTTTAATAAATATTTGTAAAATTGCCTAAAAATATAGACTGATTTTTGTCAAAAAAACATGTTGCAAACTGCAAAAACATTATGCTATGATAAATGCACCAATGGAAACCGGTTTCCATAACCCGAAATATGTACAGAATTTATGGGAACCACTACAAACAGACATTTATTAAAGGGAGGATTTTAATTTGAAACGTATGATTCGTATCTTTGTTCCGGTCTTAGTTCTTGCGCTGTGCCTTGTGCCGTTCGCTGGCTGCGGCGGCGGCTCGCAACCGGAGGCTCCGGCTGCACCTGCGGCAGATGGCGGCACAGCCCCGGCGGCAGACAGTGGAACAGCCCCTGCGGAAGGCGGCACGCTCAACATCTGGAGCTTCACCGACGAGGTTCCGACCATGCTTGAAAAATTCAAGGAGCTCAACCCGGATTTTAACTATGACTTAAATATAACGATTATCGCGACGACAGAAGGCGCGTACCAGCCGGCGCTTGACCAGGCGCTGATGTCCGGCGGCTCCGACGCCCCCGACCTTTATGTGGCGGAGGAAGCGTTCGTTGTTAAGTACACCCAGGGCGACGCCGCGCACTTTGCAGCCCCATACGCCGACCTCGGCATTGATATCCCCGGTGCGGTCGACGCGGCCCAAATCGCTACATACGCCCGTGAAATAGGCACAAGGGGCGACGGCGCCATCGTGGCCCTGCCTTATCAGGCGACGGGCGGCGCGCTTATCTACCGCCGTTCTATCGCTCAGGACGTTTGGGGCACCGACGACCCCGCAACCATTAAAAACAACGTAGGCCCCGGCATTGACAAATTTATGGCTGCCGCGGAAGAAGTCAAGGCAAAGGGTTATGCCATGATTTCAGGCCAGAACGATTTGTTCCACCCGATGAAGAGTAACGCCAGCAGCGGATGGATTGTAGACGGCAAGCTTAACATTGACCCGGGCCGCGAGGCGTTCCTTGACGCTGCCAGGACGGTTTGGGAAAACGAGTACTCAAACAGGACGTCGGCATGGCAGGATCCGTGGTTTGCCGATATGAGTGACGCCGGCCCGAGAAAGGTATTCTGCTTCTTCGGTCCCGCATGGCTCATCAACTACGTCATGGCCGGCAATGCCGGAGACACTTTCGGCGACTGGGCTGTCTGCGAAGCCCCAATCGGCTTCTCATGGGGCGGCTCCTACATCATAGCAAACAATAATTCCCAGCATAAAGCTGCTCTCGGCGAAATCGTAAACTGGATTACACTCGACACCTCCGACAACGGCCTCCAATACATGTGGGCGAACGGCACGCTTTACGGCGAAGGCGGCACGAAAGACACTGTTGCTTCCGGCGTGGTTATGGGAAGGTCTGACGGTTCTGTTGATTTCCTCGGCGGGCAGAACATGTTCGATGTCTTTGTTCCTGCGGGCGTTAACGCCAAGGGCGACATCATGACCCAGTTTGACGAAACCATCAACACCATATATCAGGACATGGCCGCCCAGTACGCTCAGGGCATAATGAGCCGCGACGAAACTTTAGCGGCCTTCAAGACCCGTATCAGCGACGAGCTTGGAATCGCAATCGACTAATCACTTGATATTTCAATAAACACGTGGGGCGGCGGATTCTTTCAGCCGCCCCGCGAAATATATAACCGGTCAATAGTGGGGGGATGACTATGCGGCATAATCAGGTCGACAAGTATGCAAAATACGGCTACATATTCTCAATTCCGTTTGTGGTTATTTTTCTGTTGTTTTCGCTTTATCCCTTGGTTTACACCACTGTCATAGGTTTTACCGATTTACAGGGGATGGGCAAAACTGATTTTAATTTTTTGGCAAACCCGTTTGAAAACTTCCAAACAGTGTTAAACGCGCCGACTTTCCGGCAATCGCTTGTAACCACGCTTCTTATTTGGATTATTAACTTTATCCCGCAAATAGCTCTTGCGCTGGTGCTGACCGCGTGGCTCACAAACCGCCGCCATAAGCTGAAAGGGCAGGGCCTGTTCAAGGTTTTGTTTTACATGCCCAATATCATAACGGCAGCGACGGTGGCCCTGTTGTTCAACGTGCTGTTTATGTTTCCAACAGGGGTTGTCAACTATATCCTTCAACTGCTGGGGGCTGAGGCGGTTAATTTCGTACAAAACCCCCTGGCGTCGCAGCTAATCGTTGCGTTTGTCCAGTTTTGGATGTGGTACGGCTACACCATGCTGATTTTGATATCAGGCGTTTTAGGCATGAGCCCGGATATGTTCGAAGCCGCGGATATTGACGGAGCCTCGGGCTTCCAGACATTCTTCTTTATCACGCTGCCGAATCTGCGCACAATCCTGCTCTTCACTCTGGTTACAAGCATGATTGGCGGCCTTAATATGTTTGATATCCCGAGGATGTTCAATGACGGCCAGCCAAACGGCGCCACGCTCACAACAAGCCTGTTCATCTACAAGCAGGCGTTCAGCGGCAGCTACATGTATAACCGCGCGGCGGCGGCAAGCTTGATTATGTTTGTAATCATAGCGTTCCTGGCTGTCATTTTGTTCTATTTCATGCGCGACAAAGACGCAGTCCGGATGAAAAAACAAGAAAAACTTGAGAGGCAAGCAGCAAGGAGGTCGGCCAAATGAGGGAGAATCACATCAATAAAACCGGGGGCCTCTTCAAAATCTTTGCTTATTGCATTTGTGTTTTGCTGGGCGTAATGAGCATACTGCCATTTTGGGTCATGTTTATGAACGCGACCCGCAGCACGTTTGAAATTCAGGGGCAAGCGTTTTCACTCTTACCTTCGAATGACCTTATGAACAACTTCGGGGTTCTGGAAGGCAAGCCCTTTGAACCGTGGATCGGGTTTATAAATTCATTGACTATTTCGGCAGGCGCGACAATCTGCGCCGTGTATTTCTCGGCGCTGACCGCATACGCGCTGGTGGCGTACAAATGGAAGGCGCGCAACGGCTTTTTCGCCTTTATCATGGCAGTTATGATGATTCCCGCGCAGGTCACGACAATCGGCTTTTATCAGTTTATGTGGTCAATCGGGATGACAAACTCGTTTTTACCGCTGATTTTACCTGCCGTAGCGTCTCCCGCGATTGTTTTCTTTATGCGGCAATACCTTTTCGCCACATTATCCATCGACATCGTAAACTCGGGGCGCATAGACGGTGCCGGTGAGTTCCATATTTTTAATGCGATTATCTTACCGATTATGAAGCCCGCCATCGCGACGCAGGCGATTTTCGTGTTTGTAACAAGCTGGAACAACTTCTTCATGCCGCTGATACTGCTGACAAATAAGGATATGTACACCATGCCGATTATGGTAAGCCTTTTGCGCGGCGATATTTACAAGACGGAGTTCGGTGCGGTATATTTGGGCCTGTCACTATCGGTGCTGCCGTTATTTGTTATGTATTTCACGTTATCCCGATATATCATAGCCGGCGTTGCGCTGGGCGGAGTGAAGGAGTAAAACAAGTATGATAAGAAACCCTGTGCTGACCGGGTTTAACCCCGACCCGTCAATTGTGTATGTGGATGAAGTCTTTTATATCGCAACCTCCACCTTTGAATATTTCCCGGGGGTCAAGATTTCGTCCTCCACGGATTTGGCGAACTGGGAAACGGTAGGATACCCCCTAAACGAGCCGCGTTTGCTTAACATGGAGGGCAACCCCAAAAGCGCGGGCGTTTGGGCGCCGTGCTTGAGCTACTGCGACGGCTTGTTTTACCTTGTCTATACCGACATGAAATACTGGACGAACCCGTACAAGGATTCGCCCAACTATATCACCACCGCAAAAGACATAAGAGGGCCGTGGAGCGACCCAGTTTTCATAAACTGCTCGGGCTTCGATCCATCGCTGTACCATGACGATGACGGGCGCAAATATTTCGTCAGCATGGAATGGGACTACCGCAAAACGGGCAACAGCCAGTTTTCGGGCATCCTGTTAACAGAGCTTGACCCTGTCAGCCTAAAGCCAATAGCGGAGCCGGTAAAAATATTCCCGGGCTCACCCCGCGGATTGGTGGAAGCGCCGCACATATACAAAAAAGACGGGTACTATTATCTGTTTACCGCAGAGGGCGGGACGCAGTACAGGCATGCGGAAACCGTTGCGCGCTCGAAGAATATTTACGGCGAATACGAGATGCATCCCAAGGTTCATTTAATCTGCACTGAGGACGCCCACGATTCCCCGCTTCGGAAAACAGGACACGGCGCAATCGCACAGTCAAAAGACGGAAGATGGTGGTTCGCGTTTCTTTGCGGACGCCCATTGGACGAGACCATGCGCTGCCCGCTTGGACGCGAAACCGGAATCAACGAGTTAATCTGGGAGGACGGCTGGCCTTACCTTAAAAACAAAACGATGGTTCCCGACGAGTATTTCGAGGGATACGGCGAGCAGAAGCCGCCGCAAAAGGTCCGTTACGATTTTAAATCCCCGCAGTTTTTGCTGGATTTCCAATCGCTTCGCTCACGTCCCGAATTTTCAGTGCAGGAGGACGGCGCCCTTAGAATCCGGGGCGGGAACTCGCCATACTGCAACTTCGGGCAAAACAGCCTCCTGCGCCGCCAGACGGATTTTAACTTCACGGCAACGACGTCATTTCAGCTAAACGGCAAAAACTTCCAGCAGATGGCGGGGCTTATGTACCGCTACGATGAGGCGACCCATTATTTCCTGCATGTTTATAATGACGCTGAAACCGGGAAAACTATCGTCGGACTTATTTCGGCCGACGCCGGGAGGTTCTCTATCCCGGTTGAGGCGGAAATACCGGGCGGCGGCGTCATACACATGAAGCTTACCGTAAAGGGCAGGCGCGGGATTTTTTCGTACAGCCTTGACGGAATTGATTATACAGACATACCGCATGAAATTGACGTGAGCACCTTATCCGACGATTATGCGCAGCCGCTCGGCTTTACAGGGGCGTTTGCCGGAATGTGCTGCCTTGATATGCGCGATAAAACAGCATGGGCGGATTTCTATCATTTTGAATATATACCACAATAATCAAGCGTCCCGCAGCAAGCCAGGGCCTGCTTGATTGCACAAACGACGCAAGCGGCGGGGCATGAAACCCACGAGTGGGAATCAAAGTGAAACGCCGCCAGCTCTAGGGAATGTCGTCACGAGAACGAACCCCCCTGAAGTTGGCGGTGTTTTTTGCCGGACTGTTGATGAAAAATAAAGAATGATGAAGCTGGGTGTTGTAATGGCGACAATTTATGATGTGGCTGAGGCTTCCGGATTTTCCCCGGCTACCGTATCCAAAGCATTCAATTCATATCCGGGAATCAATCAAAAGACTTTTGACAAAATCATGCAGACGGCAAAGGAGATTGGATACATCCCCAACAGCACGGCAAGGGCCTTGACGACGAAAAAGTCATGGCTTGTCGGCATGCTGTTTTCCGAAGAGCTGTCTACGGGAATAAAGCACCCGCACTTCGGCGAGATATTCAGCAGCGCCCAAATCCATCTCGGCAAAGCCGGGTATGATGTGGTATTTATCAACAACGCTTTAGGCGGCGAAAATATTTCATACCTTGAGCATTGCCGTTACAGGGGCGTTGACGGCGTTTTTATGGCGGCGAGCGCGCCATTCGGGCAAGCGGTGCAGTGTATTGTCGACAGTGACGTGAAAATGGTTTCGGTTGAAATTCCTTATCCGCAAAAGTATTCGGTGCTTTCAGAAAATTATAACGGCGCGATGCTCGCAATGGAGCATTTGTATTCACTCGGCCACAGGAAAATCGCCTATATTTCAGGCCCGATGTTCAGCCCGGCCGCTGTGGAGCGCTATCAAGGTTACCGAAACTTTTTAGCAGGGCACAGCCTGTACTTTGACCCCGGCCTTGTAGTGGAGGCAAGGGACTTTACGGCGGCGGACGGATATGACGCTGCCGCCAAGCTTATAAGCAGCGCCAGGGATAAGTTTACCGCGGTTTTTGCCGCGTATGACGATTTGGCGTTTGCCGCGATGAATTATCTTCGGGAAAACGGGTATAAAGTGCCGGACGACATATCTGTTATCGGGTTCGACGATTTGGTACACTCTGAGCTTGCCGGCTTGACGACAATACGGCAGGACAGGGAAAAAATCGGGTGTATCGCGGCCGACGTGCTTATCGCGCAAATGCAGTATATGCCGCTTGATTTTCCGCATGATGTGCGTGTGCCTACCTCACTGGTGGTTCGCTCAAGCTGTAACGGGATTATTTAGGCCTATATTTTTCAGGCAGGATCGTTTGGTTCCGTCCGCTTTGTTTCGCTTCATAAAGGGCAAGATCCGCTTCGTTTACGATTTGCGAGCCCGTCGTGTCGTCTTTTGGCCCTATGTGGCTTACGCCGCATGAAACAGTGACCGAGACGTCTTCATCCTCGTGTTTAAATACGATTTTCCCGATATTTGTCCTGATGCGTTCCGCGATTGCATACGCCTGAAACGGTGTGGCATTGGGGGCGATTACGCAAAATTCCTCCCCGCCGAACCGGCATGCGATATCCCGCTGCTTGATTGATTTTTCGATTGCGTTTGCGACGCCGCACAGCACCATGTCGCCGAACATGTGCCCGTAACGGTCATTAATCCTCTTAAAATGATCGCAGTCAATCATAATCATCGCGATTCCCTTATGATGTTTTTCCTTTTCGTTGAGGGTTTTTTTAAAGGCAATGTTGAAATACTGTTTATTGTAAATCTGAGTCAATGCATCTTTTTGGGACATTTTAAGAAGCAGGTCATGTTTTCGTTTCAGCTTGAGCGCCGAGTGCACCCGGGCTATAATCTCAATAGGATCGGAAGATTTGCGGATATAATCCATCGCACCCATATCCAGCGCTTTTTTAACATCCGACGCATCGGTCAGGTTTGATACGACAATGACGGGGGCATCCCTCGTATCGTTATCCTCCACGAGGTCTCTAAGTAAATCAAAGCCGTTTACTTCGGGCAAAATGATATCAAGCAGCACAATATCTATATTGCACTTTTGAATCAATGATTTAGCATCCTTTCCGTCTTTCGATACGGTTATCGTGTAATGCTCACTCTTGAGAGCGTCTTTCAAAAGTTTTATGCTTAATTTGCTGTCTTCTACAATCAATATATTTGCGTTCATAAATAGAATCCCTCTCATCACAGCAAAATCAGAGATTTGGCGTTTTACAAAGCTTTATTATATTACTAATGCGTGAAAAAGTCAATAGGTCGATAGGGGATAGATTGGCTTTCGCCGTTTCGATAATAGAATAAACAACAGAGCTTGCCCTGGCGCCTTTCCGGGAATTGCAAAACAACCAGTTTTTTCTGCCATAACAAAAATCCCCGCTTTAATGGCGGGGGTTTCTGCGTGTTGGAATTTCCTGCGTAAGATAAATGCGGGGGGCTAGCGGGTACGAATCATAGGCATATATTGGGACCCGTTATAATATATCTCGTAATAAAATCCACTGCGTGAGACTGGAATTAATTCATAGCGTTTATTTTGCCCTTCAAAAATAAAAAATACCTGGTGCGCCGGGTCAATCTGATTACCTTCTTAAATATTTTTTAACCTCACGATGGCCTCCCCAAATTTCAAATATTATCGTATCACCGTTTTTATAGCCCACTAATCGCTTATCTCCATAACGTGTGCCCAGTAATTTTACTTCATATCGATTGCCCGGTAATATTTTAATCCCGGAATCGTACTTTGGGTGAACTAATCCTTTTTTTGCCGCTTCACAAAAAGCGTTAAATAATGTTCTCCCACCATTTATATCTAGGAGTATTAAATTGCGAACATTTGCTGTTATTAAAACTTGGTAGCTTCTATTGGTGTTTCCTATAGGTATAGGTATTATTGTATCTTGGGTTTTTGGCGCATTAGATGGCGGTTGTTTTGGTGGGGGATTAGGTTCTTTATTAAATGGTTTTTTCGGTTTCGGTTTCAGTTGAGGTTCAGGTTCAGGTTTTTCCAATATTATTGTTTCTTTCCAAGTTTTATCTCTTACCACCGGTTCTGTTTCTGGAATATTATTATTCTCTTGATTTTGCTCTTGATTGTGTTCTTGGTCTTGGTCTTGGCCTTGCTCTGGTTCTTGGTCTTGCTCTAGCTCTAGCTCTAGCTCTCGTTCTCGCTCTAGCTCTTGTTTTTTGCTCATTGCATTTAAAAAAACTTTACTAAAACATTCAAAATCAATTTTAATAAAATCTAGAATCGCAATAACAAATGGATCATCAAGACTAGTTCTTAAGTCACATAAATAATTCACCTGCTTTATCAAAATATTCAAGCATATATAAATATTGTCTAAGTTAAATACACCTCTAAATTCTATGTCTCTTTTTGTCGCTGCAATGATGCATTCCTGCTGTTTTAGAGTAAAATTTCCCGGAGTACTCGTACTCGTAATAATATTAATTAACTTATTAATTGTCGTCATTAATTCGCTTCTTTTATTTTCTATTTGTCTGTTGTTATTTGTTTTAGGTTTTCTTGATTTATTATTATTTATTAAACTCTCAAAAAGGCAATTTAGCATTGGCGGCTGTGAAATATACATCGAATATGCGTCATATATTACCGCCTTATATTTTTCTGCATCAAAATCTTTCTTTCGTTTTTTAGTATTTTTAGTATCATCTAGTAGTATAGTAAATGATACATACTGATATCTCCGCAAAGTAAATATTCCATAACAGTTCTCAAACCTATTAATAGATTCTTTAACAAATATCGCAACACGACAATTCCTTTCATGATAGGCTATAATATATCTCAATGATTGTGTTTTATGTATATAATTTATATTTTCAATACCTTTACATAAATCATCTAAATTTTGTATAAACTCTTTATTGAGCACTTTAGCTGCTTTATTCAAATCTGTTAGTTTTAGTATAATACTATTAATTTCTGTTATAAATGTTTGATTATAAGGCCCACCAAGGCGTTTTTTAAATATATCTATAATATTTTCAAGGTATATGATAAGATTACTAAATGGTGGGTTGGTTTTTAAATTATTAATTTCATTATTAAAGAAAGTATTATATTCAGCTATTTGTTCATTTTTTTCATTATTTTCTTTAAACTTATCTATATCTGGTTTTGCGGTAGCTATAAAGTAGTTTTTGGGATATATAATAATTGCATTTATATTTTTTTCGCTTATTGGAGCTAACATTTTGTTCAATTTTAATGCTCTATAAAATAAGTCCGATTCTTTAACCATATATTCTTTTTTTGCTTTTGATAAATCTTTATTTTCAATAGTCTTTAAAAAAATATTTTTTTGATTTTCAACCTCTTTTTCAATAGCTTCAAAATCAATTTTATTATATATTTCATAATTATTATCAAGTTTATCGCTCATCATTACATAGACAAACTCTTGTTCTACTAGAGAGTCAAACACGAATTCTTCAATGAATTTTAGATGTCTATAATTATAGTCATCTAAGAAAAGATTCACCGTATTTTTTTCATAATCTCCCTGTATTTTTTCCCAACACATTTTTACATCCTCCTAATAATTTCTAATTTCGTTTGGTTCTATTGGCGCTCATTCTCCGTTTCATAAATAGGCCGGAATAAAGAGCGCCTTTATAAATAAGGGCTGCGGATGGCCGTTTTACAGGGCAGTACGCATTTGAGGCTAAAATAATCAAGCGCCTCGCAGCAAGCTACGGGGTATGGCCCGCCTGTTTACACGAACGCCGCCACGCGGCGGGGTATGAAACCCACGAGTGGGAATCAAATATTCCAGCGCCGGCATGGCAATGTCATCCGCTTGCGGGGCGCCGCGTGCAAAGCAGCATCCATTGTATAAGTAATCGTGGTTTCTAGCACCCCCTCTACGGTTGAGCGGGCTCAATCCGGATTATAGAATCAAATCCGGTCATTTTGAATACGCTCATAACCTCATCAGTAGCTTGGCGGATCAGCAAATCCCCCTGCATCTGGAGCATCTTCTTTTTGGCGCTGAGTATCACGCGCAGCCCCGCGCTGCTGACATAGTTAAGGGCGCTGAAATCCAGCACAAGATTTTTGACGGCTCCGCCAAGGCTGTTAGCGAGCCTTTCCTCCAACATGGGGGTGGTAAGCGTGTCAAGCCTGCCGGATAAGGTGATGGTCAGCGTATCGCCATCCTGGTCAAGCTCAAGCCTCAACGGTGCGTCATCCCCGGTAAAGAGAACCTCATTGTCAACAAAGCGTATCGGAAGCTCACCGTCCGTACAGCCTTCCACCACACGCTGGCAATACTGTAAAGTCCTTTCCACCTTGTCGCAAAGGAGGAGCAGCTCGTCATATTCCTTATGGTCGCCCGTTTCGGCTTTGATAATAAATCTGTCCCTGTCAAAGATGCTTTGAACCGAGCGGTGTTTCTGAAATTCAATGGCACTGCGGCTGTTTTTGGGGATAAATCCCGCGTATTGTAGCATAAGGTTGCGGGATGCGCTGATGTCCATTTCATCCGCCATCCGAAGCACTGCGGCAAGATATGGCATGTTGATCGGTTCATCGCAGACAGGCAGCTTTAAATCGGCGGGGAACAGGCTGCGATCCTCTAAATCGTATACCCTGTGGGCGCGTACAATCATTGCTACGGCTTCGGCAGTGGCTTCATCAGGGATTTTCAGATAATTCCGCCAGTTATCCCTGATAAACAAAGCGCCCAAATCATGATGAAACTCCCTGATGAA
>Ga0099364_10012361_pt1 | contig 11519 bp, 10 predicted proteins | sample TergutTh196P3_FD_73070 | JGI IMG/M metagenome (GOLD analysis project Ga0099364, IMG submission 73070) | Microcerotermes parvus P3 segment gut microbial communities from Pointe-Noire, Republic of the Congo - Th196 P3 | ecosystem: Host-associated > Arthropoda: Insects > Digestive system > Gut ...
CTGAGCAGGGGGAAGCAAGATATAAAGTGAAATTTACCATAGCGCTTTATCTTGACAATCATATCAGGGAACTCTCGTCGCCATCACATAGTATTAAAGCGGATTTTGAAGGCGAAAAGGGATTTGTGACAGTCAGCGCAACAAAAGCGAACAGCGACTTTGTCTTGAATGTTTCGATGTACGGTAAGTTCACTGAGAAGTTCATCACGGCCCAATTATCGGATCACGAGCATTTCTCTTATATTTCATTTACACCTAAACTCGAACCGATAGACCGCGCTGAAAAGGAGTTCATTTTTCTTATTGACGTGTCAGGGTCTATGCTTGGCCAGAATCTACATTCAGCGAAACAGTCCCTGAAAATATGTCTCAGGAACATGGAACCGGGCGACAGATTCAATATCATCGCTTTTGAAAGCAGATTTACATGCTTCTCCGGAGAAAGCGTCACGTTTAACGAGTTAAGCTTTAATAATGCTGATTTATGGATAGAAAGCTTGAAATGTTTAGGCGGAACAGAAATATTCCCGGCCATACGCTATGCTGCGGAAAGTGCAGGCAAAAGCAGCGAGAAAATAATGATGATCATTACCGACGGGCAGATTGGCAATGAGGATGAAATCATAAGATACGTAAACACCAATTTTGACGGACGCATTTTCTGCGTAGGGATTTGCGTAAATGTAAACGATAGTTTTCTAAACAAAGTGTCCGCCGTTGGAAATGGGTTTGCTGAGTTCTATTACCCTGAAAGCAACGAGGATTTGGGCAGCAAGGTCGTCAGGCAATTCGTCAGGTCAAACGCCTCTTACCTGAAAGACATCAGGTTTGAGTCAACAGCCAGTTGCGATATAGCCGGCCAACCTCCCAAGTATCTATACGACAACGAATGCTACAATCTCATCGTTAAAACAGGCAGTGCCATTGAGTCTCTGCGTGTCTTTGGAAAAAACGTCGAGGAGGAAGAAAGCTTTGAATTGTCAGCTACAGGAGCGGAGGGCAATGCCGTGCCTGTGAGCAAAATGTGGGCTAAGAAAAAAATCGCTGAAATGGAACACGAATTACTCAACATAAACCCTCGACACATGGATATCATAAAGAAAAGAATTGTCGATGTAAGCGTTAATCACGGTGTTATCTGTAGATACACGAGCTATATTGCGATCAATGAACGCGAAGACAAACAGGTGAACTTCCCAAGAGCCGCTGCTATACCTGTTGATGCACCGAAGGAAATTGCATATTATATAATGGAGAACGCACCTTCTGCGTTGTCTATGCATCAAGACAGAATGTTGCTTGCGCCAATGCAAATAGACAGTATTACAAATGATAGCGCGCCTGCTGAGTTGTTTGCACTTCTGGAAAGAAATATGGGAAATAACAGAGCCGAGAAAAACATTTCAAGCCCCATCAATAATTCTCTTGGCAGTACAAAAATGAGATCATCACATAAAGTCATTAGCATACACAACACATTGAACGAAGATGTGCTTGACGGCAGCCGGCATATTACTAAAATGCGCTTCGATGCGGCTGCATTCATTTTCAATTTATACAATGAGATTATCCAAAACGGTTATAATATTACGGAAGATGTCTTTTCCAAATCAGTCAGGGCACAAATAATAACACTTGCTAAAGAGCTCGATGGCATTGATTTTGCGTCTGAATTTGATAAGCTCGATTTAATACTGTCGGCTGTAGAGCAGTATGCCGGTAAAGGAGACAGCGGATTTGACGGGGCTTTCAAGAGTCTGTTTCAAAAACTGGAAGCCAACATGCCGCTAGGCGAAAAGAAATCAAGCTTAGTTGACATTGCAGGAAAGCAGAATTTCGACGGCTCGTTTTTCCACTGCCAGTCTTTTAAAACTAAATATTCTCCTATTGTATTGAAACAATTCATGGACGAGGGCGACGCGTTTGTTTACCATAAGCAGATTCAGAAATTGAAGGAATACCTTGAGCGCCCTGAAATGAATGGCTAAACTAGGGGACGGTTAGTGTTCTCTTGGCATAAAATACTGCTATGTCTCATGTTTACAGAAAGAAGGAGGGTTTCATATGCATTCAGTATTAGATAGCACAGAAATGATGACAAGCGAGGAAATCAATGCCAGATATGATGGCAAATGGATATTCCTGACTAATTGTGAGTTCACCGCGGGAAGCAAACTGATTCGCGGCATTCCCAGAGTGATAGCCGATAAACAGTATGAAGGTGTGGACGAGGGCGTTTACGACGCATACAAGGATGTTGGACAGTTTGGTGAAACCTGTGGTTATAATCTTCTGGAGTTCGATTATCTGATAAGAAATATTACGTTTTTACCGAAAGGCGGTAAAGATGACGCCAATAACATATACGTGAGCCCAATGGTTTAGCGTCTCTAAGAGAAACGCGATTGGGAACGCTCAGTTTAATAAGCCATAATTTTAACATTTGGATTGCATTATAACCTTGTGCATGCTATAATGCAGAAATTAAGTTAAAAAGAAAAAGGTGGCTATATGAAATACATCACCGAAACACTCGGTATTGAAATTACCTCTGAACCCTGGGACTCCAATCTTCCATTTTATCTCTCGGACAGCTACACTTTCCTAAGGCTGAAACTCGGAAGTACACCGTGCCTGCTTATAAAGCCGAAAAGCGAACTCCTTGCGATAAGCGACGTAAAAAAGCATTTTGCAAAAATCGTCCAGTTCACCGACTTGCCTCTCATACTGGAAATCGAGACACTTAACGCACGCCAGCGCAAGGCTTTGATTGCTGCGAAAATCCCGTTTGTCATGGATGGGGTGCAGCTATATCTGCCATTTATCGGTGCAGCACTGCAAGAGCGATATCCTGCGCATAAACCACAAATCGCAATGCTTATGCCAACATCGCAGCAAATACTGTTCCACTATCTGTATCGAAAAGAACGCGAGATGTACGCGAACGGACTCGCGCAGTTGCTTGGAGTGTCCGCCATGCAAATCACGCGGGCGGTTAAACAGCTTGCCGCGCTCGGGCTTTTTACAACGCACAAGGACGGCGTTCAAATTGTACTTGTTGGGATTGAAAACGGCGCTGCGCTTTTTGACAAAGCTAAGCCTTATGTACATACCCCCGTGAAAAAGAAGATTTATGTTGAAAGGGATGCCCTGCCGCAACGGTTGACGCTTGCGGGGGCATCCGCTCTTGCCGAGTACACCATGCTGAACCCGCCAAATTTAGCGACTTTTGCTTTCAACGGCAAAGTCGGGGAGTTGGTGGGAACAAAATCACTTGTTGACATTGACGCGCAGGTGGAAGTGGAGTTCTGGCGATATTCACCGGTGACGCTGTCAGAAAAAGATGGCTATGCAGACCCGCTTTCGCTGTGGGCAACGTTGCCCGACGGTGATCCTCGGACGGAAATAGCTAAAGACGAGCTGCTTACGAGAGTATGGGGGTAATAATGGTCAGAGGTTTGGATAGTTTCAAGGCGTGGTTCATCGGCTATGAGAATTATTACGCGATAATCGGCGGAACGGCTTGCGATACTGCTTGACAACGATTACTATGGTTTCATAAAATCCGGCATCCGTGTCATGGATGGTCTTCCGATTCTTGACGCAGAGTGTTTGATACCCTTAAAAGCGAAAGCGTGGATTGATCTTACCGAGCGCAAAGCAAAAGGCAGTCAGATTGACAGCAAACATATCAAAAAACATAAAAACGACATCATCACTCTGTCGGGCCTGCTACAGCCTGACGCCCGCGTGGATTTGCCCGAAAGCGTCCGCAATGATTTCGTCAAGTTCATAGCCGCCAATTCCGAGGAAGCTGGAAAACTGACCCGACTTGCGGTGGTTTATGCGCTGTGAAAAAGCTCTCCTTAACAAGCTTAACCCAAGGCTTCAGATTCTTATTCTGTGTAAGCATATTATCACCTATATCAATTGAATGACGTAAGCTTGGGCATTGCGCAATCATAGGTTGCGGTGTATCAAATCACCCGCCTCTGCGGAGGCACCCTCTTTTCTAAAGAGGGCAAGGGGCCGTAACGGCAATTGCCAACCATTTTATTTGCTGGCCGCTGAGCAGTTACTGTTGCTCCCATTCTTCCTGAAGCAAGGAAAATACATATAGCGCGCTCTGCCCGTATAGGCCGCTGGTGTCGTCGGCGTAGCAGGCTCCTATGTGTGATTCATAAAACATTTTGATCGCTTCATCGTCGCTAACACCGTATCCGGCTGTGATCAGGTTAATTATTGCTTTCAGCGTGGCTGCCCTAATAGTTCCGTGTGGCATGTCAGTTCACCCTTTCTGCTGAGATAAATCTGAGGTATTTCAAGGCGGATTCTGTCGATAGGCATATTTGGTCATTTGCATGCATATAAGCAAGCCTTGATAGCGCAAACTCCTTTGACGTCAGGCCATCAACAACAGCCTGAACTGTTTCGCCTACGTCATCGTTCGCTATTTTCCCGATTACAAGGTCATATCCGTGCTTGAAAGCAGCATCCTGACGGCAGGATATGACAAAATCAAGCCACTCCATCACATAACCATCAAATGTCCTTACATTCAATATGCTTAAAGCAGCCTCGTCAAGCTCGTATGTGTTTAATATCGCTTCGTCTATCCTCCTGTACTGTGCTTGTCGTACAGCCCATTTTGCCGCTTGCCCGCGTATGCTTGTCGTGTAAAACCCGGCGCCAAAATCCCTGCCTGTATACGCTTTTATGATTCTAGGCGCATTGACTATATCTGTTCCGCCGTGGTAGATTTTCATGATTCTTCACCATTTATAAAGCGGTCAATGTCGCGGACTATATACTCAAACCCGAATCCGTGCAGAATTTCATAGTCACGGTTCAGCATATCAATTACGCCCTTTTCTTCAAAGAGCTTGTATACCTCGTTGCTTGGAATGCTCTTATAGTCTGCGTATTTTTCGATGCAGAACAATTTGAAAGAAAGCTTGCTCATTACTTTAGTTCCTTTCAATGATAAATACAATATACATTAAACAATATGGTTTTTCAATGACTTATATGTAAAGGGGTGCTGGTATGGCTTTTTTTTCTTGGCTTAGAAGGGTGCGGTCGAAAAGAATCCCGCCTTGCTCCGCGGTTATCGCGGCGGCGGGTTATTCGCAAAGGATGGGCGGGGGGGACAAGCTGTACGCGGAAATCCACGGCATGCCTGTCCTGGCACACACTCTCACTGCATTTCAAGCTTGCGGCCATGTAAGCGAAATTATAGTTGTGGTGCGCGAAGATTGCATGGAGCTCGCCGGTGGGATTTGCGAGAAGCACGGAATTGGAAAGGTTTCAAAAATAATGGTAGGCGGCCCTACAAGGCTATCGTCAGTCATGAACGGCGTGTTCGCCGTTTCGGACAAGGCGGAGCTTATAGCAATCCATGACGGTGCCAGGCCTTGCATCGAGCAGGGCGTCATTGAGCGGGCTATAGAGGCGGCTGCGAAGCATCACGCGGCCGCGCCTGGGGTTCCTGTCAGTTCGACACTGAAAAAGGCAAAGGGCGGCATTGTAACGGAGACTGTCGACAGGGACGATCTCTTTGAAATACAGACTCCTCAAGCCTTCAAAGCAAGCCTAATCAAAGCCGCCCTTACAAGCGCGAGCAATAAATCAATAGAAGTCACAGACGATTGCAGAGCAGTCGAGCTCATAGGCGCTCCCGTCCATATAGTCGAAGGTTCGCGGGGTAATATCAAGATAACTACAAGCCAAGATTTGATAATAGCCAAAGCAGTACTGGGAGTAAGCGGTAACGATGATCCGTTTTACAGTTTGAAAAACCAAGCAAGGCTGACTGAGGCAATGGATCAGTTGGAAGCCGGGTTAGGCGTGGAGCATGACTTGATTGAGGTAAACGACGATTAGTGCAGAAGTAATTATGACGATTAGCTCGTGGAGTAAAATAATATGAGAATAGGTTTTGGTTTTGATGCGCATCGTTTGGTCAAGGGGCGCAGGTGTATTTTGTGCGGCGTTGAGGTTCCGTGCGCTTTCGGGCCGGACGGGCATTCCGATGCCGATGTGCCGGTTCATGCCCTCATGGACGCCCTGCTTGGCGCTCTGGCCTTGGGCGACATTGGCAAGCATTTTCCCGATACCGACGAGAAGCTGCGCGATTCCGACAGCATAGAGCTGTTAAAACACGTATATGCGATAGTGAAAGGGCGCGGGTATGTTTTAGGGAATGCGGACATTACAATTGTTCTGGAGTCTCCGCGCCTTTCACAGTACATCGAGGCTATGCGGGGGAGCATCGCTGCCGCGCTTGAGACGGATATCGGAAATATCAGCGTCAAGGCAACGACGGAGGAACGCATGGGTTACACGGGAAGTGGGGAAGGAGTCTCATCAACAGCAGCCGTGCTGCTTGTTAAGGCAGGATAAACCGCAACTCATCCGTCTATCATGTTGAACAGCCTGAGCATGGATACTATGCTTTGCTCACGGGTGCATGCGTCTCTCGGGGCGAAGTAGCTGCCGCCGACGCCGCGCATTACTCCGGCGCCTTGTATCTGGCTGACCGATGTCCGCGCCCAATCAGAGACGTCTGTGAAGTCCACAGAGAATCCTGATGCATTGGACGGGAGCGGCCTGCCTACGAGGGTAGCTAGGCGCACCATAATGGCTGCAGCCTGCTCGCGGGTCAGGATGCTGTCGGGTGCGAACCTGCCGCCGCCGACGCCGAATATGAGCCCAATGGCCGCTGCTTTTTGAACATTGACGTCGTTGGTGTCAAAGAAAGCTTCGCGTCCCGTTATTTCGCGTCTTGTGATTCTTTCATACATGGCTACCGCGAGGGCGCAGAACTCGGCACGCGTAATGTTGCGCGTGTACTGCGACTGCAGCTGCGGCGGCACTATGCCAAATCCAATGGCGATGTCCACGTCATATCTGGCCCACATGGAAGCCTCGCCGCCCATCGGGCTGACCGAATCGAATCCACCGGTCAATGGCGGGGCGGGGTTCATGCCGGGTATTTCCGTAAACACTGCCCTGATATCTACGCTGCCGTTGGGCATGATGAACGTCGCAGTCGGGGAGAACTCCTGGTCAACTACAGCGCTGCCGGAGACAGTCTCCCAACGGACGAACCTGTACCCCGCAAACGGCGTGGCCTGAAGCGTTACCGCTGTGCCGACCGCGGCATTGGCTGCGCTTGCTGTGGCGGAGCCCCAAGAGGGGTTGTTCACGCGGGCGGAGATAGTGTTCCAGTTCCAGTTCCACGAGCCGTCAAACACTGCCCTGACCGAGACGCTACCGCTGGGCATCGTGAACGTGGCGACGGGGGAGTTGATGTTGCTGATGGCCGCATTGCCTGTGAGCACTTCCCAGTGGCTGAACCTGTAGCCTGAGAAGGGCGAAGCGGTCAAAGTCACCATGGAGCCGGGGGCCGCGTTAGATAGGTTAGTGACAGCAGAGCCCCATGAGCTGTTGTTTACCGTAGCAGTGACGTTGCTGCGCCCCGCTACTTCAAACACCGCCCTGACCGATACGTTGCCGCTCGATGGCATGGTGAACGTTGCCGAGGATGAGTATATATTGCTCAGCGAGATATTGCCGCTGACGACTTCCCAATAAGCGAACCGATACCCGGAATTCGGCCTGGCCGTCACAGTCACGGTACTGCCCCTTGCAGCACTGGACCTGCTGGCCGAAGCGGTACCCCAACCGGAATTGTTCACGCGGGTAGTTACGTTATTGACTGTCGAGCCGTACCACCATCCGTCATTCCAGTAGCCGTAATCAGTCCCGTAATAAGGCCATCCAGATCCGTAGTACCACCACTGATCGGTGTAGTACCCGGCGTACACATACTGGAGGAATGTTTCCCAACTGAGCCAAGAGGAAGCGTAATAGTTGAGATAAATTGAGTATAAATCACTATTTGACCAGCTGTAACCGGGACCGTAAGGTCCGTACCCATACCATGTGTCATAAAACACCGCTCTGACAGTTACATTGCCGTCTTGCATTATGAAAGTGGCGCTGTTGCCTGAAGTCGTAGGTGTTATACTACGTTGTGTAGTTGTGTTGATTATTTCCCAATGAGATAATGCGTATCTGCTGCTACTAGGATTAGCTGTCACAGTAACCGGATCGCCTGCTACCGCGCTATGCGTACTAAAAGAGACAGATCCCAGTGTTTGGCTTGAGCTTTGTGTAATTGAACGACTTGTTCCTTGTGGAGGTGGTGTTTGACCAAACGTTGCAGTAAAGCTAAGATTACCTGAACCAGCATATGATATACTCAAATAAGCACTATTTCTTTGTGCAGCTGTAACGTCTCCTTCCCACCCAGCAAATGTGGTGCCAACAGGATTGGCGTTTAGTGTGATAGTATCACCTGAGGCAAGGCTAGTGGTAGTGGCACCCGATGTTAAATAGTCTTCCACTTTTGTACCGTCAGATTTTGTCACAATAATATGAACGTGTCCACCAGAACCAGTCGTAACCGAAAGGTTTCCCGAAGCCAACGCCGTGTCAACACACAGCACCGCTAGTAGCGCGAACATTACCAGTGACATAATCAGGCATAGCGCGCGCTTTGTTACATTGGCAGAGTTGTTATAAGTCTTGTTCATTTTTGAGTTCTCCTTCCATCGCACCGTGAGTTTTATGGTAATTTGGTTTTGCCTCATGACGCGCCGCACGGCACGTTATACCATCGCGCTTTTTTTTCACGCTTTTGATATAAACAAGAGGTGAATTCTGACTATAGCAGGATTATGCATGTTTGTCAACTGTTTTTTTAACTTTTTGTAACTATTTTTAAAAATATTCACAAAAAAAGGGGCTTTATTTCTTAACCATTGCTTTCAGGCGCTGTTGTTGCCGCATATTCTAACATTTTAACAGATTTGTAAAACAAGTATGCATAAAATTGGAAAATATTCGTTATTTTTGCAAAAATTTGCCATATATTGTGCCGTAATGATGAGTTTTGGGCTATTATGCCATATATGTAGTGTGAGGGCATGGGGATGGTTTTTCGCATCGCGGACGCGCAAAACCGCCCGCAAATGACCCGGCAAGGAAACCGGTTTTGCAGGCGGTGTTAGAGTCGCGGGGTGGGATGTTAGATAGTTAGTGTGTTAGGAAGTTGGGGGGATGGGATTTGAAGATTATAATTGTAGTGTCGTAACTGCGCAGAGGGATTAGTAAAAAAGAGCAGGCAATTGCCGTCACGGCCCCTTGCCCTCTTTAGAAAAGAGGGTGCCTCCGCAGAGGCGGGTGATTTGATACACTGCACTCATTGAAATCGTCATTTGCTGTCGCTTAAGCGCACAGTCAGGCTCAAGTTGACGCCGTTTGCTGTGTCTTCCTGATAACAACCATTTCAATGCAGTCGCACACCCCTTATACTCATCTGCCGGTTTAATTGCACAGGATGGACGCGAAGGAACTAATACCAAAGGCGGTTTTCGTGCCGTGTCGCATTATCGATCGGGTAGGGGCTTTGCTCCTGCCGTTTTCCGGTCACGGCGGCAGAAACGGAGGGAGCAGAACCCCCACTCTGCACAGGTTTTCGTGCAATTTCGGTATGCATTTAATTATCGGACGGTCTGGGGCGTGTATTGGCACAGGAGTAGACTACGGGGACTTATAAACAACAGGGACGGTTGGTGAGTCGTGAACGCACCAACCGTCCCTGCATATATCCTAAACCCATGAAAAACGCTGATGAAAGCAACGAGGATATTCGTTACGCCGCATAAACCCTCCGCCAAATCATGCTGCGCTCACTCCAGGCACTCGACATCATCTGCCAGTACTCCGCAGACCAATTCGATCTCATGATAACAGGGACAAATGAAAAACATAAAATAGCTCCGCTGATCCGCATCCAAAGGCTCTTTGACAAAGAAAAAGAAGCCGCCAACGCCACATTGTCACTAAAAGCAGCGGCTGTCGGTGATGATGAATCAAATACATTCACTTAGGTATATTTTTTTTGAGAACCATAAAAAACCACACTTTTTATAAGCATATTATAAGTACGAAGGGTTAATATGCTGAAAGTACACGGCGAATATGTTTGAAAAAGGAGGAATGAAAATGAAGTTTGTCAAACATGGGACGGCTGTTGTCATAGTATTTACCCTAACGGGTTAGCGCTTTGTTTAAACTTAGGAAAGGAGCTAAACACATATGAAAAACGCTATCAGCATCATTCTGGCTTTTGCACTGTGTTTTTCTCTTGCAGCCACTGCGTCTGCCGTATACTCAAATGACTATTCAAGTACCATTGGCTGTGGCACTTACCACTTTATTGCGATTAAGCCAGATGGCAGCCTATGGTCGTGGGGAGGCAAATCGGGTAACAAATATGGACAACTTGGGGACGGAACATATGAGGATAGGTATGAGCCGATAATAGTTATGAGCGATGCAGCGTATGTTGATGCGAAGGGCTTGAGAAGCCTCGCGATAAAAAAAGATGGTTCACTCTGGATATGGGGCGGACTCAATGAAAAATTATCCTCGCCTATTAAGGTAATGGAAAATGTCCTCAGTGCATCACTAAACGGTGAAAACAATAACATTATAGCCTTAAAGCGAGATGGTAGTTTATCGGTTTTATCGTATTCAAAGACCGGAGATGTATACAATACGAGTGTTCTGCTTCAAAATGTTACATCGTATTCCGTCTATGATTCTTTTGTCATGGCAATTAAAAATGATGGCAGCCTATGGCGTCTCTGGTGGGATCCCACTTCAACGATTAAGGAATCAGAGATTGAAGAAGTACTTGGAATGACTGGAACACTTGATCCTGAGTACTGTAAAACATCGCTATATGGATGGTCTATGGATGATTTCTATGAAATTTTCCCAGAAGGGATTTATGCGACAATTGAGAAAGAAGGGATTAGTTACGATGAAATGGAGAGAATATTTCATGAAACGGTTGGCCCGCTCTACTCTCAAATAGCTATGAAAGTCATGGATAATGTTGAGGATGTCCTAGTAGCTAATCCGGCGGTCTTTGTCCTGAAAAAAGATGGCACCGTCTGGGGGGCAGCAAAACCTCGCATAGGGAATACCGCTGATGATGCTATCATAGGCGACGGGAAAGATGATAGTGTTTCTGTGTTTAGATATGTTCTAAGTGGCGTGAACAGAATATTTATCAGTGGCGAAGACAGACATAGTAACTTCAGAGGTGGAAGCGTGTTCGCAATTACGTCAGACAACAGTCTTTGGGCATGGGGTACTGATCATACCGGGTCGCTTGGTATCGGACGGAGCAGTGTTAGCAACTCAAGATTATACATACAAACAACGCCCGTCAAGATAATGGGTAATGTATCGGAGGTTGCCGCAAGTCATAATCATACCTACATTCTTCAAACCGACGGAAAACTTTGGTCATGCGGAAGTAATTTCCATGGTCAGCTTGGTACAGGCAAGTATGGGGGGCCTGTGCGAGCATCTACACTGTTTTGGGAAGCACCGGGCAGCAGCAGCACTATACCCGAAAATCATCGGTATCATGCGAG
>Ga0099364_10012362_pt1 | contig 11519 bp, 10 predicted proteins | sample TergutTh196P3_FD_73070 | JGI IMG/M metagenome (GOLD analysis project Ga0099364, IMG submission 73070) | Microcerotermes parvus P3 segment gut microbial communities from Pointe-Noire, Republic of the Congo - Th196 P3 | ecosystem: Host-associated > Arthropoda: Insects > Digestive system > Gut ...
GTTGAGGGCGCCGCTTTTCTTGCGAAGCACTCCGTGCAGCAAGCCGCAAAAAAAGCCGGAATCCCGATAGACGATACCGATAAGAACGACAAAACAAAAAATGAAAGGAAAAAAGAAAAATGAACACACTTCAAACACTCATCATCACCGTCGGAGCGGTCGCCGCCGTTGGGCTGATCTTGGGCTTCGTGCTGCCTTACTTGAAGAAAAAAGGCGTGGACGTGCAAAAGCTGCTTGACCAATCGAAAGAAGTGCTAGCCGTAGCCAACAACGCATTCGACCAAGCAAAGCCATTCCTCGCAAACGCGGACATAATTAACACGAACATATTTGACGAGATATTGAGCATGGCCTCCGTTGCCGTCCACAACGTGCAGCAGCTCCACGACAGCGGGCAAATCACGGACCCCGCCCTACGGAAAGAAGCGGCGCGGCAGTACGTCATTGACTCGCTGCCGCTAATCGGCGTCGAAGTAACTGAGGAGGTCACAAGGGTCATAGACGGCGCGATAGAAGCGAAAGTTTTCACGTTAAAACACAGGAATAGTTGATAGTTATCAGTTATCAATGGACGAAGGTACGGAACGGAATACAGCAGCGTTTCGTATTCAGACAGTGTTTACACAGAAAGGCGGTTCAATAGAAATGAAAACAGAGCAGCAAGTAAGGGAGAGCGTCGTAAAAACAGCCCGCGAGTGGCTGGGGTTCAGCCAAGCGGACGGGCAGCACAAGGAAATCATCGACCTGTACAACACCCAGAACCCGTTGCCGCGAAGGTACAAGGTGTCCTACACGGACGCATGGTGCGCCACCTACGTCAGCGCGGTCGCGCTAAAGCTGGGCTTCACCGACATCATCCCGCCGGAGTGCAGTTGCAACAACATGATCGCGCTTTTCAAATCACACCCGCACAGCGTTTGGGAGGAAAACGACGCGCACGTCCCGAAAATCGGGGATATCATCTTCTACGACTGGCAGGACTTGGCCGTTGGATTCGCGACCAACGACAACCGGGGCGTCGCCGACCACGTGGGCATCGTGTCGAACGTCAGCAGCAACATGCTCACGGTCATAGAGGGCAACTACAGCAAGTCGGTTAAAGAGCGGACGCTGCAGGTCAACGGCCGCTTCATCCGGGGCTACGGGCTTCCGGCGTATGGTAAGAAAGTCCGAGCCACCACGCCCGAACCGCCTAAAGTATCGCTTGCGAATGACGAGGTTATCTGGAATTTTCTTGCATCGAAGGGATTGAAAGATTTCGCCATTGCTGGTATAATGGGCAACCTGTATGCAGAGTCGGGCTTGATTCCGAACAACCTTCAAAACACCTTCGAAAAGAAGCTCGGCTACACGGATGCTTCATACACCGCCGCCGTGGACCGCGGAGAATACGCGAATTTCGCAAGCGACGGCGCGGGGTATGGTTTGGCGCAGTGGACGTACCCCACCCGCAAACAGGCGTTGCTTGACTTCGCTAAAGCCCAAAAAACATCAATAAGCGACTTGCAGATGCAGCTTGAATTTTTGTGGAAAGAGCTGCAAGGCTACGCGACGGTCATGAGCGTCCTGAAAAACGCGAAGTCAGTGCTTGAAGCATCGGACATCATCCTGATTGCATACGAACGCCCCGCCGACACGGGTGGAAAAGTGCAGGCATTACGCGCCGAATACGGGATGCGCTACTTCAACGCATACGCCGACAAAAGCGCGACCTTCACCGAGGAGCGGAAGCTGATAGACGAAGCCGCAAGCCGGGGGCTCATGACCAGCCCCGACTACTGGTTCGATGTCATCACAGGCAAGACAACGGCATCGGCGCGGAACGTGCAATACCTGATTGAGAAGGCCTTGGCGATCGCGAAATAACTAGATAGATTTAGAACACGTTCTACTTGATGACAGCAATTCCGTGGGAGCAACCGTGGGAGCAACAGGAGAGCTTTTATCAGTTTTTCGCCGATTGTTCGATGTATCCAAAAGAACAGAAAGAAGCCCGAAAACCTAGTGTTTTCGGGCTTTTGGCGGAGAAGGAGGGATTTGAACCCTCGCGCGCTTTTCACACGCCTACTCCCTTAGCAGGGGAGCCCCTTCGGCCACTTGGGTACTTCTCCGAATCGTTCATTATTAGTGGATTGTGGGGTGTTTCGAGGTTCGATATTGTATTATTTTGCGTAATCGTGCGGCAGTATTGTCGCGACTCAACGGTATTCATGGTTCTTCCAGTATATTGCGGTGTGAATCTGCTAACAATTATACCTTGCAGGTCTCCGATTGTCAATATGTCATTTAGGAAACGCAGCACATCTTCCTGTTTTTTTGCGATTCGTTCCCCAAAAACCGTTCACAGCAATCATCCTGTGAGGTTTTCACATGAGTCGCGTGTCTCAATGACAGTCCGGATCTTTGGGTTTAAACCCCAGCAGTCCTTTCACCCATTCGATGAACTTATGAGCCGGATTGTGAAGTAGGGTGCAGAACATGATACATACAAATATATGAACAACATAGTGGACTATTTCTGTCGTGCCATGTTCGGAAATGTCGAGATATACAAAGAATCCGAGACATCCCAAAATAGCAACCATCAGCACAACACCCAATAATCTTTTCATATTTCACCTTTACCTTTTTATAATCTAAACAATCAGAAACCCAGTAGACGGACGGTGGTGGCGAACAGGAAACATGCAACAATTCCAATCGCCGTGGGAATCACAATCGAAAGTCCAACCCATTTGTAGCCACCGGCTTCCTTCTTTATCGTTAGGCAAGCGGTGGAGCAAGGCCAGTGGCATAGACAAAACAGCATCGTGGAGACAGCGGTCACCCAAGTCCATCCATTTGCCACAAGCAGTTCTCTTAGCTCAGTCAAACTATCCAGTTCCAAAATTGAGCCTGAGGCTACATAAGCCATGATTATAATAGGGAAGACTATCTCATTAGCAGGGAATCCTAATATAAACGCGAGCAATATAACTCCGTCTAATCCCAGCAATTTAGCGAAGGGGTCAAGAAAGGACGAACAGTAGGAAAGCAGCGTTACATCACCTACTGAGATGTTGGCAAATATCCATATTATTAGACCCGCAGGCGCGGCAACCGCAACGGCTCTGCCTAAAACACGCAATGTCCGATCAAAGATTGAGCGAACGATTACTTTACCAATCTGAGGTGTCCTGTACGGCGGCAGCTCGAGCGCAAAAAAGGATGCTTCACCCTTTAGTATGGTTGCGGATAATAGACGTGAAACCCAGAAAGTAAGAATTATTCCAAGCACGATAACGAGCGCAAGTATTACGGCAGAGAGCACGGAGTCAACAAGGCTTCCCGCAACACCCACAAAAAACATGGAAATGATAGCGATAAGGGTTGGAAATCTTCCGTTACATGGAACAAAGTTATTGGTTATAATCGCAATGAGTCTTTCGCGAGGGGAATCGATGATACGGCAACCGGTCACTCCCGCGCAGTTGCAGCCAAAGCCCATGCACATGGTAAGAGCCTGCTTGCCACAAGCTTTAGCTTTTTTGAAATGATGGTCCAGGTTAAAAGCCACTCTTGGAAGATACCCGAAATCCTCAAGCAAAGTGAAAATCGGGAAGAATATAGCCATAGGTGGGAGCATTACAGCCACTACCCACGCAAGAACGCGATAGACGCCCAATACCAGCAGGCCATGCAGCCAATCCGGGATGCCTAACAACATAAATAATGCTGTCAGGTGTTCCTGAACCCAGAAAAAGAAGTCAGCGAGCAAGTCCGAGGGATAATTTGCCCCTGCGATAGTAATCCATAACGCTCCGCAAAGCAACGCCAGCATGATAGGTATGCCTGTCAGTTTACTGGTGAGTATGCGGTCTAACTTGCGATCCCGTGTCCCTCCGACCGAGTTGGGATGTCTACTGCCAAACTCACAAGTACCGCAACCAACGCAGTCCTCTCCACAACTTGGCACGGCTGCTATCGCCACTTCTTCCGCTGAGTAGATGATGCGTGACACAACGATGTCTTTTAGTTTATCGCCGATTATGTCGGCAGATTTAAGAGCCTCACGCGCATTTGTAACGGCAGTCTGCACTTCCGTGTCGCTCATAAGGTCGATGGACAAATGAGATTGAATATTTTCGCAAAAAGACTCATCCCCCTCTAGTAATCTAAGAGCCAACCATGTACCGCTTGGCGTACCTCCGATTATACGGTCAAGAATCTCAGCGAGTGGAGTTAGTGCGTCAGCGACTGTCTTGTCATACATTATCTTTCGTGGTGTGGGCTTAAACTCACCCGAACAAAGGTCTTCTGCCCGTTCAATAAGCTGGCTCAAACCAACTCCACTACGCGCGCTGGTTCCAACGACCGGGACGCCGAGTTCTTTTTCCAACGCAGTAAGTTTAATTACGATGTTTTTCTTTTTCGCTTCATCAAGCAAGTTTACGCATACTACGACATTAGGTGTGATTTCCATCACTTGAAGTACGAGGTTCAAATTTCGTTCCAGCACGGTCGCGTCGCATACCACGATGGTTGCGTCCGCACCCCCAAACAAAATGAAATCCCTTGCGATTTCTTCCTCCGTCGAATGTGCCATGATAGAATAAGTGCCCGGTAAATCGACAAGTATGTAGTCATTTCCGCGAAAATTATGTACGCCTTGGGCACTTGCCACGGTTTTTCCAGGCCAATTGCCTGTGTGTTGGCGCATGCCTGTCAAGTTGTTGAACACCGTGCTTTTTCCGACATTGGGGTTGCCTGCAAGAGCTATAATACGATCTGAAGCATTTGTTTTGTTAATTTCTAGTACTTCTGTACTATTATTACTTGCAGCGCCCATATGAATCACCCCTTTCCGGCTTAACTGACCAAGACACCGGCAGCGTCTTCTGCTCTCAGCGCGATTATTGCTCCGCGGATTCCATATGCGACCATTTCCCCGTGTGGGCGTTTTTGGACACAACTTACGCGAGTGCCTTCTACCAGCCCCAAGTCTTGCAGGCGTCTTTTAATGCTGCTTTCATTTAGTAGTGAAACAACCCGCGCTCTATCGCCTTCATGCAAATCAGTTAAGTTTCTTTTCGGCATTTACGTTACTCCTCATATTGCGAGCCACAGATTATCTATTCCTGTCCTTCAGCAATCGCGACAAGCTTCTGTCATAACTTCTTTCGGCATCTTTCGAAAAGAAACAGGCGGGGAACTCACCGCCGCGAAGATGATACGCTATGCATTCGCAGCATTTCCCATGCTTTCCGCAGGAGTAAGTGCACGGGCATTTCATAGATTTGTTGTCTACACAGGGCATTGTTTTTTCCTCACTTTCGGCTTAGTCAGATTGTTTCCTTGGTCTTTGCGCCATACACTTCGTGCAATCGGTTTAGCAAGCCAAGTCTTCCACAATGCACCATATTCTATATTATTCATTCTATTCCGTCAAGTATTTATGCTGATTTGTAGTGCTTGACAAAAAGGTTATATTGAATATAATAAAACCCTAGCACTGACCAGCCGCATTGCATGATGCAAGCCAAGCCTAGTCTGCGCTTGGGATTATTATCTTATATGATTGTTTGCGCAAAAAAGAACAATAAGATTTATTCGATTAGTCCTCGCATTCTGACCCCTGTTCCCTGACCGCTTGCGCTCCGTAGAGCGCATTAGTTGGAATTGGTCGGAGTGGTGGGACTTGAACCCACGGCCTCACGGTCCCGAACCGTGCGCGATACCAAACTTCGCCACACCCCGATGGTTTATTTAGTTGAGAGTTGAGAGAGGAGAGTTGAGAGAGGAGAGTTGAGAGTTGAGAGTTGAGAGAGGAGAGTTGAGAGAGGAGAGTTGAAAGAGGAGGGAGGAGAGTTCTGGAGAAAATGCGCTTTTGTATTGTAAATCAAATTGAAAGATTTTGCAAGCCTTTTTTTGATATCGTTCAATTGCATGGCTAATAATGAAGGGAGAAGACTACATGAGCGAGATTTATGGAAAACTTTTGCGTTGCTTGGAGGCGGTAAGGTTGAAGACTAGCTTTCGGCCTTCTGTTGCGCTTGTGCTGGGGTCCGGGCTTGGTGGGTATGCTGATGAGATTGATGTTAGGGAGAGAATAAATTACTCGGACATTCAAGGATTTCCTGTCAGCACCGTGCCGGGGCATCATGGGCAGTTTGTTTTCGGGTTTGTGCGTGATGTCCCAATCGTGATTATGAAAGGGCGCGTGCATTATTACGAGGGTTATTCCATCAGCGATGTTGTGCTGCCGATAAGGCTTTTGGGGTTGCTTGGCGCGGAGACTGTATTGCTCACGAATGCGGTAGGTGGGATCAATGCTTCGTTTAAGGCCGGTGACTTCATGCTCATTTGTGACCATATCCTCCACGGAGTACCATCGCCTCTTATTGGCCCCAACATTGATGAACTAGGGACCAGATTTCCTGATATGAGCGAGGTTTATAACAAGGATTTGCAAGAGAGGATAAAATCTGCGGCGAAGGGGATTGGGGTAGAGCTTCATGAGGGCGTGTATCTCCAAGCTTCAGGGCCGAACTTCGAGACTCCTGCTGAGATACGTGCATTTGGTGCGATTGGTGCGGATGTTGTGGGTATGAGCACTGCTTGTGAAGCGGTTGCAGCCAATCACATGGGAATGAAAGTCTGTGGCATTTCCTGTATTTCCAACCTCGCAGCGGGTATATCAAAATCACCGCTGACCCACGACGAGGTCCAAGAAATGGCCGACAAAGCCGCCCCACGTTTCAAGGCATTAATCACAGAAGCAGTAGCAACAATAGGGAGTAGTGTTAGGAGGCGAGGTTAGGATGGTATAGCACATGAATTTTCTAGTCGAGCGTATCTTGGAGCGTGTGCAGAAGCCGGCGCGGTATGTTGGTGGGGAGTTTGGGCAGATTGTTAAGGAGAAGGAGTCGGTTAATCTCCGTGTTGCGCTCTGCTTTCCTGACACTTATGAAATCGGCATGTCAAACCTTGGGCTGCGCATTATATATGGGGTACTTAACGGGATCGATGGCGTTTGGTGTGAGCGGGTGTTTGCACCTTGGAATGACATGGAAGCTGAAATGCGCGGCAATGGAGTTAAGCTCTATGCCTTAGAGAGCGGAGATCCGATTTGCGATTTCGACGTTATTGCATTTTCGGTTGGGTACGAGCTTTCTTACACAAACATAATCAACATGCTTGATTTAGCAGGCGTTCCGATTAGGTCAACAGATAGATCAGAGACATCGCCGATTGTTATCGCAGGAGGCGTGTGTTGCTTTAATCCTGAACCGCTTAGCGATTTTGTGGATATATTCGTAATTGGCGAAGGCGAAGAGGTCGCATGTGAGCTTATCGGGCTCATTAAGGGTGCTAAAGCGGATGGAATCAGTAAAAAACAGCTTCTCATATCGGCGGCGTCGATTGAGGGCGTGTATGTACCGTCGCTATATGACATCGAGTATAATAATGATGGCACGGTCTGCGAGATAAGACCGCAAAACGGCGCGACGCTGCCTGTTGTAAAACGGATAGTGCATCGGCTTGACGATTCATTTTTCCCGGTAAAGGGCATCGTACCATCCACAGGGCTTGTCCATGATAGGGTTGTGCTGGAGCTGTTCCGAGGTTGTATACGGGGGTGCAGGTTCTGTCAGGCGGGGTATGTTTGCCGTCCTGTACGTTCGCGTTCGGTTGAGAAACTCAAAAACCAAGGGATAGACTCGCTCCGCCAATCAGGGTATGATGAACTGGCGCTTTTGTCGCTAAGCACGAGCGATTACGCAAATCTCTATGAGCTATGCGATGAACTTATGGATTGGTGCGAGCCAAGAAGGATAAATCTTTCGCTGCCGTCTCTCAGAGCTGACAATTTCAGCACAGAATTGATGGAACGGGTGCAAAAGGTTCGTAAGTCCGGCTTGACATTCGCACCGGAGGCGGGAAGCCAGCGTTTGCGCGATGCGATTAACAAGAATATTACTGAGGATGAACTGCTAAACGCTTGTCGTATTGCCTTTGAGGGCGGGTGGAGCGGTGTTAAGCTATACTTCATGCTTGGGCTTCCAACTGAGACAGATGAAGATGTCATTGCCATAGCCGATTTATCCCGCGCAGTGCTTCATACATGGAAGCAGTACGCAAAAAACAAGAGCAGGGGAGTGCGCATTACCATCAGCACCTCTTGCTTCATACCGAAGCCACATACGCCGTTTCAGTGGGAATCGCAGATTTCGGCAGAGGAGTACTTGCGCCGCGTTGAATTATTGAAAAGTTCGCTGAAAGCAAAGGCGATCACATACAATTGGCACTCACCCGACCAAGGCTTAATTGAAGCTGTGCTCGCTCGCGGAGACAGGTGTTTGGGCAGAGTTATCGAAGCGGCTTATAAGCTGGGGTCGCGGCTTGACTCGTGGAGCGAAAATTTCTCACTGGATAACTGGAGTCGAGCTTTTGAAGAATGCGAGATAGACCCCGCGTTTTACGCACACAGGGAGCGCGGACGCAGCGAGGTTTTACCGTGGAGTCTTGTTTCAACGGGCATCAGCGAAGAGCATCTCTGGAGAGAGCGCGAGGCTTCGCGGGAGAACAGAAAAACGCCCGACTGTAGGGATAAGTGCGCGGCCTGCGGCATTTCAGACTGTGAATTTACGAAACAACAAAGGCGGATACTATGAGCAAGAATACACTGCGACTGCGCTACTCTAAAACAGGTAGGGCTAAGTACATATCACATCTCGATTTGACGGCGACCATGCAGCGCGCTCTACTTCGCGCGGGTGTGAAACTGAGGTATTCCCAAGGGTTTAATCCCCATCCATATATGTCGGTCGCATTGCCCCTCTCTGTAGGATGTTCGAGTTTATGCGAGCTTATTGACATTGGAACTGAGCATGAACTATGGCCGGATGGTCTGCCGGAAATAATTAATGCTGCGATGCCGGAGGGTATTGAGGTACTAGAAGCATACGACCCGCAGAGGAAATTCAGCGGCATTGCATGGGTCAAGGTAAGCGGTGTGCTTCATTATGACACTATTCCACCGGGCATTGCAGAGCAATTGGCGAGTCGATTTGCCCAAGAGAGTTTAATAATATCAAAAAAAACAAAAAGTGGGGTTTTGGAAACTAATATTTCACAATTCATTAGAAATGTGTGTTATAATGTCGAAAGCGCCGTTTCAATGACCGCGACTTTATCGGCACAGAACCCGACGATCAGCCCGACCAACATGATGAGCGCACTAAGCGGCGACTACGCAAATCTAATGCCAGATTATGCCACTTTCACAAGAATAGAGCTTTTCGACACCGATTTCCAAGTGTTCAGATGAGAAAAATCAATCATTACAATTATATTATGGGGGTATTATTATGGTTACAGATTCAGCAGTTAAGAGAATCGGGGTGCTTACCTCGGGAGGGGATGCGCCAGGCATGAACGCGGCGATTAGGGCAACCGTCAGGACTGCGCAGTGCATGGGGATCGACTGCGTAGGCATCAAGCATGGTTACGCAGGGCTTATAAGGGGCGATTTTCTGCCACTTGATGAAAAAGCGGTAAAAGGAATAACAAGGTGCGGCGGTACGATGCTGTACTCTGCGCGGTCTGCGGAGTTCACGACAGAAGATGGGATAAAGCGCGGAGCTGACATGTGCAAGCACACAGGGCTTGATGGATTGGTTGTAATAGGAGGGGATGGGTCGTTTCGCGGTGCGCGCGATCTTTCCGGGCATGGTGTGAAAGTCATCGGAGTACCGTGTACGATAGATAATGATATTCCCTGCACAACTTACACAATCGGCTACGACACAGCTTGCAACACTGCGGTCGAGGCAGTCGATAAGCTAAACGACACGATGCAATCCCATGAGCGTTGTTCTGTGGTTGAGGTCATGGGGCGCCATGCGGGGCATTTAGCTTTGAATGTCGGCATTGCTACGGGAGCGACGATAATTTTAATCCCGGAAAATGAATATGATTTCGAGCGCGATGTTGTTGAGCGAATCCGCAAAGCGCGGCTAACAGGGCGAAACAACTTCACTGTTATTGTGGCCGAAGGTGCTACGTCCTCACATCAGGTATCATTCAAAATACAAGAAGCAACCGGTATCGAAACCCGCCTAACGCAACTGGGGCATGTACAGCGAGGCGGCGGCCCGCATGTCCGCGATCGCGTGGTAGCGACGCATATGGGGTATATTGCAGTAAGGCTTCTTGCAGAGGGGAAGGGTGGCAGGGTTGTAGCCATGCATGGAGATAAGTACTTAGATATAGAAATAAACGAAGCCTTGGACATGACGAAGTGCATAGACGCCGAATCGTACAAAATGTTCACCGCGCTGACATTTCTTGATAAGGCATTACTGGAAGAGACTTATTAAGGGTCTGTTCAACAATAACTTGAACACTATTCCTTGTCTTTTTGCCGCCATGCGGCGCTGCAAATCCTTGAAAGGCCAGTGGCATTACTGCGGATTTTCCGCACCACATGACGACAAAAATCCTGCAGACTAATTGTCCAACTTATTATTAAACAGACCCTATACGAGAAATGAGATGTTTCATATGAGAAATACATTGTTTGTATTGCTTATCATTTTATCATTAGCCTTGGTTTTGGTTGCTTGCGATGTCGAGGATGAACCTATTGTCGATCCGATGGACGATGTTGCAGTAGAAGTGGAAGAACCGCCGCCGGTTATACCAGAGCCTGAACCCGAGCCTGAACCCGAGCCTGAGCCTGAGCCGGAGCCCGAGCCTGAGCCTGAGCCGGAGGTCGAGCCTGAACCGGAGCCTATGCCGTGGGAGCTGTTCTCGCCGCATTTCGTTCCCGATACCGACCCGTTTAGCTCGGAAATTAATTATACTTTTGGAGTTATGGTGGACGGCGATACTGTGGAGGGGTATTTGAATCCTGAACTGTTGTTTTTTGGTATGCCTGAGAATTACACGGGCGTGTCGGGGATAACGACTTTCAGAGGCAATAATTTCCGCAACAATGCCTCTTACGGGACAGCTTCAATCGTGCATGGTAGGCTCACGGAGATGTACCGATTATCCTGTGGAAGCCTACAGACTTGGACAGGTGTGGGTTGGTCAGGGCAACCGGCTATTATCCAATGGGACTATGACGTACAACAGCAGATGAATCTGTTACCCGGTAAAAAAGAAAAACAGGGTCTTGTCGAAGTCATCCAAGGGGCGACTGACGGGTATGTGTACTTCTTTGATTTAGATGATGGGGTCGCCACTCGCAACAAGCTCAGATTTGGCGAACCCATCAAAGGTGGCGTGACAGTAGACCCGCGTGGCTATCCGCTCTTGTATATTGGTCAAGGAGATGTGTTCGGCGCACGTTGCGGCTACTATATTTACTCTCTTTTGGATTTAACAGAGTTGTTCTTCCTCAGTGGTAGGGACAGTTTTGCGCATCGCAGTTCGCGCGCAATGGACGCTAACCCGCTCTTTGACATACCTAACGACCGCCTTATTCTTTGCTCCGAGAACGGTTTGATCCAAAATATCAAGCTGAATACGGA
>Ga0099364_10012363_pt1 | contig 11519 bp, 6 predicted proteins | sample TergutTh196P3_FD_73070 | JGI IMG/M metagenome (GOLD analysis project Ga0099364, IMG submission 73070) | Microcerotermes parvus P3 segment gut microbial communities from Pointe-Noire, Republic of the Congo - Th196 P3 | ecosystem: Host-associated > Arthropoda: Insects > Digestive system > Gut ...
GGTACTGAATTCAACGGAATAACATTCACAATAGCCGTCCGATGACGAAGCAAGTCGGCCAACTGCATCACATGCTCCGGCTTGTCATTCATGCCTTCAATGAGCGTATACTCAAACGTTACCTGCCGGCCCGTTTTGTCAAAATACGCATCCGTTGCAGACAAAATGTCGGCAATGTTCGTACTTCGATTATACGGAATGATTTGCGATCGCAATGTATCGTTCGGAGCATGCAGCGAAACAGCCAATTTATATCCCTTGCCGGTTTGAACGACTGCGTCGGCAAGTTTCCGAATGCCAGCAGGAATTCCGACAGTCGAAATCGTTACCCTGCGGACGCTGATGTCGAGTCCATCGGAACTTGTTGCTTCGTCGAGAGTATTAAGCAACGCATCGAGATTGAGCATTGGTTCGCCGATTCCCATCACGACAATGTGTGTCAGGCGTTCACCATTGGGCAGCAGAGCATTAAGCCGAAGCAACTGCTCCAACATTTCGCCTCGGGTTAGGTTTCGGACAAAACCGTCCATACCGCTGGCGCAGAAAGAGCATTGCATCGCACAGCCGACTTGCGTGCTGATGCAGGCGGTACGATGATGCCGATCATTTTGGAGGAGTACGCATTCGATCCGTTCGCCGTCAGCCAGTTCGATAAGTAATTTCTGAGAAGCATCTTTGGATTTGCAATGCATCAATTCTTTGCCGGGCAGAATTGTTCCAAATTTTTCGGTAAGCAAAGAGCGAACCGTCTTCGGCAGATCGGTCATGTGTTCGAAAGCCGTTATTTTTCGTGCATAAATCCACTGTCTGACTTGGTTGGATCGATATTTGGGCATTTGCCAGTCGTTGAATAATGCAGCAAGTTCGCCCTGCGAGTGTTCCAGGAAGTTTTGCATTTAGGTGATGCTGTTTCGGTTTGAGCAAACGATGGTGAAGTCGTTAAAAGACCCGGCATTATGGTCATTATACACAATGAATCTACGATAATGGATGGATCCGGGGACTGTGCCGTGGACATTTTTAATTAAAGCAGTGATCAACGCGGAAAACATCATAACACTCCGACTGCTATTTACTATGAAAAGGCTTTCCGACGGTAGCGAACCGTTTTGCATCTTCTCAATTTCCGTATTCAATTTTCAATGCGAAGTTTAGCATAATAGATGTCAGTAGGTGTTAGGAAATTGGGTGACGGGTAGACGATGGTAACCGCCGATGACGGTGGGTACGTCTATGTCGTGATGCCGATGTCGAAATGAAAAGCGGCAAATGGAAGCGAGGCGGGACTCAAACGAGGTCCCGTCTCGTGTTATAATCGCACTGAAAACGCAAACGTCTACGTTGCTCTTCTAGCGTCAAACCCGTACCGTATGTTAATGGAGTCTTGTCAAGATGGAGTTATTCTTATCGTTCATGCTTTTCCGAAAGCAAAGCAAAACAGAGTTAGAGTCGAATCAGACGATTGCTTGAAAGTTTATGTAACACAAGTCCCTGAAAAAGGAAAAAGCAAACGAGGCAATCCACAAACAGATAGCCAAATCGTTGAATCTTCGGACTTCACAAATCGAATTCTTACAAGGAGAAACATCTCAACAGAAAAAGTTCCTGCTCCGCAATGTTGGTGTGGAAAAAATACAGAGAGTCATTGAAGGAATCAGAGAGCAAAAAAGCGCAGGTGATAGGAATTAGAATTTTGCAATTCTTGCGATAATCTCTCGATACTAAAAATGAATCGCCGCTCCTAACGAAGGGGATGCAAACATGTAATCGTTATGTTGCACTAAACTGGAGTCTATAATGCTCATGTTGTACCTGAAGGCTAGATTGCATTTCACCTTCGTATGGAATTTTTATATTTCCATATCCAGCATTTTTATAGTAGTGGTAACATTCCTTGGGCGAAAAGATGTCGCAAAGTTCGCCAAGGTTTTTCCATAAGTCTTCCATCGTCCTTGACCGCAACTTACGCAACATCGTCTTCAGTTTAGAGAAGACTTGTTCGGTCGGATTCAAATCAGGACTATAAGGTGGTAATATACTACTTTCGCTCCTACTCTTTCTATTGCTACTTTCACGCCTACAACCTTATGAGAACTCAAATTGTCCAGCACTACTATATCACTTTCACGAAGCGTGTCTACTAATACTTGTTCAACATAAGCCAAGAACAACTCGCCATTGATCGCACTATCAATAACCATTGGTGCTGTCAAACGATCATGCCGCAATGCCGCTATAAAAGTTGTTGTCTTCCAATGGCCATGAGGAATATCATCAATCACACGCTTGCCTATCGGTGCCCAACCATATAAAGGTGTCATGTTCGTTTTAGCCCAGGTTTCGTCGATGAAAACGAATCGACGATAATCAATGCCCGAACGAAAATGACGCCATCGGTTTCGCTTTTCGGCGACATTTTCACGGTGTTGTTCGCTTGCGTGGAGAGTTTTTTTGAACGTGACTTTTAAGCGTTTGAGGAATCTGCACAACGTACTTCGGCTGACAGAAACATGTTTTTCTAGCATTTCACAACGCTCTGACAAAGTAGCATCGGCGTGTTCGGCAATAGTGTTTCGCACTTCTTGTTCATGCGGTGCAAGTTTTGTTTTGTAGCGGGTTGGACGAACTTTGGGAGTAATGGTTCCGGCTTCTTGCCGTTGTTTGAGAAGTGAGTAGAGCCAAGACTTGCTAATGGAAAAGTGTTGGGCAATATCTTCGACGGGATACCCTTCATCGTAGAATTGCAGAACTCATTTTCGTAAATCGACTGAGTAAGGACGGGCCATCATTTCCACCGTAAAAATGAAATAAAATAAGGAGCAACAAAGTATGCAAAAAACGCTTGTTTATGTACACACTAATTTGAAAATCGCTCTAACAGGCGTGCCGCTCCCCATCTTGAGGGAGATACATCATATTTTTTCACCTGCCATTTGATTCCTAAAACGCCGTTACATGCGGGAAAACACGGTATCAAACCACTTGTCTCTTTGGTTGTCCAATCCCTATTTTACTCCATTTTCCCGTCCGTAACAGCCGGTTTTGCATGGGATTCTGCATGGGCTTTTTGCTTTCCAAATCCGCCCCTGCTGCCTCAGCAAAGTCCTCATCCCCCAACACAAAGTAATGCTTCAGCATGGCCTTGTCCGAATGTCCCATCCAAAGGCTTTCCTTCTTCGAACCAAACTTACATACAATCTCGTTCTCCGGCTCATTTGCATGTTGTCGAACGGGCGAATGATAACGGCCAAACCAGCACGGCGTGCTATCGTCTGAAACGGACAATACAAATTCCAACTTATCTGCTGGTAGTGTTCGATCACAAATTCATTCATCTTCGTTTTGTCCAACGCAAAGTGCTTTTCCAATTCTACTTGCAATTCGGGAAACAATGGAGCAATACGTTCACGATGTTGCAAGTATCATTCCGTTTTCAAAGCCTGAACCAAAAATTGGTTTTCCGTCCAGTGAACGCCTGCCCATCGCAACCATTGTAGTTCCGAGGCATTGTTGTTTCTGAAATCGCAAGCCGCCGATCCTTGCTAATGCTACTATCACTCGCCACTCTTGAGTAGGACAAGCATCAAGGAGTAGTGCATATTCTTCCATCGTGATAAAACGGTCGTACTCCCGATTGACCATCTTGCCGTTCGGAATGTTTTTATCAGGACTTTTGCTCAAACAAGCCTGATGCCGAACGGCAGAAAGGAGCGTCATAAATGTCATGGAATTATTCGCAGGAATTGGTAGTAGCATACTTGCAAGCCAACTACTTGGAATCGAACCGTGTGCGGAGCGCAGCGCAACATACGGGTTGTTCGTTCCGCAGGCGGAACGGTTAATACTATTAAACGGCTAACTTTGTCTTTTATAACAATGAAAAATATAAAAATGAAAACTGAACCGGAAAATTGAAAGGTGCGTGTTTGAATGAGGATTCAGCATTCTGCGGCGTCATTCGGGGCGGCTCTCAATTGACTACTTTCGCAAGTAGTCAACCGGGCAGAATGGATATCAGTAATCAGTACCGAAACAGGCAACTTTGGGTGGTGTTGCGCCGTGGACATTTTTAATTAAGGCAGTGATCAACATGATAAACGTCTTAACACTCCTACTGCTATTTACTATGAAAAGGCTTTCCGACGGTAGCGAACCGCTTTGCATCTTCTCAATTTCCGTATTCAATTTTCGTTGTGAAGTTTAGCATGCGTTGTGTCAGCAGGTGTTAGGTGATTGGGTGATGGTTAACCAATCTTTCCGTCGTGCGTTGGAATGGTCGGCTACTTATCCTCGCTCACGTCAAGAAATTATTGCAACAGAATGATGTCAAATGGCAATCGCCCAATTTTGACAATTTGCAAAATTGCATGGGACGCAGCATGGGAAAAATATACAGTCGTTGTAAGTTTTTACAGTGTTGGACGATATAGCAATCACGTGATTACTGTATAGAAAAGACGTGATGCCATCCCCCATCTCTCGCGCCGGGGGGGTACCTTTGGCGGCGGGGGCATTTAACTTTGCATGCCATCTGGTGCCCATTTTGAGCCGCCTGCGTTGCGGTGTGTCGCAGAGGTTTGATAGCAGTTACGTCTCGCCTGCTTCCATGTTGGCGAGTAGTTTGGGGGCAGTGTCGGCATCGTTTCGATGCAGTTGATTTTCAATTTTAAAGTAGAATGCCGTGCGGGGCAAAGAAAAGTAGTAATTTATTGTGGATTGCTAAATCCCATTGTATCACATCCGCTACTTGATCCCTGTTAACCACGTTATGAGTAGGCTTTGGGGACGTTGCGGCGGAGTGGTACAAGCAACCAAATGGAGGCACAATCATGCAAATCCAATTTCCTCACTTTGCTAAGAATCCATAGTTGTGAGCTTTGCGCTGAAAGTAGTTCGCTACCTGAACACACCCTGTCGTTATGCCGTCCGGCGGCGGGGGCTAATAGCCGGACGGTAAACTTAACCAAATGGAGAATGTGCAATGAAAAAGAAAACAAAAAAGAAGACGGCAACGAAATGTTGCAATGCAAAACCCCGGCAAGCCAAGACGAAATTAGTAACAAAAGCAAATCTAAAAAAATAAACCGAAAGCGACGGTAGTAGCAAAAGCCAAGCCGAATCACTCCGAAATGGATGAGTTACCACAAATCCCAGATTGGTGAGTACTGTGTCGCGGCTTGCCTACGTTTTGTGTAGCATCATTGCTACAATCAAAAGACTAAACATTGAGAACTCGATACGTATGATACCGGTAAGTTTCCCGATGTTGAGGATTTTGATATAGATCCCTAATACACAATTTTGGAAGTTGATATTAAAACGAAGATCAATCGCACGATTTTTGCAACGGATACCACAAATGAGAAATACACGCTCTCGGCGATGTTTTCTTTGAGAATGATGGCAGTAGCATTACTGCTATCGCCGGTTTTTCATCTTGCAATAATGCTCCATTCGATTACACTCATGCCATGCCTCGCTCTACTCCAACGAAACAGAAGTTGAATCAAGCAATCCGTGCCGATGTTCCCAGCGGGGACTACTTGCTTGACCTCTTCAATTATTTGCATATTGTCCGCCGGTATGATTTGACCGATGAGTGTCGCGGCTTTTTGGATTTTATCTATAATCGTCTAAAAAGCATTCGGGCACGTATGCGGGAATCTGTCATTGACAAAACCGATCCGACCTCGGCTTGCAAAGCAATAGCCGATGAAGTGATTCAAGACTTGCGCAACCGTTTGAAAGACCCGCGTTATTGCAAGCGGAAAAAATTGAAATGCGATCACATCGAGTATTGCAAAAAGTTCCGGGATGCGCTGGTCGGCTTTGTAGACGTTTTGGATGGGCGGTTGGTTTGTGTTGACGGAAAATGGGTGCAGTCGAGATAGTATATCCCGTTGACGTTTAGTGGATGACGCGGTAACATCATCATCACATCAAACAAAGTAGTTGTCATAGAACCCGAAACGAAATTACCCCATCGCCTGACCGTCAAAGAAGCGGCAGAGTTGCTTCATGTTTCTCCCCGTACCATTCATCGGTACATCAAGGAGCGGCTTTTGAATGCGGTGCGATTGAAACACGCCTACCGAATCAAGGTCGATGCCCTCTTCAAGTCCTTTCTTGCGGACAATTTTTCGTCCAAGTAGCGATTGGACGTCGCCGATGTCGCTCATGTCGCCGATGTCGCAACTTTATATGTGCTGACCGGTTGGCACCGTTTTTCTTCATTGTAAACTGTCCACACCTAGTCGGAACGGAAGTCTTGTTACAGTTGGTGTAATAAGAGATTTCAACCTAATTGCAGTGAGCGAGCGGAGGATAACAAGGTGGTGTTATGAAGACTTTTATGACAAGTAGGAGGTGCACTGATGAGCGATGAAGAGGAAGCGATTGCCGCTCTGTTCGGGTAACATGCACTACGAAGAATTTCTTCGAATCTAAAAATACAAATTCCTTGCCAAATGTTTATTGATTTGGTCAAGGGATTCCATCATAAGGCCGTCCACACATTGTATCCGGCACTTGATGAACAAGAATATAGTTTTATCTCATCGTCCTGACATTGATAATCCGGTTTGCCGAAATCAAATCGAACGTTTCCGAAAGCACGCCATTCAAGCCCGGCAGTGTCGCTACCGCTCGCACTACTAACGTATAACGCGTGTTTGGTAACAAGCCGCTAATCGTTACTCTATTTCCATCATTATTTCTTCCTATTACGGTTCCTGCAATTTCATCTATTTCTGCACTTGCAACAGTCTGCGTTCGTCTTGTATCGTGAAAAACTTCTACTATGTAAGTCACCGTTGTACCCGCTGGCACCCTAGCAACTGGAGGTCGCCATTGAAGCGTTATTGAATCCGATGTCCGCATCGCAGTAGGAGCCGTGAGATTACGCACGGCACTAAATTTTTGCGTCGTTGCTCTGATAGTAGAAGTCGCAGGATTTTCCTTGCCGTTTCTGGCAGTAATAGTATCCTTGCCGTCTGTATTTTTTGTAACGATAGTGAATGCGTAGCGCATGCCTGCATCCAAGCCGCCGATGGTCACACTGCCTGCCGAACGCAAAACAGTTAGTCTATGCGTTTCGCCGCGTGCTTGGTATGTAATTTCATATACCTCATTCCGCAATGCAGCTTTACTATTGGCATTCCATGTTAGCGTAACACTGCTGATAGTAGATACTCGTGAATTTACTCTGAACGCAGGTCTCGATGGGTCGTTCACTGAAAAAGATTGTGATGAGGTTGTCATTGCACTTGTCGTTGCAATACTTGAACTATGAGCATCCATTGTTATTAAGCGGAATTCATAATTTGTGTTTACCTTCAAGCCAATTATCGTCGCAGTTGTTGCTCCTCTTGTCGTAGATGTCCACGTTTGCCAAGCACTGGTGCCTGCTACTCGGTACTGAATTTGTTGTTCAGAAAAACTTTCAGGTAAGTCCCAGGCGAGTGTTATGGAATTGCCTGTTTGTGCCGTGCTATGGAGATTTGGTATTGGTGTAGCAGTCGCATAATCTGATTCTAGCGAATCAGTATAACTGCCAGCACCAATGGCAATGACACGGACGTGGTATTCTCGTCCCATTGTGAGACCGGTGAGGTTGTATGTAATTATGCCATCTTCATTTGAAACGATTTGCCCAGTACCTTCAATGAAGTCATCATCGGCAGGATTGGCAACGATGGCATATTCGACTCGATAGCCAGAAGCATTTTCTACTTCGTTCCATGTGATAGTCAGTGTCGTTGTATTTGCACTGGTTGCCATTACACTTGTAGGAACGGTTAGTTGCGTGATGGTTTTGGCTTGTAAAATATCCGACGGATCGGAAATCCCACCAGTATTCACAGCGGATACTCGATAGTAGTAGATTACATTAGCAATCACATCAATATCCGTATAAGTAGTATCCTTGAGGATATCGCCTACTTGCATCCAATTTGTGCCGTCGAGTGAACGTTCTAATTGGTAAGAAACCGCATCCGTCACATCGTTCCAAAACATGGAAATGCTATTTTCCGTTTGGGTCATACTTAAAATAGTAGGCACGTCGGGAGGATTCGGCAATGTCATTGCAGATTGTAATTCTGAGCAACCGGAGTTCTCAAATGTACCGGTACCGTTGGCCATCATACGAATATAATAAGTCGTGGCCGCAGTGAGACCAGCAACGATTGTTGATGCGTCAACAGATGAAATGTCCTGTATCGTAGTAGTCGTATCTGATGGGAAAGTTACATTAGTAGAATGCTGGATAGTATAACGACTCGCATTAGGAACAGGTTCCCAGTCAATGCTGATGGTATCGCCAACTTGCGGCGAACTGATGTTGGTAAAAATGCCGGTTAAGGTCACTGTCGGAGTTGGCTGTGTTTTTGCTTGCACAACATTCGACGGAGATGAAGTCCCGCCTGCATTCACGGCAGAAACACGATAGTGGTAATTGGTGTCAGCAGTCAAGCCGGTATCTGTATAAGTAGTATTCGTAATCGCACCACCTACTTGTGCCCAATTCGTGCCGTTGAGCGAACGTTCTAGTTGGTACGAAGTAGCACCTGTTACAACGTCCCACGACAATGCAATGCTTGTATCCGTTTGGCCGGTACTTTCCAAACCGGTCGGCACTCCTGGCACGGCAGTCCCGGTCGTTCCGGCAGAAAGAATGCCGGGCGCACTGATTCCATTGCTATTGACTGCCATCAAAGCAATTTCATAGAGTGTTCCAGCATTCAGCCCAATAGCGGTGGCCATAAAACCTGTACTTGTCTCCGTTATGGCAAAATGACTGTCTGCTGTCCAATCTCCACCTCTTTCGCGGATTTCCAACACGTAACTATCTGCATTTTTATCAACATCCCACGAAACTGAAATGCTATTGTCATTTCTTCCCGTTAGAGTGAATCGCTGCGGGATAAGCGGAGGTGCTACTGGCGGAGGGTTAATACCGACATTAACGAAAAAGTTAGATTGATCCTGATACATTTCTTCACCAAAAACGCGGAGGTAGTAGGTTCCGGCAGCGAGTCCATTGAGTGAAATTGCAAGCGTAGGCATCTCTGTACTGAAACGAAGCGACTGTACCTGTCCTGTCGTCCATCCCCTTATTAACTCTGATTGCCAGTTGCTACCGCTTCCAGCACCCCATGTATCTCCCCATATCCTTTCATACTTGCCGCCAACATTTACGTTTAAACCATCTTTCTGACTCCAGCCTATTCCTCCGCTCACGCCCCCGGTTTGTGATTCATGCTTTTCCCAATAACTTTCTTCATATCCTCCTATGGACTCTCGAGTTTCTTCTCCTGTGGTTGTCCTCGTGTAGATTTCTATTGAGTTGACCATTGCTCCGAGCGATGGACCTTGCTGGGTTGTTCTCAGCACATTATCATAGGCATCAACCAACTCTATGCGTGCATTTTGCATTCCCCGTGTGTCTACCGTGATAAAACTATTTACATCCCCAGGATTGTTGATCGTGAAAGCATAGTAGCTCAACCCTGTGTTGTTTGCATAAGTGTATATGTTTCGCAAAAATTCGGTTGTAGATATAACGCTACCCAGTTGTTCTGCGTCCGCAATAGTATCGTGGCGTTTTTTGGGTGGGTCGATCGTCAATTCATAGAAACGTGTATTGAGCCCAGACACGTGGATATAGTACGTTCCGGGTGGAAGATTTCCCATGGAAATCCTCAATTCTGACTGGTCATCACTTTCGGTAGACTGTGCCTTTCCCATTGATGTAGCATCACTGCGGAATAATTCTAACCCCAAAGGAGAAGCCGAGTTATCGCCAGTACGAGAATAATTTATTTTAATATAACTGGTAGCATCGCCAGCACTGTCAATTGTAAAACTGTACCAATCATTACCCGTCGCCATCAAATTGCGTTCATGATATAACAAGTTGGTTTTTACATCCAACATTCGTACATCTTCTGGGATACCGAAGTCGGTCGTTATGGGCAAAGCAGACCGTGCCCAATCGGAGTGTCCGCTGGCGGTGCTATGCAGAGCTCGAATTTGAAAAATATAATCTGTATCTGCCGTGAGGCCTTGAATTTCGCCCTCCCTGGTTGTCTGGCCGCTAAATGTTTGCGATGCCCACGCTCCGGTACTGCCCACCGCACGATAGCGGATTTCATAACCACCACTTGCGTTAGGGATGGTGTCCCAGGCAAATGAAGCGGTAGTTGCCGTTGTGGCCGTGCTTTGTAAGAAGGTAGTCGGCCTTGCTGGCTGCGAACCGAATTCATACGCGCCTCTGTCGGCAGTGCCGACTCTTGCTTTTCCGTCCATATCGAATTGCGGAGCCAAAGAGTGATTAGCATTGTTAATTGCCGGTGAATTACTTTGCAATCGCAAATCCCAATTTGCGGCGTTGTAGTTTTGTAATCCCGTCGTGCTTTCATTGATTGTTGTTGGAATGCGTAGAAACAAGGGATCGGTGTCATCGGTTCGACTACTGTTATTGGTAATATTTCGTCCATCACCTAGTTGTGAAGGGAGGTGACCACGATAATTTCCAGCAACCAGTGTATTGTTAAAAGTTGTGTTGCCGCCAGGGATATCAACACCGCCGCCGCGACCTGCCAAACGGACAAAATTCCCGGCAACCGTACAATTTGTTAATGTTAAAGTTGCAACATGAGAGCCTTCATTGTTACTGTGGATACCACCGCCATATTGTGCTAGGTTGCCTGCTATTACACTATTTGTAACGGTTAGTGAACCTCCGTAATTATGTATTCCTCCTCCGCCATGTGCTTCGTTACCTGCAATTGTGCTTGATATGATTGTTACCGTGCCGCCGCGATTATCGATGCCTCCGCCACTACTACTTGCACTCGCCTCGTTACGTTCAATCGTGCTGTGTATGATAGTTAACGTGCCAGTATTATAAATCCCGCCGCCACCTCCATTCGAACTACCGCCCGTAACCGTCAGGCCTGCGATGGCAACGTTCGAAGTCGCAGCAACGCTTAATACCCGCGATTGTTGATTCGCGTTCAGCGTAAGGGAATTTTCGCCGAGACTGACGATGGTAACGCTCTCCCATAGACTGGCATTGATCCCAATGTTTAATTGTGTACCGCCGAGGTGGATGGTATTTTGCGTTTCAGTCATCACGACGATGATGTCGCTCTGCGAAGTCGCTCCAGCTCGGGTAATGGCATTGCGGAGACTTTGTGCAGTAACATCTTCGAAGTAGTTGTTTGTCGCGACATTTGCGTCTCTCGTCCCGCCGACTTGAATGATATTGTATTGGGTATGATCATTGCCCAGATCAAGCTCGGAATAGGCTGCGGAAACGAGCCCGAAGAGCGTAGCCGAGAGCATTTCCCGGCCTTCGAGTTCCTCGATGCGGGCGGTACGGCCTCGATTTCGTTTTCGTTTTACGTTTGACGTGGAAGTGGAATTGTTATTAAAAAAGCGGGAAAGGTCGAAAATTTTCATAGGAATGCTCTAAAAAAAGGGGTGATACATTTCGCCGAGACCGGCAACAAGAA
>Ga0099364_10005010_pt2 | contig 11518 bp, 10 predicted proteins | sample TergutTh196P3_FD_73070 | JGI IMG/M metagenome (GOLD analysis project Ga0099364, IMG submission 73070) | Microcerotermes parvus P3 segment gut microbial communities from Pointe-Noire, Republic of the Congo - Th196 P3 | ecosystem: Host-associated > Arthropoda: Insects > Digestive system > Gut ...
TTTCGCTCAGAATTTCGGCGCGGCGGGCAACCTTAATCCCGCGCCTGCGCGCTTCTATGAGCTCGGGGTGATCGACTGCAATTGCGCTGGTGTGAATGATGAGTTCCGGATTGTGCAGGTCGAGATGCTTTTTATGATGCCCCATGGATATTTCCATGCCCTCCGAACGCACCTTCCCCACGTAAAAGGTATTCTCAGTGTCGCACCCGCTGACGGAGTGTCCCATTGCATACAACAGCAGGGCGAGCCCGCTCATACCCGCGCCGCCAATCCCCATGAGATGTATGTTGATATGGCTGTTCATTTCCATTAAGGCATCCGCGCGCGACATTAATTTTCCTCCTCAAATAAACCGATAACGTAATCCCACAATCTGCGACAGCTAGTTTCGCTGGCATCGCCTGCATTATACAACAAGTTCGCGGAATCACCATTTTTACGAAAGAAATTTGTGTGCAGGCTTAACAATTTTTCTTCAAGATCATGCAGGGTGTCGTTTTTCTCGTCCCAAATGCTGATTTTTTTCGAATCAGATATACAGAGAGCATTCTTCATCTGGTGATCGTCTTTGGCTCCTCTCCACGGTGCGATTACTGCAGGTTTTCCCAACGCTTCGACTTCAGCCAGAGTGGAGGCTCCGCCTCTTGTGAAAAGCAGATCTGCCGCTGCATAAAAGGGTGATATATCCCACATCTGAGGAATCTTAGTCACACCGTGCCCGACTTTCGTCGGTTTCTCCACAGCGGGATCGAGGACGTAAAAATGCCAGAACGAGAAGCCCTCCCTCGCAGACAACGTGGTTAGAATTTCGACAAGGCTCTCGCTTCCCAGAGACCCTGTCATCACAGATACGATTGGTCCCTTGACGTCGTCTTCTCTGATACCGAGAAGACTCCTGGCTTCCTTCGCGGAAACCTGTCCGAAATGTCTGAACGGCACGCCTACCAGGGTGTATTTTTCGGAGGGGAGAGGTTCGCATCTTTTCCATCCCGACGCTATCGGAACACTCAGCCGCGCCGCCATTTGAGTCACACGGCCGGCGAGGGCGTTTTGTTCGTGCAGGGCGGAGCGTATCCCCTTCAATTGTCCAAGTATCAGCGCGGGAATGGAAATGTAACCGCCAAACATTATGCATAGATCGGGCTTAATTCGTTTCATCAGGTGATTTGTACGGAAAAAACAGCGCGGCAGCTCCATCCATCTCTTGAGTGAGCGAAGGCCTGAGATACCCAGCGGCGAGCCTGACGCATCCAGTACTAACGGTTCGATGTTAGACGCTCTGTAAATCTCAAGTTCGACCGGACGCGATCCGGACACGTAATTGACCCTGACGTCCGGTTTTTCGCGGCGCACCCAATCGCCGAACGCAATCGCCGGCAATATATGTCCGCCTGTCCCTCCGGCTACAAGCATAAGGCTCCTCAAGCCAAATCCCGGGCTCATGATGTATCTCCTCTGGCGATATCCCGCTGTACGCGCAGCAGTATCCCGATACTCACCCACGACATGACGAGCGCGCTTCCGCCGTAGCTCACGAAAGGAAGCGGCATACCGGTGAGAGGTATGAGATTGGTCACGCCCGCCACGTTGATGAAAAAAGGCCCCAGTATCGTCAGGGTTATCCCCCACACAAGCGACGTTTCAAAGTTGCCGGGCGCATGTTTATAGAGGAAACGACAGCGCCAGAGCCACATAGCCATGAGCGCGAGCACTCCCACGGTGCCGATCAGTCCCAGCTCTTCCCCAAGCGCGGCGTATATGAAGTCCGTATATGCAGCCGGGAGATAATGGAGTTTCTGAAAACCATAACCCAGCCCGGCCCCCCAGGTACCGCCGTTGGCGAAGGCAATAAGTCCCTGTATGGTTTGGAATCCTGCGTTGAGAGGGTCTGAGTGTGGATCCAGAAAGGCATTCAATCTTCTCATTCTGTATGGTCTGAGTTTAATTAGCAGGAGCAGAAGCAAAACGCCTGCCATCCCGGTCATGATCGGCAGTTTCCAGCCGTGTTTTTCGACGAACATTCCCATACAGACGAATGTCAACAGTATCACCGAGCCGAGGTCGGGTTGTATTAGCAGCGGGACGGCAGTAATTACTATTAGTATTAGCACTGTTCTGAAACATTTGGACCGATCTTCGGAGTGTTTCTCGAACAACTTGCCCATTTCGAGCACCACGGCGAGCATGGCTATCTCAGACGGCTGAATGGAAACGCCGGCAATTCTCAGCCAGCGGTTCGCACCTCCGACAGCGCTGCCAATTCCCGGTATCACCGTACATACAATCATAATAACGGACATCGCCCACATTAACGGGGCGACATTCCTCCAGAAACGCGTCGGTATGCAGATCGTGAGCAGCATCATTATAAAACCGAATCCCAGTGATCTGATCTGCCTGATGCCCATTGTGAACGGCGAACCGGAGATGTCGTAGACGAAACTGCTGGTCGTAGAAGTTACCATAAGTATCCCAAGCCCGCTCAATATCAGCGGGATCAGCCACAACCAGAGGTCCATCCTCACAGGCTCGTCTGAAATTGAATGGGCGGTTTCATAACGCGTCATTATGTTTCACCGGTGTATTTTCGGACCAGTAAGGCGAAGTGCTCTCCGCGCTCCTGGTAATTTTTGTAGGCGTCCCAGCTTGTGCAGGCGGGTGAAAGCAGGACGGAGTCACCCGGCGCTGCTCCGCTCGACGCTATTCGAACAGCATTCTCAAGGTTTCCGGCCTCAATGAAATTTGCGTATCCGCATTGTTCAAGCGAGCGCGCTATCTCTTTTGAAGCCTCGCCTATCAACAGCGCGCGTTTCGCGAATTTTCCGAGCGGATTGGAGAGATTCGCGTAGTTCTCGCCCTTGCCACGCCCTCCTAAAATTACTATGTGTGGCCCTTCAATTGACGACATAGCGGTGATTGAAGCTGCTATGTTAGTGCCTTTCGAATCGTCGATGTATCGCACCCCGTTATGTTCGAGAATCAGTTTACACCTGTGCGGAGGCGCCTCAAAGGAACCCAGTGACGCCCTCGCGGATGTTTCGTCAAGATCAAGCAGCTTAACTACAGCCATGGCCATTGCGATGTTCTCCATGTTATGAGTGCCCATCAGTTGGGTTTCATCGAAACGGAATAACTCCGCGTTTCCAAACCGCGTGGCACGGTCCCGCATCGACAGTTTGATCCCGCCGTTTGAATGCAAAACTTTTTCATCGTCGCTCCATTCAAGAGAGAATATACGCTTTCCCGCCGCCTTTAGCGTTTCCAGGTCGCGGCGCTGTATAACGCCGAATCCGTTATCTCCTGTGAAGCTCAGTATGCGAGCTTTGGCCGCAACGTAGTTATCGTAGGAACCGTGCCAGTCGATGTGATCTGGGGCAAGATTGGTGACGACAGCTCCGGCCATTCGCACATCTTGCGCCCAATGAAGCTGGAAACTGCTCAATTCCAGGGCAGCGTAATCGCAATCCTCTCCGGCAAAATCGGCAATGGGGCTGCCGATGTTACCGGCCACAGCACAAGACACGCCGGCGGAGTTTATCAAGTGTCCGATCAAAGACGTGGTCGTTGTTTTTCCGTTGCTGCCGGTGATGCCAATCACTCGTCCCTTTATATAAGGTATGACGAAATCAAGTTCGCCTATGGGACTCATGCCTCTTTGGGCTATTTTTTCGAGTATGGGCGCACGGGGGGGGAAGCCTGAACATACAATGATTTTATCAGCCAGGATTACCTCATCGGTGTGACCGCCTTGCTCGTACCTTATCCCGTTCTCGCCCAACGACGAGGCAACGGCCTCGGGAATCTTCGCGGAGTCGGAAACGAACACATCAGCGCCCAGCCTGCGGGCAAGACGCGCTATCGAAATTCCGCTCACTCCCCCGCCGAGTATCGTTATTTGCGCCCCACGAAGTTCATTCCCGCTAAACACAGGCAAAACCCCCGTTACGGGCAATTTCAATCAAAATAATGATGACGATCATACCCACGGCGTGAGTAATCAAAAAACGCGCGACAATCAGCGGTTCACTCATCCCGGAGAGTTCAAAGTGGTGGTGCATCGGGCTCATTTTGAATACTTTCCTGTTGAAACCCCTTATCGATATTATCTGAATGGCCGACGTGATGAGCTCAACCCCAAACAAGAAACACATCGGTATCACGAATACAAGTGATTTTGCCGCTACACACAGACTTATAAGAAAGCCTCCCCAGAAATGCGAGCCTACGTCACCCATGAAAACCCGCGCCGGATTTGAATTATGCCAGAGAAACGCAGTCACAAGCGCGATGCCAATCGACGCGGAAGACGCGATCGCCGTATCGCGCGACCATATGAATACTGAAACGAGGGAGATAGCAACAGCGCCGCCGGCGAGTCCGTCCAGGCCATCGGTTATATTCACGGCATTGAGCGCTCCCACTCCGAAAAAAACGAGCAGCGGCGCGCCGATTTCGAGCGGCAGCGGAAACTCCGGCAGGAGAAATATGCCATGCTTCGCCACTATCAAAGTCCACGCGCAACAGGCTATTATCTGCAGAACCAACTTCTGAAGGCTTCGCAGCCCTTCGCTCGATTTCCTGAGCGATTTCAGAATATCGTCGACCAAACCCACAAGTCCGGCGAGCAATGGATAAGACCATATAGTAATCATCTCCATACCTGTCGCCGCCCCGCAGAAATATATCGCCAACGCGGCGGCAGGAGCCAGAATAAACGCAACAAATCCTCCCATGCCGGGAGTGCCTTTCTTTTTTTTATGTTCCGCCGGGCCGTAATCCTTTATCGTTTCGCCTATCTTCTTACCCCTCATCAAATGAATCCATGTCCCTTGTAAATATAGGGCGATGGCGAAGAATATCACGGATAGGCACATCGTCTTAATTAACATTTTCCACCATCGTCTACCGCCTCGATATTTTTGACATATTCAAGGCGCGTCATCAGGCGTTCCAATTCATAGAACCGCGACCCCTTCAAGAGAATTGCGGATTTGCTGAATTCATAAAGTTCGAAACCCGAGGCAAATTCTTCAGCCGATTCCCACACGCCGCGCACAACGTCGGGTTTCCTGTACACTTCGCTCCATTCGCTGCCGATCAGATATACCTCGTCAAGGAGCGCCGCACGATTCAATATCACTTCGTGAAAACGGCCGGATTCGGCGCCTAACTCCTTCATGCCGCCAAGTATGGCGATGCGTTTAAAATCTCTGGGGATCTCCATTTCCAACAGGTTCTTTATTGCGTGAGAGATGGATGTCGGGCTGGCGTTATAGGTTTCATCGATCAACACACACTCGTTTCCGCTCTTCTTTATCACGCCTCGTCCCGCCGGAAGCCGGAAGGTTTTCGCAGCCTCGGCAAAGGCTTCATCACTTTGACCCATCTGAACGGAGGCGGCATAAGCGAAGCCGATATTCCTCGCATGTTGTTTACCGAAGAGAGGAGCCTCGCATACCACTTTCTTTTCCCCAACCGATAAAGTTACGAATAATCTGGTTTCAAACAGGCTGTTCACAGCCTGCCGCACATCGGAGATGCGTATGACCGAGTTAGAATAGCCGACGCCTATTTGCCTGATGCCGTTCTTTTTGAGTTTTTCCCCTTCCGGCATCCTTGCGACAGCGGCAGATAATAATTCGTTATCTGAATTATAAGACAAATATTCCAGCGCCTCTGACTCAATGATCTCCATCTTAGCCGCAAGCACGCCGTCTATACTACCCAATCCTTCCAGATGTACATCGGATACTTCTGTAATGATGGCATGTGAAATCGGAAAATTTCTCACCATCTCCCTTATCTCCCCCAGATGGTTTGTGCCAAGCTCCAATATCAATATGTCGGTATCCGGCGGCATTGACAGAATGGTGAGCGATGCGCCTATTAGAGTGTTATAACTCTTGATGGCTGAGTGAGCCTTGAAGTTATCTTTTAGCGCGCGGTATAAAAACTCTCTGGTAGTGGTTTTACCGACGCTGCCCGTTATACCTGTTACTTTGGGAGAAACCTCGTCCAGCCATGCCCTTGCCAGCTTGGCCGTCCCTGTTACGGGATCGTCGACCGGGATAAATGACACGCCAAGTTGGATCAATTCTTCCCGGTGTTTCTCGAAATACTCCGTCGCAAGAATAATACAGGCAGCTCCAGCTTTGACGGCGTTCTTTATGTAAACGTGACCGTCCTCCTTCGCGCCCCGTATCGCTATGAATCCGTCGCCTGGCGTTACTTGACGGCTGTCTGTACGAAAATTCGCCGGTATACGTTCGCCGGAGGACCGCTCCGAAAAAATCTCAGAGCCGAGAAAATTAGACGCCCTCTCCAGTGTGAAAATATCCCGGGCGGTCATTTTGCAAGCACCTCGATCGAACGGGCTTTCGCCCACTCCAAAACCTTATCGCAGTCCAGGAACGGGATTTGGCGAGTTCCGTAGTCGATATACCTCTCAGGTCCTTTGCCGGCAATCAACACAACGTCTCCCGATTCGGCGGCATCCAGTATAAAATGTATGGCCTCCTCACGATCGAGAATCGTTTCGCTTCTCACCTGCCTGGGGCACATTTTAACCCCTTTCTCAACGTCACGGGCGATGGACGCGGGGTCCTCGCTTCTGGGATTGTCGGTGGAAATCACGACGTGATCCGCAAATCGAGCCATTATTTCCCCTATCACAGGGCGTTTAAGCGCGGTCCTGTCTCCTCCCGCGCCCCATAGAACTCTTATATGCCCTTTTGTTAGAGGTTTGATGGTGGCAAGAGCCTGTTGCATTCCGTCGGAGCTGTGTGCGAAATCCACAAAAGAGGTAACTCCGTTCCCTAAAGAGAACCGCTCGAGTCTTCCCGGGATCTGAGGACAGGAGGCAATCCCCCGTTTAATGGTTTCAACGTCAAACCCCAGAGCATCGGAAAGAGCTATCCCTTCCAATATATTGTAGGCATTGTAGTTACCGACTATTGATGCTTCCGCCTCGAACGCTCTGCCATCCGCGAGCGTTATTAGGACAGTCATCCCATTTATGCCTGATTTAAGTATCGACGCTCTGTAGACGCCGTCTTCCTTGGCGTCGCGATTCAAAGAAAACGCCGACACGTGTTCGCCAAATTCCCCGATTATCCTGCGGCCGTATTCGTCGTCGGCATTAGCTGCTCCACGCCAGTTCTTGCGAGTGTACTCCGCGAACAGTCTTCTTTTCGCCTGGAAATAGTTTTCCATGTTAGCGTGATATTCAAGGTGTTCAGGGGTCAGATTGCTGAAACCAACCGTATCATAACGGCATCCCTCTATGCGACCCTGATCCAGCCCGTGAGATGACGTTTCCATCACGCAGTAATTCGCGCCGTTTGCGGTCATTTGCGCCAGCAGAAGCTGAATATCCGGCCCCTCGGGCGTGGTATGTACGGCGAAAATTTCCTCCGACGCGTCGTCGTATATTATCGTCCCGATCATTCCCGTCTTCTCGCCTGATGCTCTGATTATCGATCGCACGATATAAGCGGTAGTCGTCTTTCCGTTTGTTCCGGTTACTCCTATCATCTTCATTTTTTCGGCAGGGCCGCCGTACAGTAAGGACGCAGCCTCACCCATCACAGCCCTCGTTCCGGCGGCAATAATCTGCGGTATTTTTATCGGCATTTCACGTTCACACAGCAGAGCTGCGGCTCCAGCATCAACGGCAGACGCGGCAAAATCGTGGCCGTCAACGCTGCCGCCCTTCACGCAGGAGTAAATTACCCCACCGGGAGAATCATTACCGCAACCGCCGCAAGCTACGCGGCGCGAGTCGTATTCAACACGAGTCAGGTTAGGGTCTGTCCCATCGCGGTCCAGTAAAATTTTTTCTTTGATTTTCAGATTGCCGAAAAGCTCGCTCAGTTTCATGTGGTTATGCCTCTATTCATCTTGCCGTGAACCTTAAATTTCACTTGCCAGCAGCGAGAGCTGCGTCATGTCCTCGACAACTGCCTGGAAAACGGGCGCCGCTATCTCGCCTCCGTAATATCTGCCTCCCCTTGGTTCGCCCAAGACTATGAGAAGCAGAAACTCCGGCTTTTCATAAGGCCAAAAGCCTATAAAAGAACTGATATACTGTCCCTCCTTGTAGCCCCCTACCCCTGCCATCTGTGCTGTGCCTGTCTTTCCGGCGATCGCGATATCCTTTACCCTTGCCACTTTTCCGGTTCCGTCCTCCACCGCCTTGTGCATCGCGGTTCTCAGCCAGGAGGCGGTCTGGGAACTCAGCACGGTGCAGCGGACCCTTTTTTCACCCTGATGAATTATCTCACCGTTCGAATTTTTTACCTCGGCAATAATATATGGTTTTAACAGCTCTCCCCCGTTTGCAATCGCGCCGATTCCCATTGCCAATTGAAGCGGAGTCACAGCAAGCCCATGACCTATGGCGATGTTTGACTTCGTCATTCCGAGCCACTCCTCGGGAGTTCTTACCAGTCCGTCCTCCTCGCCCGCGATTTCCACGTTGGTCTTTGTCCCGAAACCAAACTGGCGGAGCATCCCGGCAGTCTTGTGAGAGTTCATTCTGTTACCCACCGTCGCCATGCCGATATTGCATGATTTTACCAACAGTCCCTCAAGTGTCAGGCTCCCGTGCGCGGAAACGTCCCGCATAACCCCGTCGGCTATGGAAGCTCTCCCTGAGCAGTTGAAGTGGGCGTTGTTCGATACGAGCCCCGTTTCCTTTGCGATTCCCATTACTATCGGTTTGAAGGTAGAGCCTGGCTCGTAAACCCTGCCTATAACGTTGTTTCGCAGGGTTTCGGGACTCCTGAAACTGCTCCGGTCGTTGAGATCCACCCAGGGATAGCTTGCCATTGCGAGTATCTCGCCTGTTTGAGGATTGATGCAGATGCCCACGCCCCATCTGGCTTTGCTTTCCTCCGCCCCGTCTTTCAGCTTCCATTCTACGATTTGTTGTATTTTGGAGTCGAGAGTGAGTTTGATCGAACCGCCGCCGGACTTGAATGCTCCGGCGTTGCGCCCTATCAGGTCAAGCAGATTGCCGCGCGCGTTACGGGCGAATATCCTGCTTTGCGGGGGTGAGAAGAGTACTTTGTTCCATTCCCTCTCCACTCCGCTGAGTCCATAATCGTCTATATCGCAGAAACCCACGACATGCGAGGCAAGCTCGCTGTGGGGGTACATGCGGTGACTCTCTCTTATGGTGAAGAGTCCGGGAATTTTTGTTTCAATTATCTTACTCGCCAGCTCCATCGGAACCTTTCTCATCACCCAATGAAAGCGGCCGGACATGTTTCTGGAAAATTTTTCGGCGACGCCGCTTCCGAAAAACGGTTCCAGCACATCGGCGCTCGCCGGTGACCAGTACATCGGATCGATGAAGAAACTGACGGATGGGACTGAGATCGCAAGCGGGACCTCGTTTCTGTCCCTTATATCACCTCTTGATGTGGAGATGGGAATCTGAGCCCAGTACTGTCTCCTTGATTGGCGAAGAATGCGCGCGTCGGGGAAAAGATGGACGCGCACCGTCTGGGCCGCGAGTCCGGCCAAGGCAATAAAACACAGGAACCATGCCAATTTTGAATGCCAGGATTCTTTTGGACTTTCCTGCCTAATCTTTTGCATTGGCTGTGCCGGCAAAAATTCTGCCCAATCCCCGCGGCGCGTGAGCAACCTCGGCTGGGGCGCTTGAGTACGCGTTTCCGCCGTAAGAATCCGACATTAACTTTATGGTCTCGATTTTGCTCGCTGTTACCATATTAAGATTCGTCTTAGCATAATTGTATATTCTGGAAGGCGAGAGCAGCGATGAATAATATTCCTGCAAAATCGCGTACTTGTCGCCTATGCTTTCAATCTTCATATTGCAATCTGCCAGCCGTTGTTCCAGATAGAGGCCATAAAGGCGGATACTGCCCAATGATAAAGCCGAAGCGAGTACCCCAAAGAGAAACAAGACGCAAAATACCGACTGATGTTTCTTTCGAGGTTTATTTTTGACCAGACCTCTCAAGCTCCTCATACCCCCAATTCATCCATGAATTCTCTAAAGCGAGAGTGGCTTTGCACTCTAAATGCTCTTAACTTTGCGCTGCGTGATTTCCGGTTAACCGCAATCTCCTCATTAGCGGGTTTCAGGGGCCGCTTTGCCACCAATTCACCCATGCCTTCGCTCGCCCAATCCCGAAACAGCCGTTTCACTATCCTGTCTTCGAGAGAGTGATAGGCGATTACTATGATCACGCCTTCTCCTCTTGTAATCTTCAAAGCTCCGCGCAATCCCGCCGGAATAGCTTCGAGTTCTGAGTTGACGGCAATCCGGAGCGCCTGAAATACCCTGCGCGCCGGATGACCGCCAGCTTTTCTCTGGACCGGGGCGGGCAAAACCCGTCTGATGAGATCACTCAACTCCCCGGTCGTTTCAGGTATAAACCCCGCGTCTTTAGAACGAACTATCGCGTTCGCGATTCGGAACGCATGGCGCTCCTCCCCATAATCGCGAAATATAGTTGTTAAGTCCCGCACGCCCGATTCCCTCAGAATGTCGGCGGCGGTCGGCAAATCTTCGTTTCTGTCCATCCTCATATCAAGGGGTCCGTTTTCCTGATATGAGAAGCCGCGCTCCGGCGTGGTGAGCTGCATATTGGAAACTCCGAGGTCAAACAGGACTCCGATAAATTGACCTCCCGCCATCTCCGTAAGCTCTGCCGCCCGTTCTTCGATCTCCGCGAAGTTGGCGGCGATAATCCGCATACGTTGCCCAAATTCGCGGAGATTGCCCGCGGCTATTTCGCGAGCCGTTTCGTCGCGGTCGAATCCAACGACCGTTAGATTTCCAAATTTTTCAAGGATCGCAGCGGAGTGACCACCTCCGCCCAAAGTAGCGTCTAAAAAAAAACCATCCTCGTTCCCGGAGATATGCGCCCCCACGATATCAAGAACTTCCGGCTTCATGACCGGCACGTGTGGCTCCATACTACAATCCAGGGATAAGCGTATTAATATCCGAAATAAGTTCCTCGGAGTCGCTCATGAATTTTTTCCAGCGCGCCGAATCCCAAATCTCAAGCTTCTTATTATTTCCGTTTACGCAAACGTCCCCTGTTATATTGACGGCAAAACGCAAAGCTTCAGGAATCAACGTGCGTCCCATAGCATCAATTTCCTGTTTAAAAGAGTTAGCCAGGATACGCCTTTGAATCCTATCTCCATTCGGCGACAACCTGGACAGTTCGTTGAGGCGTAACACAACCTCCTCCCAGTTGCTTTCCGAGTATAATGATATGCATGTATTATCAGTGGTGGTGGCGACGACGCGGGGGCCCAATTCTTCCCGAAAGCAGGCTGGTATTACCAGCCTCCCCTTTGCGTCGAGCTTGTGTTCGAAGTTTCCGATGAGTCCCATATGGCATCGTCACCCCCTTACAACCACAAAATAATACTTTTATGACACTTCATACCATTTCGTGCCACTCTATCATGAGATCGGCTTCTTTGCAAGTACTTTGCTTGTTATTTTTATCCTCAAAAAGCAGGGAAG
>Ga0099364_10012364_pt1 | contig 11518 bp, 9 predicted proteins | sample TergutTh196P3_FD_73070 | JGI IMG/M metagenome (GOLD analysis project Ga0099364, IMG submission 73070) | Microcerotermes parvus P3 segment gut microbial communities from Pointe-Noire, Republic of the Congo - Th196 P3 | ecosystem: Host-associated > Arthropoda: Insects > Digestive system > Gut ...
CGCGAGTTCGGCGTCGAACTCGTGGCGACTCCGCCCAACGTAATCTATCAGGTAAAACTTACCGACGGCAGCATAACCGAGGCGCGCCGTCCGTCAGATTTTCCCTCGGACCCGACTAGACAGGAACAGGTGCTGGAGCCGTTCATAAAGGTAACGCTGTTCCTTCCGAACGAATACGTCGGAACCTGTATGCAGTTGTGTCAGGAGAAGCGCGGCACATATATAAGTATGGACTATATCACTCCAGAGCGCGTGCGGCTTTTTTACGAACTTCCGCTCGCGGAGTTCATTATGGACTTTCACGACAGACTGAAATCGTCGACGCGCGGTTTCGCCTCGCTCGACTATGATCACATAGGCTACCGGCCGTCGGATCTGGTAAAAGTCGACATATTGATCCAGGAGGAGCCGGTTGACGCGTTCAGCTTCATCTGCCACAGAGACGCCGCATACAACAGAGGACATGCCGTCGCCGTAAAATTGAAGGAGCTGATTCCGCGCCAGTTGTTCGAGGTACCAATTCAGGCCGCCATCGGCAAGAAGGTAATAGTCCGCGTCAATGTCAAAGCCGTCCGCAAGGATGTGCTCGCCAAATGCTACGGCGGCGACGTGACTAGAAAGCGCAAGCTCCTCGAAAAACAAAAAGAGGGCAAAAAGCGCATGAAACAGCTCGGCCGCGTGTCAATACCCCAGGAAGCCTTCATGGCGTTCCTGGACGTGTCGGGCGGCGAAGACGGGAAGTGAGATACGGGGATCGTCAAGGCCAGTCTGCTATAGTTAATTTAGGCGCCAACCGAAAATGTTTTTTATTGTTCGTAACCAAAGGCGCGTTTATGATCGCCGCTCGCGACCCGAAGTTCACGGCATAATATTGCCCGCCGCCAGATAAACCTCGTACCATTCCTCGCGCGAAAGGCTGATTTTCGCCGCTTTTATACAATCCTTAAGGCGCTGTACGTTCATTGTTCCGGTCACCGGCTGCATGTTAGCCGGATGGCGCAGCAACCATGCCATCGTAATGGAGGTATTGCTCACGCCGTATTTTTCCGCCAGTTCGTCGATCTTCGCGTTCAGTTTCGGGAATTTCGCGCTGCCTAGGAACACGCCTTCAAAGAAACCGTATTGGAACGGCGACCAGGGCTGAATGGTGATATCGTTGAGGCGGCAGAAATCCAATACGCTGCCGTCTCGGTTGACGGCGTTGTCATCCAGCATGTTGACGTGGAGGCCCTGAGAGATCATTGTCGCGTTCGTGATACTGAGCTGCAACTGATTTGCCGCAATCGGCTGTTTAATATACCTTTGCAGAAGCTGCATTTGCATTGGATTTTGGTTTGACACGCCGAAATGCCGAACCTTTCCGTCGCTGTGCAACTTATCAAACGCTTCGGCAATTTCCTCCGGTTCTGCCAGCGCGTCCGGGCGATGGAGCAGCAATACGTCCAGATAGTCGGTTTTCAACCGTTTCAAACTGCCCTCCACCGAAGCGAGGATGTGTTCCTTGGAAAAATCAAAGGCTACGCCGGGCCGTATACCGCATTTGGACTGCAAAATCAGTTTTTCGCGAACGGAAGACGTCATATGAACGGCCTTCGCGAAGATTTCCTCGCAGGTTCCGCCTCCATATACGTCGGCGTGGTCGAAAAATACGGCGTCCTCCTCGATGGCGGTTTTCACAAAGCGTTCCGCTTCATCGGGTTCCAACCCGTTGATCCGCATGCAGCCGACCGCGATAACCGGAACCTGTAAACCGGATTTACCCAATTGAATAGTTCGCATATCTTGATTTCCTCCTTATGAATCAACGATTTTGTAAAGCTTATTTTAGCAAACAACATGACAAAATCGAGAACAGCGGAATATATCGCTCCACGCTCCGCCTGAAATGGTAAATGAATCGAGTATGTCGCCGACGGAAAATATGCTATGCTGTTATTATAGAATCGTTTATTTTATTCTTTTATAACAGGTGAACACGATGGAAAAAATATACCCTCATGCGATCAATTTGAAAGAGAAAAAATGCAAGTTAATCGCTTGCGAAGTAATGTTTCGCGAAATTTGTTTCCTGTTGTCGCAAACCCATAACATTATTGACGTAACATTCGAGCGGAAGGGTTTGCACGACGCCGGCAAAGAGAGAATGGAAGAATTTCTGCAGGCTGAGATTAACAGGGCCGACCCGGATGAATACGCGTTCATCCTTTTGGCATACGGGCTTTGTAATAACGGCGTATGCGGGCTTTCCGCAAAAATCCCGATTGTGCTGCCTCGGGCCCATGACTGTATTACTCTTTTACTTGGTTCAAAAGAACGTTATAAGAAATATTTCGACGCCAATCCCGGCACATATTACAAATCGTCCGGTTGGATAGAACGCGGCGCTAATTTCCTGCCGCAAAGCGGTTCTGTGATGAATAATCCGGGTTTAAAGTCATATGAAGAATATGTGGAAGAATACGGGGAAGAGAACGCTCAGTATATCGTGGAAACCCTTGGCGGCTGGACGAAAAATTATAACAAAATGACTTACATTGATATAAGTATAATCCAAACCAACGGTAACGCAGTTTACTTCGGCGATTCGGAAAAATACCGGGAGCGGACAAAACAAAAGGCGGCGGAGTGCGGATGGGAATTCGAGGAAATAAAAGGAGATATACGGCTTCTGGAAAAACTAATCAGCGGGGATTGGAATCAGGATGAGTTTCTGATAGTTCCCCCGGATAAAAAAATCATTTCCTCATACACGGATGAAATTGTCTCGTTTGAGTAACGAAAAGACCAAGCCCATCTTCATGCCCGGCTGTCGGCGGGCGCGCATATAATTCAGAGTTACGCCCTATGTCCCGATAGCGTGAGCTAAAACCGCAGGAAAAATTACCTCGCCGGATTCGTCGATAGTAACTTTCACTATCTTTAAATATCTTGCCCTCCATGCAAAGCCCTTCTCTTAGTAATTCTTCGTCTGCTTTACTCGCATTAATCTGCTCAGGCAAAAAATCAGCGATTATGTTGTTGATGTTCGCCGTCGCTTCGTCAATCGTTCTACCTTCTGCGAAACAAGCCTCCAATTCCGGACAAATAACTGTATAGCCGCCCTCGTCCGGTCTGTATCGCGTCAAGTTCATCCTCGAATGTTTTATTGTTGATAATAATGCGCTTCGTTGGCCCCGCTGGGTTAATAGCCATTGCCTCTATTCCTCTTCTTGCTTCAATTGAAAATATTAGAACCATTTGTCAGATCAATGCCTGAACTCCAGCGTCTCGTCGCCGGGATATTTTATCGTGTATTCCACTGTTATCTTCCTGATCTCGCCGGGGGCAAGTTTTATATTCCACGTCAGCCGGTTTTCCTTATCGCGCTCTTCCGGCGCGGGGTCGATTTTTCCAACATCCAGCGTAACCTTGTCGACGATTGGGAACGGGATACGGTCCATTACGGTAATCTCTCGTTCTGTATCCATGCCGTTGGTTATTTCAAGCGTGTAACCGTCGTTTCTGGTGCCGGTTCCCAACCATGAGCTGCCTGTCTCGGTTACGTAAGGTTCCTTTTTCGCGGTTACCCGCGAGGCCATGCCGAATGGAACGCGGGCGCTCACCACCGATTCCGCTATATGCGTTCGCCCTGTCGCGGCGTTGTCCACGGACAGTTCCGCGACGCCGGGCAAAAACGCGTCCGGCACCACGTCTATGCTCGCGACTATCCAAGCCTCGCGACTCTGCTCAGGCACAGAAATTATTTGCGGGACACATTCAATTTCGAAATCTCCCAGTTTGACGCGCACCTGACTGCCGTCGCCGTCAATTTTGCCGCTGCCCATAACGCTGACGTTTGCCAGCGTGGATATGACCGGCGGCGCCTGCCTGGGGGCCGCGGCCGGAGCCGGCATCGCCATATCCATCATAAACGCGTCCTCCGTAAAGTATTCGGCCTGCGGGGCCATTCCTCCCCTAGCAAGCTCATTGTTATTGCTTCTTTGTCTTAGCCCCACTGTCAGCGGAGATACTTGCGGAGGGGCGACCGAATATGAAGGCTGCCTTGTGTTAAAAGCCACGTCCCCTTCGATATTGACGCCAGTATGCTGCCAGGCTGTGGCGTTCATCTTCGCGTCTATCAGACTGCGCGCGCTGTCCAGATTCATTTCATACACCACGTTCCATCCGGCGTATGACGTGAACGCCTCGAATGTCAGCGTTCCCGGCACGTCGGTTGTGCCGCGAACCTCAATTACCGTTTCGGGGACGGCCCCTTTCATACGATTAAATCTCGCGCGCGCGTCTTCGTATTCGCGCCTTGCCTCCTCATAGTCATGAGTGGCTTTTGCGATGCTCATATTTATGTCAACCAGCTCCGCCTCGAATTCAATCCTTGATTTGTATGCGTTTTGGGCGTATTTTATAAGGCCGTCTCCGTCAAATCCCGGTTCCCCCTCATAAGGAACCTGCTGGAACGGCGACGCCAAAAACTGGATCGCGCCTCTTGCCGCCGAACCGCGCCCTTCCAACAATGAAAGCGCTTTTCTTGCCTCATCCACTCTTGCTTCGTATGGTTTCAGCTCCTCCGGCACAACGTCGGGAACGGCAACTCGCTCAACCTTAATCGAAGAAAGATGTTCGAGCGAAAGACACCTGACGCTATCCTCGTCAAAAGCGCCCGGGATTGAAAACTCGAACTCGCCACCGGATTCCACCTCGTAAGTAAACCTCGCGCCGAACGGATAGAAGTTCACCGTTTTTACCGCCGCGGCCGCGTCGGCAATCGGGACGATATTCGAAACGAACATGCAGGATACGAACAGAACTGACAACGTTGTAATTATGAAATTTCGTTTCATGTCTTAACCTCCTTTGTACGTCCTTTTTAATATGTTACGGCTAAAGTGTAAAATGATTCGCATGAGACACGAAAACTCATTCGATTATAACACCTGCGGCGTCACGGAAGCGCGATCGGTATATATCCACATCCCGTTCTGCGCCGCGAAGTGTCCCTACTGCGAATTCGCGAGCGCCCCGATGGAAAACGGCGGAGATGAGGAACGTTACATTGACGCGGTGGGACGGGAACTGACAGCGCGGTTCCGCGGCGTTCATACGCTGGACACGCTTTATGTCGGAGGGGGAACGCCGTCAATTCTGTCCGCGAAGGCGTGGAAAAAATTTTTCGCAATGCTGGGAAGTTTTTTTAAATTAGCGCCGGGCGCGGAGTTTACCGCCGAAGCCAACCCCGACTCGCTCGAAAAAAATAAAATCGCGCTGTGGAAAGACCTCGGCGTCAACAGAGTAAGCATCGGAGTACAAAGTTTGAACGACGACAGGCTCGGCTTCCTCGGAAGAATCCACGACTCACGGCAGACCATAGAAGCGGTCGAATTATGCCTGGACGCGGAATTATCCGTTTCTCTCGACATGATGTTCGGACTGCCGGGCGAGACTCTTCGCGATTGGATGATCGATTTGCGCGCGGCTATTGAACTGACGCCTCATCACATATCCGTATACCAGCTCTCCGTCGAGAACGGCACGCCTTTTGCCGGCAGGAATTTCAGCCTCCCGGAGGGTTACGCGCAATACAGATACGCGCAGTGGCAGCTTGCGCGGGCAAGTTACGCGCAGTATGAAGTCGCGAGTTTCTCTCTCCCCGGACGCGAAAGCAGGCATAATTTGAACTATTGGATCGGAGGAGATTACGTCGGGCTCGGTCCCTCCGCGTGGAGCTATCTGAACGGCGTGAGGTTCCGAAACGCCGCCGCGCTGGATGAGTATTGCAGTTTGACGAGGTTGGGTTCCCCAGTTGTTTTCAGCGAACGGTTAAAAGGAGAGAACGCCGCGCGCGAGGCCGCCGTACTTGCCCTTCGAACCACATTCGGCATTGATTGGGTAAATTTTGCGCGTTTATTCGGCGATTCCGCCGCGAAAAAAATAAAAGACGAACTGCGGCAATTTCCGGAAGACGTCGTTTTAAACGGCGAAAATTTCACAAGGCTTACGGCAAAAGGTTTCAGGATCGGCAACGTGATTTGGCGCGATATAATTTAAGGAGCCGCCGAAAAATTTTCTGCGGCGATTCGTTGGGGAATCGCGGAATGGCATAAAGTATCAATTTTACGCTACAATCGGAATCAGGAAGGTGATTGAAATGACAGCCAAACAAGCAGCGCTTTTTTTGATCGATGGATTCGAGGAGACGGAGGCGCTCTGTACTGTTGACATACTACGGCGCGCTGAGATAAACGTCACGACCGTGTCGCTGGGAACGTCCCGCTCGCTCACCGGAAGGAGCAGGATAACAGTCGAAGCGGATGCGATGTTCGCCGATATATCGGACAAAACCTTCGACATGCTCGTTATTCCCGGCGGAACTGTCGCCTACGCCGAACACGAGGGGCTTCTCGAACTCGTTAAAAAACAGCATGAAAACGGCCGCAAGCTCGCGGCAATATGCGCGGCGCCTTGCGTGTTCGGAAAACTCGGGCTTCTGGAAGGCAAACGCGCGGTCATATATCCCGGCATGGAAAACATGCTGGGCGGCGCGGAATTAAGCCCGAAAATCGTCGAGACGGACGGCAATATAACCACGTCGAAAGGCCCGGGCACAACCGTATACTTTGCCTTACGGCTCGTCGAGCTGCTGGTTGGACGCGAGATTTCAGACAGAGTCGCCGAAAAATTCATCGCGGTAAAAATATCAGTCTGAAAACAGGGACTATTACCTCCGCACAGGTATTTTTTTAAACCAGCGACCTGATTATCCCTTCCGCGCCGCCGGGCAGAAGATTTACAGGAGGCAGCTCTATTATCGTGAAACAGCCCGAGGGCTGCCGCATGGAGGCGCGGGCGCAGGAAACCATCATTTGCGCCGTTAACGCGGGATTGTTGACTTTCATATTAAATTCAAGCAGTTGGTTATGCGCCGCGCCGGACGCTCCTTTGCGGACGATATTTGCCGCGTGGCCCATGTCAATCAGGTCGTCAACGTTATTTACAAGGGTTATTTTTGTGTCGTCGTTTACGAAATAGGGGTCGCTCTTTATTTTTTCAGCGACAGCGGCGAAATCCGCGCCGGGTTCGATTTCCACATATACCATTCGTCTGTGGATCCCCTCCCCCGCCGGGATAGTCACTGACAGGGCCGATTTTACTCCCTCTATGGCCTTTACGGCAACGGTGTGACCCAGGCTCATTCCCGGGCCGAAATTCGTGTATGTAATGCCTTTGGGCGTCAAAGCCAAAAACAGCGCCCTGATTATGGAATCGGCGCCGGGATCCATGCCGGTGGAAATTATGGAACAGACCTTGTTCGCTTTGGCGACGCCATCCAGCCTGTTTTTCAAATCCCATATTTCGCTGTGTATATCGAAGCTATCAACAGTATTTACGCCCATTTGCAGGTATTTTTCCGCCATTTTGGGAATCTCCCTGCTTGGGCCGCAAAGTATGACGACGTCGATCCCGCCCAGTTTTTTTATATCGCCGACAACTTTAACGCCGGCGAAGGTCTCGCCCTCCGCCGCCGTTCTGCGGACTATTCCGCAAAGCTCCATGTCCTTCGCCGCAGTCACCGCGTCGCAGACGGCTTTGCCTATGTTGCCAAGGCCTGCTACGGCAATTTTAATTTTTTCCATAAAAAAACCTCCTACGTTACGCTTTTGATTAAATCCTTCATATTGTAAAACCCGGCCGGTTTGCCTTGCATGAACAGGGCGGCCGCCAAAATCCCCTCGGCAAAAACCGACCTTGACAAGGCGGAATGTGACAGCCGGACAACCTCGCCCCGTCCGGCGAAAATAATTTCGTGTTCGCCGAAAATAGTCCCCCCGCGAACGGAATGAATACCGATTTCTGTCTTTTCTCTGGGAATTTTTTCCTTTGTCCGATCGTATACGTTGACGTAGGTTCCCGGTAATTTTGATTTTATGGCGTCGGCCAGCATCAAGGCGGTTCCGCTCGGCGCGTCGGCTTTTTCGTTGTGGTGTGATTCGACGATTTCGACGTCGAACGATTTATAAAGCAGTTCAGCCGCGGTTTGTGACAGTTCCGCCAGCAAGTTTATCCCAAGAGACATGTTTGCCGACATAAAAATAGGTTGATTTCGCGAAGCCTCGGCTATTAAGGCTTTTTCCTCTTCCGTATGCCCCGTGGTGGCAATAACGGCGGGCACGGACATGGTTTCCGCGCTTTTCAGCAAATCACGCGCGGCACAGTGGGACGAACAGTCGATTATTACGTCGGCTTTTTCCTTTATTTCGGAAAGACTGCCGTAGACAGGGAAGCTTCTTTCTTCATTGTTAATGACGTCAACGCCAGCCACCGGCGTGATATCGCCTTTCGCGCATTCGGCCACCGCGCGGCCCAGTTTTCCGTTTGCCCCGTTAATTATTACTTTCACGGCTCCGCCTCCTCTGTTTAAATAATGCCTGCCTTCTTCATGGCTGTTTCAAGACAGTTTTTGTCCTCCATTTCAACCAGCGGCAGGCGAACCTTACCGGCGCCGTATCCCAGAAGCTTAAGGCCGTATTTGACGGGAATGGGATTTGTTTCGCAAAACAGCGCGTTGCATAGTTCTATCAAAGAAAGCTGCAGTTCCGCGCTTTCTTTGGTTTTCCCCTCGAAGAACAGGCGGCAGATGTTCTGAATCCGTCCAGGCGCAATGTTTGCCGCCACGGAAACAACGCCCGCCGCTCCCAGGGACAAAAACGGCACAATTTCGTCGTCGTTGCCGCAATAAACGTTCAGCGAATCCCCGGCGAGAGAAATTGTTTTCGCCAACGCGGCGATGTTGCTGTTGGCTTCTTTAATGCAGTTAATGTTTTCGTGCTCGGCTAACTTGGCGTAGGTTTTCGGCAGAATATTCAGCCCGGTCCTTGACGGCACGTTGTACACCATAACCGGCAGATTCACGCTGTCCGCTATTGCGTAATAGTGGGCGATCAGGCCGTTTTGGGTGGTTTTGTTGTAATAAGGCGTAACCGCCATAATACCGTCGGCGCCCGCGCTTTGTGCGAACGCGGAATATTCCAGCGCGCGAGCCGTGTTATTGGAACCTGTGCCGACTATTACGGGAATCCTTTTGTTCACGCGCTCAAGGACGAAGTTTACCACGCCTTTATATTCCGAATCGGAAAGCACGGACGCTTCTCCCGTGGTGCCACAGGCTATTATTGCCTGCGTACCGTTTTCAATCTGAAAATCAATCAATCGCCCGAAACTTTCATAATCAATCCCATCATCGGTAAATGGGGTTACAATCGCGACGCCCGATCCCCTAAAAAGAATTTTCTTCATTTGTCTCTCCCCTTCCGGCATTCTTTATTTGTCCAATTCGAATTTTTCGTGGACTGCGTTAATTATTTTTTCGTAATCCCCGGCGTTTACCAGCACAGATATTTTGATTTCAGAGGTGGTTATCAGAAAAATTTCGCCGCCGCATTCGTGAATGGCTTCGAACATCGTCGCCGCCACGCCGTGGTTGGAAGCCATGCCGCTGCCTACCACGGACACTTTTGCCATGGAGTTGTCGGTTTTAATTGTCAGGATTTCCAGGCGGCTTTTGTTTTCGTTCAGAACTTTCAGCGTGTCTTTCTCGTCTTTTTCCGACACTGTGAAGGTTATTTCACTGAAGGTGCTGTTTCTGAACTGCGTTATGACGTCGACGTTTATTTTGTTGCGGGCCAGCATGGAAAATAACCTGTAAAGACTCCCCTCGTCATTTTTCGTTTCACGGACGGTGACGACGCAAACATCCAAATCGCCGACAGCGCTGACAACCGAGCGTTTTTCGATTTCACCGGAGTTTGTTTCGCAATCGTCGGATTTTACGATGCGGGTTCCTTCGGTTTTCGTTATGCTGGAACGGACGCACATGTTCACATCGTGCAACCCCGCAATCTCAACCGAGCGGTTATGCAGCACTTTCGCGCCCATTGTGGCCATTTCCAGCATTTCGTCATTGCCGATTTGGTCAAGTTTTCGCGCGTTTTTTACAATTCGCGGGTCGGCGGTGTACACACCGTCCACATCGGTATAAATCTCGCATAATTCGGCGCCGAGGGCCGCGGCGACGGCAACGGCGGTGGCGTCGGAACCGCCCCTGCCAAGAGTGGTGACGTCGCCGCAATCGTTTGTACCCTGGAAACCCGTTACCAAAACTATTTTACCCTCCGCCAGTTCCTTATGTATTCGCTGTCCGCATATATTCATAATGCGGGCGTTCCCATGCTCGGACGAGGTACTGATGCCTATTTGCTGGGCGTTCAGAGATACGGCGGGCAACCCCATGGAAGTAAGCGCAATTGCCATAAGGGCCACGGATTGCTGTTCTCCGGTTGCCAGCAGCATGTCCACCTCCCTTTTTGAAGGATTTTCGCAAAGTTCCGACGCTTTTTGCAATAACTCGTCGGTGCTGTCGCCCTGAGCGGATAAAATTACAACAAGTTTTTTGCCCTCTTTGTGAGTTTTGGCAATTATTTCCGCAACATTCATCACACTTTTCTTATCGGCCACGGAACTGCCGCCATACTTCTGAACTATCAACATACTGCCACCCATCTTTCAACCAGGTTATCGCCCATTACGGCCTCACCCAAAAATAAACGCGTCCCCACAAATTCTGTAGGGACGCGTTTTAACGCGCGGTACCACCCTGCTTGAAGAATCTTGCGACTCCTCCTCTTTAATGATCCGTAACGTGGATCTTACGCGAACGTACTACCGCTTGCGTCATTTGCGACGCTCGCGTTTCCGCTCAGGCTCCCCGGGTTTTGGGCCTTTCTTCGAACACCTGGGACGTTTCTCAGCCGCTGAATGTCCCTCTCTGTCGATGCTTAAAGTCGAAGTCAGGCGCCCCGATTCATCGCCTTTTAAATCAACTGAACGATATTCTACGCACCTTTTGTGATTTGTCAACTGTGTTTTGCGTTACACCCCGAGAGCGTCACGCCAAAGCCGACTTGAACGGAAAAGACGTCCTGAACGGATTAGCGGCGGCATATTTTCGAGCGTAAACAGCGTCCGTTTAAACATTTAAAACACCTCGCAATATATAATCACGATTATTATAATTATGATTATATGTTAATGCCGGATGTTCGTTTTGCCAAGCGCCGGTTTGAATCAAGAGAAAGAAAAAGCGGCTATCACGCTGAACTAAAGAAGGATTAGCGGCTTTAACCATGTGATCTCCGCATATTTTGAGAATCTCCGCGGAATAAAAATGCGCCGTAAAGAGTGTATTTTTTGAGTTATTTATTTCACGTTGACAATTTCCGCGATCCAACCCAACTATATATATCAGAAGGACAAGCCGGCGTCCGAAATCAAAAAAAACAACGAGGGGGAGTTTCAATTGGCGAACTGCGAAAAAATAAGCTGCCGAATTGCCGTACAGACTTGCATCGGCCGCTTCCCGGACGGCCGGGAGCGGCACAGGACTTTTTCGATTAAAGATATTCGCCCGGATGTTTCATGGGAGACCGTCGCGATAATCATCCGCGCGCTCCCGCCCATACTCAAATAT
>Ga0099364_10012365_pt1 | contig 11517 bp, 7 predicted proteins | sample TergutTh196P3_FD_73070 | JGI IMG/M metagenome (GOLD analysis project Ga0099364, IMG submission 73070) | Microcerotermes parvus P3 segment gut microbial communities from Pointe-Noire, Republic of the Congo - Th196 P3 | ecosystem: Host-associated > Arthropoda: Insects > Digestive system > Gut ...
GGCATTTTTATTCTCCTCTGGACAAGGAAATTTCCCAGACTTAATGTTACCACATTTCGTTTCCCGGACTAAACGCCACTCCCCCCGACACTGTGGCACTTACTTTGGGAATTTACTATTTTCTTTCGGAGTTACTGAGGGCGGTCGCCCCTACTTGACTTTCCACCCGGAACATGCTACTATATTTTCACCGTTGACGTAGTCGCAGCAGGAGATGGACTATGAAGTTAAAATCCCGGTTAATGTGCGCGTTTTTATCCGCTGCCCTTTTGGTGTTCCTGCCCGTGGCGTGCGTATCCAACGATGAGAGTTCTTATGTCCCTCCCAGCCAAGGCAGCCCCTTTTCCACATGGTACGACATCCCTGGCCTTACGAGCGAAGAAATTGCGGCAGTCGAGGCCATACTGGACACAAAAGATGCATTTTTCTACGGCATGACACTCAGCACCGAGGCGTTTAGCGGCGTGGATGGCGCAGTGGGTGGCTACAGTGTCCTGCTTTGCGAATGGCTGGGTGAGTTGTTTGGGCGGCCCTTCAATCCCGTGCTACACGGCTGGGGAGATTTAATCAACGGGCTTAATGACGGCAGCATAGATTTTAGCGGCGAGCTCACGCCCACCGAGGAGCGGCGTTTGGTCTACCATATGACGGAACCCATCGCGGAACGCACGGTGGCATATTTTCGTTTGGAGGATGCCCGTCCGCTGGAGGAGATAAAAGAAACGCGCCCCGTCCGCTATGCCTTTCTGGAAGGCTCGATTACTGAGAATAGCATCGTGCCGCTCTTGGGCGAGGCAGACAGTTATGAGCTGGTGTATGTGAGCAGCTTCCGCGAGGCTTATGCGGCAATGGCCAATGGTGAGGTGGACGCCTACATAAATGAGGAGACTGTTCGAGCCTCTTTTGATGAATATGGCAATGTCGTGATGCGCTATTTCTTCCCGCCGGTGTTTTCCCATGTGTCGATGACGACCAAGAGCGATGCCTTAAAACCGATCATAGACGTGATGGACAAGGCGATTATGAACGGCGGTAGTGCCTACATGGACGAAATGTATAACCGCGGCTATGATGAATATCTGCGCCATATTTTATTGCGCGCCCTGACCGAGGAGGAATGGGATTTTATTCTGAATAACCCTACCATTTTCTACGTCAGCCAATATAATAACTACCCGATGAGCTTTTTCAACGAAAATGAAAACGAATGGCAGGGCATTGCCTTTGACATATTGAATGAGGTGGCTTATCTGACCGGTTTGGACTTCAAGCTGGCGCATGGTGATGAATTTATCCGCTGGCCGGATTTACTGGCAATGGTGGAAAGCGGGGAGGCGGCCTTTGTGACGGAACTGCTGCGCACCGAGGCGCGGATTGGCCATTACCTCTTCCTGGATACGACCCTGACATCCGAATATTTGACCCTCGTTTCCGAGGAAAAGATGCGGCCGCTCAGGCTCAATGAGGTCAAGAATTACCGGGTCGGGGTGATCCGGAACACCGGCCAGACCCAGAGTTTTTACCAGTGGTTTCCCGACCATGAAAGAATCGTGGAATACGACGATACCACCGAGGCCCTGATGGGCATGCGGGCCGGCGAATGCGATTTGGTCATGAGCAGCACCGCCAATCTCTTCGTCCAGACAAACTATCTGGAGCTGACGGGCTTTAAGGCGAACATCGTCTTCACTGATACCCTGCAAGAAGGCACCTTCGGCCTGAATATCGACGAGGAAATCCTGCGCTCCATCATCGACAAAGCCTTGGAATTTGTCGACATACAGGCCATCCGTGACACCTGGCGTAACCGCACCTTCGACTATCGTTATCAACTACTGGAGGCGCAGCGCCCGTATCTGATTGCCTTTGCGGCGGCAGCCACGATTATCCTGATTTTGGTAATCATCTTGTGGTTAAGGAGCCGGGGCAGCGGGAAACGTCTGGAAAAGCTGGTCGGCGAGCGAACCCTGACCTTGGAGCAGCAGCAACAGGAATTGGAAGAGCTGATGGAGGCCGCCGAGGCTGCCAATCGTGCCAAGTCAGACTTTCTGGCGACCATGAGCCATGAAATACGTACGCCGATGAATTCCATCATGGGCTTTTCCGAGCTGGCCCAAGAAGCCGACACCCTGCCGCAAATCAAGGACTACATGGTGAAAATCATGGACTCCACCGAATGGCTGCTCAGGATTATAAACGATATTTTGGACATCAGCAAGATAGAGGCAGGCAAGATGCAGATGGAAAACGAGCCCTTCAATCTGCACGACATCCTGGCCAGATGCCAGTCGGTCATACTCCCCATTGTCCGGGAAAAAGGGCTGGACCTACAAGTATATGCCGAGCCGATTGCCGGCAGAAAGCTAGTGGGTGATTCGGTAAGGCTATATCAAGTGCTGATAAACCTGCTCTCAAACGCGGTGAAATTTACCGATGCCGGCATAATCCGCTTTTCCGCGCTGCCCACGCAATGTAACAACACCAATGTTGCCGTGCGTTTCGAGGTAAAGGACGAAGGCATCGGCATGAGCAGCGAGCAGATAGAACGTATCTTTGAGCCCTTTATCCAGGCGGACCAAAGCACAACGCGCACACATGGCGGTACCGGTCTGGGGTTGGCGATAGTAAAAAACATCGTCGAGCTGATGGGCGGGGAGTTGGCGGTAGTGAGCCAGCCGGGCAAGGGAGCCACCTTCAGCTTTGAAATCACCTTTGAAACGGTGGAATCGCAAGACGGGGGCAAGGAACACACGAACTTTACCCGTTTGGTCAAACCCTTTTTCGACGGCCTGATTTTGGTCTGTGACGATAATCCCCTTAATCAGGATGTGATTTGCGAACATTTAGCGCGGGTGGGGTTGCGTACACAGGTGGCGGAAAATGGGAAAATCGGTCTGGATTTGATTGAAGAACGGATAAACAACGGCTTGGAACCCTATGACCTGATTTTCATGGATATGTTCATGCCGGTGATGGATGGCATCGAGGCCGCCGGCAAGATTATCGCCCTGGATATCGGCACCCCCATCGTGGCGATGACGGCCAACCTGATTAGCGGGGAAGTGGAAAAATATGTAAGACACGGTATGCCGGACTGTCTGGGCAAGCCCTTCACCTCGCAGGAGCTATGGGAAATACTGCTTAAATATTTGGAACCGATAAATACGGAGCCGCTGACAAATAATATGGCCAGCAGCGATCTGGCGCGCACGCTGCGGCTGAATTTTGTCAAACATAATCAGGACATGGCGGCGCAAATAGAAGAAGCCCATGCAATGGGCGATAAAAAACTGGCCCACAGACTGGCCCACACATTAAAGGGTAATGCCGGGCTGATTGGTAAAAGCGAGTTAAAAAACGCGGCCCTGGAGGTGGAATCTTTACTAAAAGACGATGCCATTACTATCTGGGAAGTGAAAATGAAGGCGCTTAAGTACGAGCTGTCCATGGTATTAAAGGAGCTCTCACCGCTGCTGGATGAGGAAGACGCCACAGATAAGATAGTCCTGGATAAGGAGCAGACATTGGCCTTATTCCAAAAGCTTTCAGGGATGCTGGAGCGCATAAACCCCGAATGTGTCTTGTTGCTGGATGAAATCCGTGCCGTGGAGGGGGCGGGGGAGCTGGCACAGCAAATAGAGGACTATGACTTTACTTCGGCGGCAAAAACGCTGGGGCAGCTAAAGAAAAAGTGGATGGAAGACCATGCATAGAACCAGAAAACACCGTATTCTGATCGTGGACGATGAGAATGCCAATATCAGCGTACTCACGCACATACTGCTCCCCGAGTATACCATATATGCCGCCAAATGCGGTAAGGATGCGATAATGCTGGCAAAAAAATATGTGCCCCATGTCATCTTGCTGGACATCGTCTTGCCGGACATGGATGGCTATGAGGTGTTGTCTGCCCTAAAGCGCTCCGAGGAAACCGCGCACATACCCGTGATTTTTATTTCCGGTTTGGGTAGTGCGGATGATGAGAAAAAGGGGCTTTCTTATGGGGCGGCGGACTATATCACCAAGCCCTTTTCGCAAGTGTTGGTAAAACTGCGTGTCCAAAACCAGATTAAACTGATTGAGCAGTTTAGGGCATATGAGTACGATGTGATGAAGTACAAAATCGCAAATGATGCCCTGAACATTGCCATGTGGGACATGGATGTGGTGGTAGAGGATCCGGAAAGCACGGAGAACAGATTTACATGGTCGCAGGAGTTCCGCGAGATGCTGGGTTTTAGCGACACAAACGATTTTCCCGATGCGTTGGCGGCCCTCAGCGAGCGCCTCCATCCGGATGATGCCGAGCGCGTACCCGCCGCATTTAACGCCCATTTCCTGGATCGCAGTGGCCAGACCCCCTATGACATCGAATACCGCATTAAGACCAAAGGTGGTGAGTATCGGCATTTCCACGCCCTGGGAACCACGCGCAGGGATCCCAGCGGCATACCCATGCGGGTGGCGGGAACGCTGATGGACATCACGGAAAAAAAGCAACTGGAAAGCGAGGCCAAGCGGCGGGTTGAGCTGGAGGCGGTGAGCAAGGCAAAGTCCATTTTCCTGGCGCGCATGAGTCACGAGATACGCACCCCCATGAACGCCATCATGGGAATAAACGAGATTCTGTTGCAAAAAGAGGGGCTGCCCGCCGATGTGGTGGACGACTTGCAGATGACCCATACGGCCTGTGGGATGCTGCTGGGCATAATAAACGACCTCTTGGATTTTTCCAAAATAGAGGCGGGGCAGATGGACATCAATACGGCGCCATACAGCGTGGCCAGTCTGATAAACGATGCCATCCACCTGAACATGGTACGTATTGTGGATAAGCCGATTGAGTTTATCGTCCAAATAGATGAACGACTGCCGGCGCAGCTCATTGGCGACGAACTGCGTATCAAACAAATATTCAATAATCTGTTGTCCAACGCCTTTAAGTATACCGATAGCGGCACCGTCACCCTGGAAGTGTTTACCGAGGCGGAAAACCATCCCCTGGCCGACGTGGATGAAGGCACGTTTTTAGTGCTGGTGGTGAAAGATACGGGCCGGGGCATGAGCAAGGAGCAAGTGGGTCGGCTGTTCAATGAATATACCCGCTTCAGGGAAAATACCAGCCATGAGATAGAAGGTACGGGCTTGGGCTTAAATATTGCGAAGCATCTGCTGAGCCTGATGGATGGTCAAATAAGCGTCGAGAGTAAGCTGGGTGTGGGCTCGACCTTTTGCGCCCGGGTGCCGCAGGGCATCATGGGCAGCAAGGTGCTGGGGCCGGAAGTAGTAAATAATTTGCGACAGTTTAACAATACACTAAACCCCAACGATAAAAAGGCGCATTTCATTTACGAACCGCTGCCCTATGGCTCCGTGCTCTTGGTGGACGATGTCGAGAGCAATCTCTACGTGGCCAAAGGCTTGATGAAGCCGTATCAGCTCAGGCTGGAAACCGCCATGAGCGGCAAGGCAGCGATAGAGAAGGTAAAGGCCGGCAAGCAATACGATATTATTTTCATGGATCACATGATGCCGGAAATGGACGGGATGGAAGCGGCCAGGATTATCCGCGCCCTAGGCTATACCCTGCCCATCGTTGCCCTGACGGCCAACGCGATGGTCGGCCAGGCTGAGCTGTTTTTGGCCAACGGCTTTGATGATTTTATCTCCAAACCGATAGATTTGCGTCAGCTAAATGCGGTGCTATTAACCCATATTCGTGACAAGCAAAATGATGATGTGGTAAAGGAAGCCAGGAGCAAGAAAAATCAAGCGGGTACGCTGACCCAGGCACAGTTGTCCGCTGCCCTGATTGCGGATTATGTGATAGAGGGCATGGATGTTGCCAAGGGTTTGCATAAGTTCAGCGATGACAGCGATGTGTATCTAAAAATACTGCGGAAATATGCGGCCAACCTGGGCATGCTGCTTGGTCCGCTGGCAGCGGTCAAGGAGGGCGATCTGCGCTCCTATGAGATTTCCGTGCACGGTATCAAGGGTACCAGCCTGGATATTTTTGCCGAGGCGTTGGGCGAACAAGCCCGCTCGCTGGAGGCAGCGGCAAAAGCGGGGGATTTTGGATACATTGAGGAGCATAATCCGGCATTTATCACGGCGGCGGCGGCGTTGGTAGAAAACATAGAGCTGATGTTAAAAACCATGGAAGAAAAAAATCCCAAGCCCAAAAAAGATAAGCCGGATGAAGAGATGTTAAAGACACTGGTTGCCGCTTGCGAGGCGTTTTCGATGAACGGCGTGGATGCGGCGATGGCGGCAATAGAAAGCTACGCATACGATGCCGACGAGGGACTGTTGGACTGGCTCAGGGAGCGGGTGGAAATGCTGGAGTTTGACGCGATTATCGAACGATTAGAGGGGAATTAGATGGACTTAGCACAAAAGAAAATCATCATGGTGGACGATGCGGTGGTGTTTCAGCTGTCGATACGGGAGCGGCTGAAGCACTATTATGAGGTCTATGCCGCCTCGTCTGCGGAGCAGTTGTTTGAAGTGCTGCTCAAAGTGGTACCCGACTTAATCCTCCTGGACATCAACATGCCCGAGGTCGATGGCTTCGAGGTGATTAAGCAGCTAAAGAATAACCCCATCCACAGGAATATTCCCGTTATCATGCTGACGGGCAAGACGGATAAAAAAAGCGCGGTCATGGGGATGAGCCTGGGTGCCATCGACTATATCACCAAACCCATAACCACCGAGGCCTTGCTGGATAGCATGGACAGGGTGCTATATCCGAGCAAGTATGCGGCCATAAAGCCGATAATTTTGGCCATAGACGATAGCCCCAGCATACTCTCGTCGGTCAAACATGCGCTCAGCGACGAGTATGAGGTCTATACCCTGCCACGGCCGGAGGCCATCAAAGAGGTGCTAAAAAAGGTCGCCCCGGATTTATTCATCCTGGATGTGCAGATGCCCGTCCTGTCCGGCTATGAGCTCATACCCCTCATCCGTTCAGTATCCGGCCATGAAGACACGCCCATAGTTTTTCTGACGACAGAGGCAATCAGCGATAATATTTTTGCCGCCATCTCCTCGGGGGCGAAGGATTTTATTGTCAAGCCGGTCAATGAACGGGTATTGAGGGAAAAAATGGCCATACATTTGGCGGATTTTCAGATGCGTCGGCGGATAAGAGACCTCAAATAAAAGGAGCCACATGAACGAAACGAAGAAAAACTCTATCCTCGTCGTGGACGACAACAGTGCCAATATTGCCTCGCTCACGCATATACTACATAATGACTATACCATCTACGCAGCAAAAACGGGCGCAATGGCAATCGAAGCGGCCGGCACATACCTGCCCGACATCATCTTGCTGGATATTATGATGCCGGACATGGATGGCTATGAGGTGATGGGCATCTTGAAGGCAGCGGAGAAAACCCGGCATATTCCTGTTATCTTTATCACCGGGCTAAATAACCCGGATGATGAGGAAAAGGGGCTTACCATGGGCTGCGCCGATTATATCACCAAGCCCTTTCGCTCGGCCATCGTAAAACGCCGGGTGAAAAACCAGATAGATATACTGAATCAACTGCGGACGATAGAGCGTATCAGCATGACGGATCAGTTGACAAACCTACCCAACCGGCGCTATTTTGAAACTATTTTGAATGATGAATGGCGGCGGGCACTGCGCGAACATGAGCCGCTGAGCGTTTTGGTGCTGGACGTGGATAAGTTCAAAAACTATAATGACAATTACGGGCACCGGCAAGGTGATGCGGCCCTGCAAACCGTTGGCGAGCATCTGTCCAATATGTTTGGCCGTGCAAATGACTTGGTTGCCCGTTGGGGCGGCGAGGAATTTATCGTGCTTTTACCCAATACCGACGCGGCGGCAGCGATGGCAGTGGCCGAGAAGATACGCCTGAGTATCGAGGCGACGGATATTTGCCGCCATGACGATAAAAGGGGCATCAGCCATATCAGCGTCAGCATTGGCGTTAATACCTGGACGGCGGAGTATGATTCCATGGGTGCCGGTGAGCTGGTGTCCGGTGCCGACGCAGCGCTGTTTAGCGCAAAAAATAAGGGCCGCAATCAAGTCCGTCATTTTATGAAAGAGGGTGCGGAGGCGCCCGACGACGGACGGAAGATTATTTTTATCGTGGATGATAATGCCACCAGTCTGATCACGGCGGAAACGGCCCTGGAGAAGCGCTACCGTCTGCTTTCCATGACATCGGCCAGGGAGATGTTTGGGCTACTGAAGAAGTGGGTGCCGGATTTGATTTTAATGGATGTCGCGATGCCGGACATGGATGGCTTTGAGGCACTGGCACGGCTAAAAAAGAGTAATCTCCATGCGCATATTCCCGTCATCTTCCTAACGGCCCTGAGCGGTGCCGTGAACGAGGCATACGGCATAGAGTTGGGGGCGGTGGACTTTATCACCAAGCCCTTTTCGGAAACGGTGTTAAATAAGCGGATAAAAAATCATCTTCAGCTGGATGAGCTGATTCGCGAGCGCACTGCCCAACTGGAGCGGCGCACTAACGAATTGGTGGAAAGCACCGAAGAACTGATCATGCTGCGCAATGGCATTGTTTGCACGATGGCCGATTTGGTGGAGCGGCGCGACAAGGACACGGGCGGACACCTGGACCGCACCTCCGTGTACATGGGGATATTGCTGGACGCGATGCTGATGCAGGGTTTATATGCCGAATTGTTGGAAGATTTGGATTTAGAGTCGCTGGTGTCATCGGCGCGTCTGCATGATGTGGGCAAAATTGTCATTCCCGATTCGATTTTGAATAAACCGGGGCGGCTGTCGGCAGAAGAGTTTACGATTATGAAGGAACATTCGACAGAGGGTGAGCGGATTATCGACCGGGCGATAGAGCGGACGGGCAAGACAGGCTTCCTAAAATGTGCCAAGCTGTTTGCGGGCTATCACCATGAGCGCTGGGATGGCACGGGCTATCCCTACGGCCTTAGTGGAACGGATATTCCCTTGCATGGCCGCCTGATGGCGCTCATAGATGTCTACGATGCCCTGGTATCAGACCGTCCCTATAAAAAAGCCTTTCCCCATGAGGAAGCCGTGCATATTATCTTGGAAGAATCCGGACGGCATTTCGACCCGGACATAGTGCGGGTCTTTAATAAGATTAATCATCAGTTCAAGGCGGTGAATGTAGCATAGGCAGTATAAGTGGGAGCAACAGAGAAATGGATATTAAACTAGGACAAGACAGCGATGTTTCCAGTTGGCAGGAAGTACTGCTGATATACAATGCCGCCCTAAAGCAGGTCTGGACAAAGCTGGAGATATTAAACGACGAGTTTCAGCGGGTACATAGATATAATCCCATTGAGCACATCAAGTCGCGGATAAAAAGCAGCGAGAGCATTGTGAAGAAGCTAAAGCGCAATGGTTATGAATCCACGATCAGCAATATGGTGAACCGTGTCAATGACATTGCCGGGATTCGGATTATTTGCTCCTTTACCTCGGACATACACCGCATTGCCGACATGATTAGCCGTCAGGCGGACATTCGCGTCCTCAGTGTCAAGGATTATATGAAAAGCCCCAAGGACAACGGCTACAAAAGCTACCACATGCTGGTGAGCGTGCCGGTGTATTTATCGGACCGTATTGTGGATGCCAAGGTGGAGATACAGATACGCACGGTGGCGATGGATTTTTGGGCGAGCCTGGAGCATAAGATACAATATAAGTTCGAGGGTAATGCCCCCAAACATATAGAAGACGAGCTGACCGCCTGTGCGCTGATGGTGTCGCAGCTGGACGACAAAATGCTTATGCTCAACAAAGAAATTTTGGCCCTGGAGGAATCATCCGGATATTAACGAAAACCAATTAGACAAAATCAAAGCCATGGCCAAATTACCAAGACCCAGCAGCACGGCAACGGCCAGCAAGATAATACTCGCCATGATGCCACGCCTTTGCCGTCGGTGCATTTCGTATATTTCCACTTTTTGCTTAGTCATTTCATCGAGCAAAACCGCCTGGACATTGCGGTAGACCTTCACGTTTTCCCGGTGTATGGCCTCGTATATGTCCTTTTTCATATCGTCCGTAATCTCTTGCAGCCTATTTTCGTCGCTGCCATCGTCTTTGGCCGCGGCTACGCCGAGCGAGTCCATGACGGAGCGGGCGGTATCCACCAGCTCCCGCACACTGCGGGCGTTTTCCTCGTTGTAAACAGATAATTTACGCATTTCCTTAAGGCATAAATCATATTGCGTCATGGCACCGCGCATATGCTCATTTTGGGATCTGAGTTTTTGCATCTGGGCAGCCTCGGCTTCAGCATTGGCGTTTATGACATCCTGACCAGAAAAACGTTCCGTAACCCGCGCAATGAAATTATCCATGTATTTGTTCCTCCCGGTGCAATTCACAATTAGTAATGTCTATCATAACAGAATGTGAGGGAGATTACAACTGTATAATGTGACGGGGGTGGCTTGCGCTTTTGCCGAATAGTTGCTAAAATGGGGGAAGATGAAAAAAACACGAAAGGAGTACCCATGTCCGCTAATTGGTCGGTCCAAGATGACATCCGCAAAGAACAAAGAGCAGCACTTAAGGGGATGTCGCCCAAACAAAAAATTGCCTATTTTTGGCAGTACTACTGGCTTCAGACTGTGATTGCGGTGGCCTCGGCGCTCATTGTTATCAGCATCATAAGCAGCATGGCCAGCAACAAGCCTTATTCTTTCTATGCGATGATGATCAATTCCTACACCCTGGATAGCAATCAAATGAGCACCGATTTTAGTGCCTATGCCGGCCTGGATAACGAGGATTACAACTGCTTCATTGAAACAGATGTGGTAATGGAGGGCGAAGATTTCGGCCAACATGCCTATGCCATCGTGCAGCGGATTATGGCGATGATAATGGGCGGCGAGCTGGATGTGTTTGTTTCAGACGGGATTACCTTTGTCGGCAACGCCCATAATGAGATATTCATCGACCTACGTTACGTGTTTGACGCGGCGGAGCTTTCCGCCTACGAGGGTAATATATTTTACATCGACCAAGCGGTGATAGACGCCCAAAATGACAGTGCTATTGAGCAGATGGTTGAAGAAGCCCTGCACTCCCCGGCGCCTGCCATCACCAATGCGGATTTAAGCGCGTATCGCGAGCCGTGGGCGATAGAGCAGATGCAAGAGCCGATACCGATAGGGATATTTGTGGGCGACTCACCGCTCTTAACAGAGAGCGGGGCCTTCCCGACGGGTATGCCGGTGTTTGGCATTATAGGCAATTCGCAACGAATTCCGGTGGCGCGGCAATTCCTTTGGTATCTGATGGGCGAAGAATAAGAGCCATTAGGCAACCTCCGAAAACTCTGTTGCGCAGATTTGCCGCGAATTTTGTCGCAATTCGAAGCCAAAAAACGTAGGCGTAGCATGCGCTGTCCCATGCTTCGCATGGGTGGCGAGGCTTTTTGGCAAAGAAGTGCGGCAAAAGGCGCGGTAAAGGTGCGTGACAGG
>Ga0099364_10012366_pt1 | contig 11517 bp, 8 predicted proteins | sample TergutTh196P3_FD_73070 | JGI IMG/M metagenome (GOLD analysis project Ga0099364, IMG submission 73070) | Microcerotermes parvus P3 segment gut microbial communities from Pointe-Noire, Republic of the Congo - Th196 P3 | ecosystem: Host-associated > Arthropoda: Insects > Digestive system > Gut ...
TCAGAACAACCGTTGACTTATGAAGGCGTTTTAGCAATGTTTCGGGAAGTCGCCCGAGAATCCCGAAAAGGTGCTAGAGAAATTCGGAACATGCGCCGTTTAATGAAAGAACGCGATGCCGAATACGACCGAATGAGAAAGGAACTAAACAGAAAAATCGGTGACCTCGGCAACCGCATTGGCGAAATCGTCGAGCATATGCTCGGCGGAAAAATCCTTGATAAATTTCAAGCACTAGGATACGCCGTCGATGATTATACCCGAGACCATCGTTACCGGAACTCGAAATTAGGAATTAAAGGACAGATAGATTTGATTTTGCAAGACGGCGATGTTGCTATTTTCATTGAAGTCAAAACGAAATTAGAAACGGCAGATGTCCGCAAGCACTTGGAACAAATGGAAAAGTATCGCCGTCATGTTGATGCTGCCAAGATATTATGGCCGCCGACCACACGTTTTCTCGGAGCAGTCGCCGGTGCTGTTGTCGATGACGAAGCAATGGATTTTGCCCACGAAAACGGAGTGTACGTCATCGTGCAATCCGGCGAAGCAGTCGAAATCGTGCCAACGCCGGAAGGCTTTAAGGCGAGAGAATGGTAGAACACCGCACAAGTGCGGCGGCTAAAAGTTTGCGGCTAACTCACATCTCCGCATGGGCATCGTACCGGAACACCGTCGTCGGCATACTTTGGTGTTCCGCGATGTTAAAGAGCGGTGCCCAACGGTCAATCGCAGTATTCAACTCCTCCGGCTTCAACGATGAAGCCCAAAGCACCTTAATCGCCAAACCGCAATGACCACTCTCAATGTCCCCAATGCTCGGCAACGTCGCCAAAATTGTACCGTGATAACATAACTTCCGCAACGTCAAATACGCCACCAAAAACTCCGCCTGCCGACCCGGCTTGAAACGAATAAACGTCTCATACGCCTGTGCTCCCTGTTTCAACGCACCTAATAACTGCAACTCCACCGTCGGAGCCAACGTAAACGTCGTTCCCAATAACTCATCAGGATCGGTAATCGGCTCATCCTTGTCCAACACCCGCATCGCCATCTCGATCCGCTCCAATAACGCCTCATTGTCCACCGGCATCGTCTGCGGTAACGTCTTCGTCGCCAAGTTGAGTTCACTCACACCATCAAGCATCGTGTCCATCAACTCTTGCGACATCTCGATCTGCTCCTTGCGAAGGTGATCGAGCAGCGTTTCCAACTTGTGCGCCAAGTCCGCCGAAGAAGTTACGCCCAGCATCGTAAAATTACCCTTCGCCGCATGAAGTCTGCGAAACGCCTCTTTCATCAACTCTGGGTCTTTGTCATTTTCCAACGAGAGCAATACATCCTGCAATTCCATCAAGCCGCGAGAGAGTTCCGTGAGCAAATCGGAAACGTCGGTGTCGGTCAAGTCTTTCTGACTCGTTTCCTCCATGCGGTTAGCAATCCTGTCCCGCTGCGCCGAAAGTTTCGACTTGGCAATCAACTCATCCTGCGTATGTTTGGTCGCCGTCGAACTGGGGAGCGAAAGACCGAACTCCACGTCGGGTTGTTCCACTTCACCGAAAGAAGCCGCGTCGCCGTGTTCTTCGTCGATGCCCAGCGGTTCGCCGACCGCCTTCGCCACCGTCGTGTTGATGTCCACCGTCATCCCGACACGACCGCCGCTGATGATACATGTCCCGGCAATGCCGACCACGTCTCGGTCGAACATATCCTTCGCAAGCGGAACATTCACCAACTTGGACGGAGCAAGAAATTCCGAAACGACGCAAGCGATTTTATCTTTCTTTCCTTCGATGATCACGACCGGCACGACTTCAGGATTGTCCAACCGCGTCGTTTCACTCCCCAGCAGTTCAGAGAGATCAAACAATGCCAGCGGCGTACCGAGATATTTAATGAATCGTTCTCTATCCATCTGCGCTTGTATCTGTTCCGGCTTGAGACCTTGCAGACTTACGACTTGATCGATAGACAAAGCGTAAAGCGTTTCATTGCATCGGACGATGAGCGCGTCCACTATGTTGACCGCCTTCAATTTCGGGATTCGTAATCGGATTGTAAAGCCATGTTTCGGCGTGTTTTCTAGTTCGATTGAACCATTGAACTCGGCGACCATTGTGTTGACTAGATCGAGTCCGACTCCTCGTCCTGATGTGTCGGTCGCTTTTTCTTTGGTCGAAAATCCTGACGCGCAAAGGATTTGCGACAAGTCCGGCTGTTCGTTGGGATGCAGGATTCCTTGTTTTCTGGCGCGGTCGAAAATCTTTTGTTCGTCGACTCCGCGTCCGTCGTCGGAGACGACGATTTCCGTTTCGTGTTCGTGTTCGACGGCTTTGAGCAGAATGATGCCGGTTTCGTTTTTGCCGTCGTGGAGTCGTTCCATGGGTGTTTCGAGTCCGTGGTCGGCGGCGTTTCGGAGCATGTGGAGGACTGGTTCGACGAGTCTTTCGGCGAGTGCTTTATCGACGAGGACTTTTTCTCCTTCGAATTTGAGGTCGATATCTTTTTTGAGATTTCGTGCGAGGTCTCGTACGGGACGGCGGAACATTTTGAATGTTTCGCCGATTTCGACCATACGGATTGCCATGACGAGGTCGTGCAGGTCTTGGGAGATTCTTGCGGAGGACTCATCGGCGGACTTGATGATTTGCAGGTCTCCTTCGGTCATGGCACGTCGTGTGGCGACCGCGTCGGACATATCTCGTTGGAGTTCGTGCAGCGTCGAACTGGTGATGATGACTTCTCCGGCGAGGTTGAGCAGTTTGTCGAGGTGTTCGATGCGGACGAGCATTCGGTCGACCCCGCGACTGGGATTAGGATTTGCGTCGGACATGGACACTATTATACCCGATGAAGCAGGAAATGTTACAAGGCTTGAGGGAAATTTCTGTTTTTGTAATTATTCACTCGAATGTTGCGTTTTCGGTAATTTTTGGTAGTTCTTTCGTCGAATTAAAAGTACGCGAAGCATCTACAATGACTGCCGTACCTTCATGACCACGCTGCCGCAACGTCTTAAAATCATCTGCGTTTCCGTTCCATTAACATTACGATTGCAATAACTCGTTTTACGCATCACCGCTCCACTACGAATCACACGCTCCGCAGCTGTCTCCTGTCAACGGACTGGCAGGCGGGGCGGCTAACAGCAACGTGGAATAATGAGTCCACATAAACTTTTACACATATATTGTCTTTTTGTGTTTTTGGTATAAAATACGTTGCGAAACAGCAATAGTTTCACTTTTGTGAACCTTTGCGCTTTTGCAGTTATAGCACTCTGAAGCGGCAAAATGCAAGCATTATTTTAGTAGGTTACTAACGTTATGTTCATCACCCTAGACGGCAGCGATGGTTGTGGGAAAAGTACACAAATCCAACGTCTCGCTGAACGACTGCAATCACAAGGACACAAAGTCGTCTGTTGCCGCGATCCCGGCGGCACACCACTGGGGGATGCCGTGCGCAACATCCTGCTGAATAGAGGTGAGTTACAGATTGCCGATACTACCGAAGTTTTTCTCTTTTCCGCTGCTCGGGCTCAATTAGTCCAGGAAGTGATTCGTCCTGCTTTAGAGAACGGCAGCATTGTTCTTTCGGATCGTTTTTTGATTTCGACACTTGTGTATCAATGTTATGCTGGCGGGGTGCCGATAGAAATGTTGAAGTCAATTAGTGCTGCCTCCGTCGGGGAAACACTGCCGGACTTAAGTATTGTGTTGGACATCCCTTACGAAATTGCGGTTGAACGTATTAGGCACCGGTCAACACCGGATCGGATGGAACGCAAGGGAGAAGAGTATCACCGATTGGTCCGCGAAGGCTTTTTGAAATATGCTGCCGAAGAACCGCAGCGGTACGTTGTCGTCGATGCCGCACCGCCGCCCGACGAAGTCGCCAACGCAATTTGGAAAATTGTTTTTCAAGCGGATAAAACTTAAAGGAATTCTCTTGCAATGACAAAATTGACATGTTCAGAAACGGTCATTCCGGCGAAAACCTAATGCAATAATTGGGGGTAAAACAAAAGCCGGAATGCGAAGGTGCGCAAAGAATTGTGTATTTTTACGGGTGTGTCAAAAAAGTGGGTGCGGCGCAGTGAGCGGGGGGCCTTAGCCCCCCGTTGGGGTACGAAGCGTGTTGGACATCCATCGGGGGGCTAACGCCCCCCGCTCGCTTTCTCACTTGCCCGCTCGCTTGCGCAATGTTGAAGATACCCACAAATTTTTGACACACCCGGTTTGAGGGAGTCTTGCCACTGAGGTTGTTTTGTTCGGAAAAAAGAGGTAAAATGAGGCCGCCAGCTCAATAGATGTTGTTCAGAAACCGCACCATTCCTGTTTTTTGACCACCCCGCCCTGTCGGACACCCCCCAAATGAGGGGTAGGGGTGGTCGCTAATAATGGCAGTTTCCGAACAGGTCTATTAACCCCTTAACCCTAATCATACAATGGAACGACGGAATTTTTTACAGGCATGTCTTGCCGCTCCGCTCGTGATACCGGCGGTTGCTTGGGCTCAATCTCCCAACGACCGTATCGGTATTGCCCTTATCGGTTGCGGCGGAATGGGAACCGGTGATCTCCGCTCCGCCGCCCGATTCGGCGATGTTGTCGCCGTTGCCGATGCCGATCTCGCCCGAGCCGAAAATGTCAAAAAAGCCTATGAAAGCAAACCCGCTGCCTATCAGGATTACCGAAAACTCCTTGAAAACAAGGATGTCGATGTGGTCATTCAAGCAACTCCCGACCATTGGCACACGAAAATCAACATCGACTCAATGCTCGCCGGAAAAGACGTTTTCGGTGAAAAACCACTGACGCTGACCGTCGCCGAAGGGCAGAAACTATGTAGGGTTGTCGAAGAGACCAAAAGGATTTTCCAAACAGGTACACAGCAGCGCAGCGAAAAACAGTTCCAAACAGCCGTCGAGATTGTCCGCAATGGTCGGGTCGGCAAACTTGATCGGGTCATCGTCGCATTGCCCTGGTGCAGTATGCTTGGCGGTCCGTTCACAGAGCAACCGGTTCCGCAGCATTTGGATTGGGACTTATATCAAGGACAAGCTCCCCTGCGCCCCTATTATCCTCAGCGGACACACAATGTTTTCCGATGGTGGTACGAATACACTGGCGGAATGGCGACCGACTGGGGAAACCATCACGTCGATATCGCCCATTGGGGAATGGACTTGGACACCAGTGGACCGGTCTCTGTGGAATCCAGAGGGATTTTCCCCAATGCGGGTAAAGCAGACTGCTTTAACACGCCGGACAGATTCTATTCGGAAATGAAGTACGCCAACGGTGTAACTGTGTACTTTTACATCGTGTTGACCGACCAGTTTCGGTTCGGCGGTATCGACACTTACGCAGAAACAACAGAGGAAGAAAAGGCGCGGCTTTGGGGCAAAAATTATCCGCCAGAACTTGACGAAAACAAGCGCAACGGCATTATGTTCGTCGGCGATAAGGGACGGATTTTCGTCAATCGCGGCGGAGTTCATGGCAAACCGGCGGAGGAACTTGCGGAAAATCCGTTGCCAAACGATGCGTGGAAAGTCAAGCCGAGCGACGACCACGTGAAAAACTTTTTCGATTGTGTCCGCAGTCGAGAGGAGCCGGTCGCCCCAGCCAGGATTGAACACCGGACGGTTACAGCATGCCACCTGACGAACATCTCGATACGGCTCAACGGCAAAAAGTTGCAATGGGACGCAGAAAAGGAGAGTTTTGTGAACGACAGCGACGCCGACGCAATGCTGCAACGGGAACAACGTGCACCGTACGCAATTTAGATGTGGTACTGTTCATTTCCCATAGCCAACATCAACCTGCCAGCACGCCCCGCAGGACGGGGCGGCTAACAGCTGGAAAATTTCCCCACTTTTGCGATAATCTCTGTCGATGAACGATTACATTTTTCCCAACGATGACTCGCTTTATCCACGTTTTATCTTTTAGCGTTTTTGCCTTTCTCCTTTCTTGGGGATACTTCGTTGCCTGGGGACAGCGTCCCGAACCGCCGTCGCAGCCTAATCAAAGAACGAATCTGATTGCCGCCCCCCAGTCGAGTCAAGGACTACGGACGCAACGAATTCGAGAAGGAACAGCATTCAAAGATATGCACGTATTTTTTAGGCAGATCGGCGACCGAACGGCACTGTTTACCGTCGAAGATAATCAACGGTTCATGTGTCACGAAAACTTGACGTTGGAACGAATCTTGACCACGATACAAGACAAACCGGAGCGGCAGTTTTGGAAAATAAGCGGTGAATTTGCCGAATTTCGCGGCGAAAATTTCGTTTTCATCCGCCGTGCCGTTGCGGCACCCGCTCCGACGGCAGTTGTCCCCTAGCACGTTTTGCGGCTAAATCGCAAGCGGGAATACCTTTTTCTTCCTCTGATGACTACCGACGCATCCTTTTTACCGCCTCATATTGTCCCGCCGGATCCCCCGGAGGCAAAAATTGTTGCGCTAGTTTTTTCGGTCGTCATGTCGGCTCTCATGATTCTGTTCGCAGGCTTTGTGGGGATAGAGTTTTTCTTTGATATGTTAGGGCGTCCTTTGTACTTCGCCGCTCAACAACCGATACTGGATGTCCCTATGCTGACGGAACCAAGCACTGCGGACGAATCGAAATCTCCTGCTGAATTGATTACGCCGAAGAATATGACGCAAAGGCGAGGTGCTGATGTTGTAGTGCTTTACACTATCCGCTCGCCCGAATTATTATCATCGCAAGTACCGCCCGACTTTACGATAAACAATGTCCGTTATCCCTGGGATGTCCAATACGGCAGCAACACTTGGTTTGCCCGAGTTCATTTACCGGACGGCAGACATCACTTGTGCGTCGCCGATACGGAGATTGAATTTTACACCACGCAAGAGGAAGAGGATAAGACATTGATAAATGAAGCCCTTTACCGCCGGCACCGGTTTCATCCTGACACGGACAAGCCGAACCGCTGTTCGGACTGCCATGAAATGTCCCGGCAATTTTTTGAACCGTCTGTAACAGGACGCGGCAGCAGTATCGGTGCGTGGAAAGGGATAGCGAGTTGTTTCGATTGCCATGAAGAAGAAAAACATGACTCTATCCATGCTGCTCTTCTGCCGATTTCGAATCAATGCCTGCGGTGCCATTCCACCCATTAGGCATTAGCATTTTGATAACGCCATTATGTTGACTTTTATGTCGGAATCTCTACAATGCTCTTGACGAAACGTAATGGAAACATACCATGAACCGCTTCATCTTACCACTGCTCGTAACGCTCTTGTACGTTCAAAGCGTTTCCGCCGAAACATACAAAGGTCCCATCGACATCTGTGCAACCCAAGACGGAAAGACTCTCTACGTCGTTAATAAAGATTCTCACGAAATTGCCGTCCTAAATACTGCCGAGGACAGAATCGTCAAAACGATTTCACTAGAAGACAACTTTTCTCCTCACGGAGTGGTTCTCAGTGCCGACGAAAAGACACTCTACATCACTGGCGGCGGTTATAAAGGACGAGTGTTAGCCGTTGATTCCGCTTCGGGCAGTATCGTAAAAACTGTCCGGGCGGGGCACACACCGACGGGAGCGGCAATCACACCGGACGGAAAAAAACTCTTCGTTTGCAATCAATTCAGTAATGATGTCAGCGAATACAGTCTGCCCGAATTGACTCTGACACGAACTATTAAAGCCGTCAGAGAACCGCGTTGTGCCGTTGTTACCCAAGATGGTAAATACGTTCTCGTTGCGAATTTTCTTCCTCTGATGCCCGCCAATTTTTTCGACAATCCTCTCGAAGGAATCTATCCGCCCAACGAAACGATTTACGTCGCCGCCGAAATAACACTCATCGACACAGACACCGGCAAGACCCGAACCATCGACAATCTGCCCAACGGCAGCGGAATCTTAAACGGCATGACTCTTTCGCCGGATGGACGGTACATCTACGTTACGACGACCATTGCCCGATTTCTTACTCGTACCACTCATGTGGAGCGCGGTTGGATCAACACCGCCGGTATCATCATAATCGACACGACGAAACTGGACGAAGAGTGTAAAGGCGTTATCAATGCCGTGTTGACCGATGACCTTACGCTCGGGGCGGCGACTCCTTGGGGCATTACAACCTCTGCCGATGGAACAAAAATCTATGTCGCGGCTGCCGGTACCAGCGAGTTAATTGTTGTCGACGCGGTTGCGATGCACAAAAAATTGGAAGTCAGACCGCGAATTCAGGATGTCCGTGCGTATGTTTCCTCGTACTCTGCCGAAATCGAAGTCTCGGATGATCTGATGTTTCTCGATGGGTTGAAACAGAGGGTCACTCTGCCGGGCAAGGGGGCGCGGGCTCTTACTCTTGCGGGTAACAGCATTTATGTCGGAATGTATTTTAGCGATACACTGCAAAAAATTGACGAAAAACTGTTGCAGCCCGCCGAAATTGCACTGGGACGTACACCGGTTTGGACGCCGGAGCGGCGCGGAGAAGTTTGGTGGAACGATGCGACACTCTGTTCCCAGCATTGGCAGAGTTGCGCCAGTTGCCATCCCGATGCGCGGACGGACGGACACAACTGGGATCTGCTCAATGACGGACACGGCAATCCGAAAAAGACCAAGAGTCTGCTTTTTTCGCATCAAACGCCTCCTTCTATGTGGCAGGGGATTCGGGACAATCTCAGCGTGGACGGTTGGAACACCGACACGATGGGTCTGCAATGTATCCGCACCGGTTTCACGCACATTCTCTTTACCGAGCCGGACGAAGAAATATGCAGAGACATCGATGTTTATTTGCAGGCGTTAACGCCGGTATCGAGTCCGTATTTGGTTGACGGAAGGTTGAGTGAAAAAGCGGAGCGGGGCAAACTGATTTTTGAGGATCGGCGGGTGGGTTGCATTTTCTGTCATCCGGCACCGCTTTTTACGGACAAGAGGTTACACGATGTTAAGTCGAGGGCGTACAATGATCGGGTGAGTCATTTTGACACGCCGACGCTGATTGAGATTTGGCGGAACGCTCCTTATTTGCACGATGGACGTTATGTCGATATACATGATTTGTTCAAGCATGGTCGGCACGGCGGTACTGCAGGAAATGTCGAAGGCTTGACCGAGGAACAGATCGATGAACTGGTAGAGTATATTTTGTCGTTGTGAAGGCGAAATGGTCACAGAGATGCATTCACAAGAAGCCCGGCAGTCCGTCGACAAGTTTTCTTGGTTGTCTTCTTCATTTCCCTCCTTTGGAGGGGTGCTGCGCAGCAGCGGGGTGGTTCCTTATCAACATATCAACATCAATGCAACCTCTCCGCCATTTTGCTGCGCAAAATGTCTCCTCTCCAAAGGAGAACCACCCCTGCCCCTCCAAAGGAAGGAAATGAAGAAGACAACCAAGAAAACTTGGCAACGGACACACGCTAGCCAACCTGCTTTGCATTTCACTCGTCATAAGTCTTTTATGTACAAAGGTTTAAGACAAACAATTTTCATTTGCCGCCGAATTGAACTCATGATATGGTCAGAGTACAGCGGCTCATTGGCGGTCGTCCGCAGGATATTCACAATATGCGGTTCTGCGATGTGGACAGGTCAGGCGAAATCTGTAAATATGTTCCGTATACGCACAAAACACAAAAACTTGGAATGACGAAGTTATGCAACAGGTCTAATAGATCACCGGAACTCTCGCTTCATTGCGTGCCGTTTCGTACCGCAGCGCAATTTCCATATAATAGTCAGTACGTTGTTTGAAAGCGTCATACGTTTCCTGACTCGCAAACAAAAGGATGCGTCCCTGACAATATCCCGCAAAATCAAGATTACCATTGACCCGCTGATTTCGGTCGACCATCAACACAATATCCTCTCCCATTGCAACCGGAATGTAATTTGCCGGATTTTGTGCGAACGTTGTCAAAGCTTCCAACGTAGCAAACCGGAAAATGTGTCCTTGAAACATCGTGCAAAACGCCGGATTTCCGGGAACCCAGCTCTCTTTCGTGTAGAGCGTTACCGGACAAAATCCTTCCAAGGCTAGCGGCACTTCGACTGTCTTTTTAGGCGGTGCAGGCAAGTTCGCCGAAATTCCCTGGATGATTTCCTCACGTCCAGTGTTAGTGGACACAGCGGCAACACTATGACCAGCAACGCCAGCGGGATATTGCGGCGGAGGCGTCATTTGCCCTATTGGTCCCGTTTGTACCATTTGCCCCATTGTCGGCGTCTCGCTCGGTCGGAGCGGATTGTTGTTAAGAGAAGGCGGCGGTACCGCCGACGATTGTATTTGAACGTGTTGGTTTTGCGGCAATTTGTTTTGTGCGAAGGGATCAATTGTTTCCGGTGCCGTTACCATCGCAAGCTGTGTATGTGCAGCGACAGACGAGGAATTCTGCCCCGAAAAAGGCCCCGCCGTTACTGCGAGAGAAGACACAACTGGCGGATCCGAAATAGGATTCGCCGTTTGCGGAACAGAGATTTGGTTTCTATCACTTTGAGACGTTCCTCCTTGAATTGTTCGTTGTAAAAATGCAAGATAGTCTCCGAACTTTTCCGCAGGAATGACTCCGACCCGCTGATGGACGACTTGACCATTGGAACGCATAATCAGGTCGGTCGGGATAGATTTTACTGAAAACCTCTGCGCCAGAGCCGGATTTTCGGTGGCGTTAATTCTAACCATCACGTAGTTTGCATTGAGGTGTGCTGCGATATTCGGCAGCACAAAGACCTCATTAAGCATTTGCATCGCCGAAGGACTGCCGTTCCCGACAAAATGGAGGAAAAGCGGACGTTGCTCCCTTTCTGAGCGAGCCGTTGCGGCGTTTAGGTCGCTTTCCCACTGCACTAACACTGTTTGACCAAATGCAACCGAAAAAACACCAAAGAGCAGAGAAAATACGACGGAAAACAATACAAAACGGCGATATGACAAGGGGATTCTCATGGTAATTGTGTCCTCTATCCGGTGATATGAAAACGAGTCTGCCTTACGGGGCTTCGTCCATTATATCGGCTACTCAAATAGAACAGTTTAGTCCGAATTTGCCGACGGTACTGTTTTTTCGGAAAATTTGCTGTTTAAGGATTCCGTCGGTGTGACAGTACATTACTTCTTAGTGGAAGCCTTAAACTGTAACACTTTACCCAAGTGGCGCGAGGACGTTTTTGCAACAAATTGCGCAGTTTACGTGTTCTAGGAAAACAAAAATAGTATGTTTGCGCAAAATAGGCAAATTGTCATTTTTTCTATTTTGACAAATATTCAAATGGCATCTATGCGGACGTAGAAGGTGCGTTCAAAGTCCTCGGCATTCTCTTTCAGTTTGATAAATTCCATAAATCTTCTCCTTTGCCTTGCGGCGTTATTGGGTTAAAGGTTTCTGTAAAAGCCCCCCCTGAATGAGGTAAAATGGTAAGTGTCAAATCACAACTCTAACACCCATAAAGGGAAGGCAAAACGGGTTATGCTGTTCTGTTAAGGTTTCACGGCAAC
>Ga0099364_10012367_pt1 | contig 11516 bp, 3 predicted proteins | sample TergutTh196P3_FD_73070 | JGI IMG/M metagenome (GOLD analysis project Ga0099364, IMG submission 73070) | Microcerotermes parvus P3 segment gut microbial communities from Pointe-Noire, Republic of the Congo - Th196 P3 | ecosystem: Host-associated > Arthropoda: Insects > Digestive system > Gut ...
CCGCCCCCCCCCCCCAAGAAAAAAAAAAAAAAAAAAAAAAAAAAAAAACCCCAAAAAAAAAAAAAACCCCCCCCCCCTTTTTTGAAGAGGGGGGGGGGGGGGGTAAAATAGGCGATGTCAATAAGCGATTTCGTCATTCCACTTCGTTTCATTCCGGCTTTTGTTCAGCGTTGACAAAAGCCGGAATGGAGCGCAGCGCAATGACGACCAGACTCCTCACCGCAATCCTCGTCGTTCTCATAACAAGCAACGCCGTACAAGCGGATTTGCCCGATGGATTTGTCGCAACGAACACTCCGAACGGTACAGCAACACGAGAAGCAGTATCGGATCCCACAGCGTCGCCTCCAACCGACACTAACTTCCTTACCAAATTTTTCATTGATGACGCTGCCACTCTGGATTTTTTGTGGAGTGATGGAACAATGGTATTAGACGGCAATGTCTCCGACTTTCAAGATTTACTTGCTGGTCCGCCTGCGGTCAATACTATCAACTTCGGGGAACCGATCCAGACCTACACTGCACTGTCTGGCATCCTGTTGGTAGGTGAAGAAGGCAATACTATCAATTTAGGCAATTATAATTTCAATGTTACAGGCATCTCTCGTAGCAAAGACGATACGTTGTACGGTTTCTTAATCATGACGCTGGATATTGACAACCCTTATGCCGGCGCATTAATCTATGAAGGCGAAATGAACGTCACTGTAACCGGTGAAGGGCAAGCAATCGGTTTCCGCAAGGAGCCTCATAATTTAGCGGGCAGTATTGACATTCATTCAATCAAAGCCACCGCTCTTGAGGGGCAGGCAATCGGAGCAGAGTTCAAAACTATTCTCGGTTCGCTGAATATCGGCAGCGTCATTGCAACGGGGATGGGGGGACTGGACGCTATCGACGGTAGGACACGCGATATTATTGGTGTCCGCATGGAAACCATAGCAAACAAGATTTCAGAAGACAAGATCATCACCCTCGGTACTATCAGTGCAACTGCAACGAATGGTACGGCAGTCGGTGTTACATTTGAGAGAGTCGATAGGGGTGCTGGTCTGGCCATCACCCAAGCGACCGCCAATGCTACGAATCGTTCCGCACGCGGCGTAACCTCCAATCAAATTACAGAAGATGCTTACGTATATGTCGGCACTACCGAAGCCATCGCGTCTTCCCAACTCACGGACACTGAAACCCTGGCGGTCGGGTACTCCCTGTTTGGTGTGTCTAGTTTCCTAGACCCTTCCCCCGCCATTGCATTGGAAGGCGAGTTGAAAATTGACAAAGCCTACGTCCGTTTGGACGCGGATGACATAGATTATGGCCTACCGGGAGCAGCCGGGGTGTTCATCGTGGGAAGTCTTGAGGAGACCGGACACCTTATCGTCAACGAGGTCGACGTGGAAGCAAAAGGACGCGGCACCGATGCGGTTGGTATCACGACTTTTGTGGGCAGCGTGAATGGTGCGAAACTGGAAATCGGCACGGTTAAAGTAACATCAGACAACGGCAATGTCTCCGGTATTTACATCGACGGCAATTTCACACCGCGCGTTGACAGTACCATCGGCGAGATCGAAGTGATCTCGAATAACACGCGGCATGGAGCGGAGTCCGCCGGTATTACGGTCAGCGTGCAAACTCACCCTGTTACTGGTGTTGTAAGCGATGGCATAACGGATTTTATCTTGTCGAACAACATTACCGTTACCGCCAAAGAAGGAGCCGGTGAAAATGACATTACCGAAGCCTACGGTATTTTTGTTCGCGGAAAATCTACGGACAATATCAGCCGCACAACGATCAATGTTGGCGGCGAAGTCAATGTGAATGTAACAGGTGCTGACCGCAATAGCGGTATTACCGTTCTGCACAGCGGCTTGACGATTAACCTTCTCGATACGGGCGAGAACAGTCTGACGACTCATTCGGTTGCGGTTGATAGACAACTAACCGTTACCGGGAATGGTCTTGCCGACCTCGGTGCTCTGACGACGGGACTCGGCGGTGCCGGTCAAACCGGAAACATTATCATCGGCACTTCGGGCGGATTCATTCCGGCTTCCACCACACTGGCGTTTAATGCCGCCGAGAGCCGGTTTGGGGAGGTTGAAACCTTCTTTACAACGGATAACGTCCCATTAGTCGTCAGTATGGGGACGTTAACCGTCTATAACGATGGAGCGATTATTGTCTATGGCGAATTGAACTCGGATGCCGGAACCGTGCGTCCCGGCGTTGGAAAAGGCATTAACATCTTCCTGGTTGAAAACACCATCACCGATGATCAATTCTCCAAGAAGGAAGGCACCACCACCAACTGGATTATGATGAGTGCCGAAGAGTCCCTTACAGATGAGTATTTAGGGGGAGTTTTGACAGAGGCACATAAAGGAGAACTGGCGGACTTGTTGGATGACTATATGGTGATATTTAACTGGGGTCCCTTCGGCAATTTTAGCAGTCTCAACGACGGCTATCTGAATGCGATGACGATTCACAACCAGTATGCCGTTTGGAATGCGGTGCGTGACCGGATGATTTCCGGCGGCGATATTGCCCGAAGTGCCTGCGATCCTTGTGCTCCCGTTACTTGCAGCAGCAAGAGCGGCGGCAGGGACATTTGGGTCAATTACATCGGACGCAATAGCCGATACGAAAGCAGTTTTAACGGCAGTGCCTGGAAAACGTCTATGAACGGCGTGCAGGTAGGTGCCGATCTGGTGCGAACCAAGCGGAACCAGTTCGGCGTTCTCTTCGGTTACGAAGGGGGACACAGTATCAACGAGCGGGATCGGGTCAAAGCCGACGATACTTATTTTGGTTTCTATGGCGTTCATGTGTTTCGCGGCGGTGCCGATGTCCGCACAACGGCGGGCTTCGGCTGGCAAGATTACGATATGAACCGTTGGGGGAGCAGTGTGGAGACGAATCTTTATACTTCGTCCTTTAAGGGGCGCAGCGTTGATTGGAACATTGAGTTCGGCAAGCGATATACTCGCGGTGCATGGAGTTTGCGACCGGTCTTGGCGTTTGACTTTTCGCAGAACAACTTGCGGGGCGGCGTGGAGAGCGGTGCGGCGGGCAATGTAGGAGCGGATGAGTCGGTTCGTTACGCCAAGACGAGTTACACGCAGTCGATTCTTCGTATCGGCAGTGATGTCCGGTTTGGACGCAGGAATTTTACGTTCAACAGCGGCGTGTATTATGGACATGACTTGAACAATGATGTATTGTCTGCCGGTGTAAATGGTTTTGAGAGTGGTCTTACCGGTACGGACTTGGGTCGTGATTTGTTGTTGCTCCATGTCGGCGGTGAATTTCAAGTAACGCGTAACTTGGGAGTGTTTCTCGGTTACGACGGCAACTATCGTTTGTCGGGCACGAAGAATTCGCAGAGTGTCGGGTACGTCGGCGGACGGGTGACGTGGTAACAGAGTTGTTCGCCTGTTATTTTCTCCTTACACGTTGCGTTCTGCGGTTAAATCTTTTTTTACCGCAAAGAACGCAAAGACGCAAAGTACGCAATCCTCACAATCGTTACTCTTTACGCATGAAAATGTGGGAAATGGACAGGTTTTACTGTCCTGGCGGTAAAAAAATGACAGGTAGGCAACCGACCGCCGGGCGGTTGCGTCGGCGATAGCCGACTAGAAGCGTAACCTGCTTCCGGTGCGGAGTACCGCACATTGCCGCCCGGCGGTCGGCAACCTACCTTTGCATATTGATAATTTTCAGCCGTCTGCACAGTAATTGATAATACCTTTGCGTAGATGGACAGCCTAACGCCCCGCCAAATATATGCCCTTTTGTGCGAGTTGTCCGGCACAATTGTTAAGATGTTCTGAATAATCTACTGCAAAACCTTCGGGATAGAGGTCAACATCGGGATAAATGATCGTAACTGGATCAGTGAGAACATGAATATCATCCAATTTATGAACAAAACCCGATCCGTCGCGGACAGGTTTGGAGGATTCAAACGTACCCACCAATTTGTTCAAATCCAATTTGGATTCGATTTTGGAGAGGATTTCATTTGTCTCTTTATCATCTAGTCCGTTAATCCAGCAACGGTCTCGGTCAAATGAAAACTTTTTATTTTCCACGTCGATAATGTGTCCAATAGATCGGCTGCGGTGTAATAATCCATATTCTTCCAAAACCTGATTCATTGCCGCACTGATGGTATCGGCATCAATAAAGACATAGGTTGTTGTCTCTTTTGCCTCTAATTGGGATGACCGTACTTTGCTTATTTCATTTCTCTCTGTTTCGGCATTGTGTCCGAATGAGAAGGAAATCGGACCCTTCTTATCATCATTTGCCATGCCAACCTTCTCGGCGGCAAACTGTTCGAGCAGTGCCGAGCCGAGCGGCTTGCCGTCAGGTGTCTTTGCCGAATTCAAAGCATTGGTGAGAGAACGAATAGCGTTGTACAGCAGATCGTCAATTTCATCAATGTTGTCACCGGACACACCGCTGATTCTGGATTTATCCGCGTCTATCGACAGTTTGCCCTTTTCATTAAGTATCAAAGCAATGTAATCGCCTTCTTTGAGATTGATGCCGTTGGCTTCTAATACTTGCGAAAGCATGTCTTCCAAGCGTGTGCGGTTCAAGTCTATCATCATCTCCGATACCGGACTGGCAGCCTGCTGAATTTCCGCAATCAAAGAAAGCGGCTGGAAGGTATCGCCCGACAATTCGTCCGTAATTTTGTTTCGATTCCACGGAGCCTCCAAGTCGTTGAATTCAAAACCCAGAAATTGCCAGTCCGCAAGTGCTTTCAGATGATTGTCTAAACCGTCAGTCCCTAATTTGGGCTTATCCGCCAGTTCATAAAACGAACTCTCGGTGGTAACACGTTGCCTCATGATCGTCGCCAATGAGTGCGTCATACTGGCAATGTCATCAGGATTCACATGGGTTTCGGAAAGCCCGCTGTTATAGACGACGCAGGTATAGTAGAACGAATCCTTCTTCCGCTCCTCTCCTAAATTTAAGTCTGTTTCTTTCGCAAACTGCTCCAACATCACTTCGGCAAGGCGGCGGCCATTGACAGCGGCGTTATTGAGACCGGCAATGACTTCACCGAGTTTTTCTTGATCTTTGGTATCCCAATTATAGGCATCGTGATTGATAATACCGCCGCCCGAATGAAAGCGTCCGTTACCGTCTATCGCAAGGGCAAAATTAAAGTAGTCCTCCTTGCTTAACCCTGCCGATTTCATGACGGCTTCCATTGCTCCATTGACACTGGAAGCATTAACGGGTTTGTTTGCGGGTGATGTTATCTTGATGGGCGAAAAAGTTGACGATGAAACAGCCGTCGAGGGAGTGTAGATGTCTCTCACTTTCCATGTAACGGAGGCGAGGTTGTTTTTCCCAAACGCCGCTTGTGCCGAAACTTGCTCCGAGGAACTGCGGTTCCACACAGAAAGGGTGTTAGAGGAAAAATGATTGACAATGTACATGACCGTTCCGTCGGCGAAAAGAATAGAATCCTTCCACATGTTTTTCGGCATTCTTTCTGACAGTTTTCAGGAAATTGCAGATTATGCAGGTTGTGCCGAATAATACGGTTTGCGTAATGGATGAACTCCAACGCCATTCCAACCGGGTGTGTAAAAATTAGTGGGTATCCCGTAAATGGCATGAAAATTGTGCTTTAACAGCGGCAGCAATTTTCTCACGCAACTTTACGAGAATGACTTCCAAGACTGGCTGGGCATGATGACGAAACGAGTGGTGGGATGGTGGTAGTGGATTAGTAGACGGCTTACATTTTTTCGATTTCCTCTTTCGTCAGTCCGGTGATGTCGGCAATATCTGCGGCGGAAAAGCCCTTGGATTTCATTTTTAGGGCAGTTTCCATTTTGCTTTTTGTTTCACCCTCCGCTCTGCCCTCCGCCATTCCTTTTTCCATTCCTTCTGCCATTCCTTTTTCCATTCCTTCTGCCAAGCCTCTTGCCATGCCCTTTCTGGCAGCGTTTCGCATCGTAGCGGCGTAGTCCATCCGCCACAGTTCATGCTTGTCGTACTCCATCCGGGCTTCCTCGTCCGCCGACAACTTTTTCACGACCGCCACCACTTTCTTAAAAATCGGTTTCTTTTCTGCTAACATCGTATAGTCCTCCTCATTTTTTGCCCGCATAAGCATCATCCAATCGAACAAGTCTGTTGCATCACTCGTCTTCGGCAACTTTGTCAATTCCAGAGTATTGATTTCTTGAACATTCGAAAACTCAACTTTGTGTTTGGCATCGTAAAACCGAAAACGATGATGATACGCCTTGCTGTCGGCAATCAAATTGAAATCCGTAATTATAATGCTGATGACCGGCTTGATCACATCGTAATCGTTACCTTCACCGATTTGCTCTGCCAGCATTTTTGCCTGATAAAAGTGTATGCGCTTTTCCAGCGGCGCATCGGGTTCCACTTGAATCTCGACATCAATGATGGCGCCAGATATCGTGTGAATTTTCACATCGAGAATACCTGCCTTGTCCTTGAGGTACTCTTTTTTGACATGGGGATCGACGAGGGTAACCTTCGCATATTCCTCCGCAGGCAAGTCCAATACCGCCTGTAAAAACGCCGTCAGCAGGTCGACTCGGCGTTTGTCGCCGAAGACTAACTTGAAGACGAAATCGCTTTTGAGCGGTAACAGCCGGAGCGGAGCAGTGTTTTTCGGCTTTGCCATAGGAGTATTTTACATGGTATTCGACGGGAATGCAATGGATGAACTCCAACGCAATCCCCGCATCCCCGCTTCCCCCCTACAATCGCCATAACCTCACCCGCTTCTCGCACAAAATACACCCATTAGGAAAAATTTGATGGCATGTGCATTATTCTGCTTCTATAATGGAGGTTGTACCGATAGGTAAGTTAGGAGTTGGGAGTTTTCCGCTCGTTTTTCCTTTGCCGGAAACTGCCGTTCATTTCCGTCATTCCACTTCGTTTCATTCCGGCTTTTGTTCAGCGTTGAACAAAAGCCGGAATGGAGCGCAGCGCAATGACGGCAGGACAGTTTTTTTTGCCATGAATACACTCAACTTTGCCAGTCTGTCTGCGTCTTTCAAGCATTGGGGAAATCATTCTGCCCACAACGGCAACGATCAAGCCGGTGCGAATCAGAACCGCCGCGTGGTAACGATTCTGACCACCCAGCAGTTGGCAGCCGCTGCCCGCCAGAGGGATCAATTCATCCCATCCCAGCCAGGACCGAATGGAACGATAACGTACGGGAATCATGCGCACAAAGCGGAAAAAATTAATCAAACGGTACAGCCTGCTGAAACACCGCAAACCAACGTCGTTGTACCATTGAACTCCCAAATCAATGCCTTCAATACGAAGATGGTCGGTCTGCTCCAAGAAATCGGCATCGGGCAGACCGGCGAAACGGATTGGGAAATGACTCTGACCTTTGCCGAAAATGCCGATGGGAATATCGTCGTTTTCAGTACCGAACTGGACGGCGACAAAAACCAACAATTGACAGCACTCATCAACGATGACGCGGAACTGATCGAACAAATCAGATCGCTCTCGATGGCATTGAAGGAGGCTGAAACTCCATCAGAACCCCATTCAGTGACGCAATCAGAGCCGCAACCGGAAGGTTGCGCAAAGGATTCGCAACCTTCCGGTCACGGCTCTGATGGTCAACTCTTCTCCATGATGCTCGACAAGGGATGGCTGGGCGGCAATAAACCCGGTCTCATTATCGTAAACTCGGAACCGCTCGAAAAGGTGAAAGATGCCCTCATCTACGAGCCGGGAAATATGTATCAAAACAAAGACGGCAGCACCTTCATCATTCCGCCGGAAGTTCCTGACATAGAGGCACTTCAGAAATCAATCGAGTATATGCGTTCGGGCGGTCCAACGCAATTTCGGCTTCCCGAGCAGGATTCTAATCATGTCAATCCGTATGCTTGGGCATTGGGAATCGAGACGACGGGAAAAACAGGGAGGGAAGCCGCTGCAATGTTTCATGACAACGACACTGTTGCCATGCTTCACGTTCAGATGCAAACGAACCGTGCAAAAATCGACGAAACAATTACAAGAATCCTCACATCTGGCGGCATCGTCCTGGACAAAAACGAAACGCTCCATCTCAGGGTTAATCAGAAGGGTGAAATAACTATCGGCAATGAGACCGGTGTGGATAAGCGGGCAATCGAAAAACTCTTGAACGAAGACGCAACACTTGGTTTCGATTTGTTATACTCGTATGCCGAACAAATAAAAGTTGGGAAAAAATTCACCAATGCTATGCAATACATTTTCGCCGACACAATTCTGCAACGAGAGTATGGTGTTTCCTTGAACAATTTTCAACTTTCCGAAAAAACAGCCGGCGATTTTGGGCAATTTGGACATAGAATAATCCCCAAGGGCAACGATTTTGACTCGCCGCTCTTTGGCAATCATGAACTATGGGACACACTCTACAGAGAAGAACGTCTCACCTATGAAATGATCTATTCCGCTTTGGCAAACTTTGGCGGCGGCAGTTCCGGTTTTGAGATTAGTTTTGCCTATAAGGAAGGCATCACGACCAATACCACTCCCTATCACATACCAATGCCACCGGTTTGGAGTTAGGTTTCAGTTTGAAAATTCGACCAATGTTGCCGTAGCCACCATTCCTGTTTTCGCCCCGTTTTGCCGAGATTTTTAGCAAGAAAAGGGCATTCTCAATTAGGACGAGATGTACTAATACATTGTGCCTTAAATGATGCAGGTTATATTTCGCACAAAGACACAAAGGACACAAAGGGATTTATAGGTATTCGAGATTCTTTGTGCTCTTTGTGCCTTTGTGCGAGGAAAAATTGGAAAACAAATAACCAATGCCATTTAAGGCGGAATGTACTACCTTTGCATATTAGACCTTTTCTCTAACCTGTCATTCCGGCGTGCGCCGGAATGACGACTTTGAGGGTTAGAGAAAAGGTCTATTGATTATTTTCAGCCGCCAGGGCAGTAACCGCAAAGTGCGCAAAGGATCAGCACAACCCTTACAATCGTTACTCTTTACGCATGAAAATACAAAAAATGGGCAGGTTTTAATTGATAGTACCTTTGCATGGGGTATCCTACATTGCGGGGTACGAAGTGCCGATAGATTTTGGTGAACCCCGAAAAGTTTAACAGCATGAACCTCACTTCCAATTTTTCGACATCGTCTCTTTTTCGCAACCTTGCGGCAGCGTTTTCCGCTCCGGGTGAAAAGACCATCGCCGGAGATGGTTTGCGGGGTGAAGGCTCTGTTGGTCTGATTCGGGATAAATTTACACTCTCCCCCGAAGGACGAACACGTAATGAAGGCTCTACTCGTCCGATCCGGGATGAATTTACGCTTTCCCATCAAGGACAGGAGGCGTATGCAAAGCACGTAAGCAAGTTAGACAAAACGTCTGTTACTAAAAGTAAGAATGACGGTGTTGTCTCCTCCATGCCCGCAGATATTGATTCTTTGGATAAGACAGAGCAAAGTGTTCCGGCAACGCAAACACAAGTTGCTGAAAACGCCCAAACATCACGGATTTTCTCCACCGCTTCTGAGTCGGTCGATAATCTTGTCCAGTTTCTCGGTCTCGATTTAGCCAGTGCCGCTTATGAACCGCCCCTTGCCGGCGCATTGGGGGCTTCGCTTAATGAAGACAATGAGAAACTCACTGCCCGGCTTAACGATTTGCTGCAACAAGCAGGACTTGACGGTGAGCGGAATTCCCTCATTCTCTCGGAAGATGCCGACGGGAAAATCGTCGTCGAGAGTATCGAAGTCTATGGGGAGGTTGACAGCGGCAAAATGAAACACCTTGCCGACTTGATTGACAACGACCAGGAATTGGTCGAACAAATCAAGGATTTTAGAGCGAAGCAGGATATTTGGCATGGTCTCTTCAACGGCAAAGATATTGCTTCTGATGATTATGCGGCAGCAAGACAGCAACTCGTGAAAAGTTACTTGCAACGAGAAGGCGGTTTGTCGCTTGACGACGTTACCATCAAGACTGATCCGGCGACGGGAGCCAAGAGTCTCATCCAAAAGGACAGCAATGGCAATGAAGTTATGGATAGCCGACTGTCGAGTCTTCTGTCCAAAATACCGGGACTTGAAGCGGAACTCTTCAATGCTCTCGAATCCCCGCAAAAGCATGAGGGGGAGTCAGCCCGGCTGTTTGGCATAAATCCTGGGTATTCTTCGAATTCATTTATTTCATCGCACCTCATCGAAGAGGTTTCGAGAGATTTTCAGTTCAATTTTGACCCCGATAAACGAATCGACTTCGTCCCGGAAGGGGGAGAGCAACTCCCTGAACATCTTCGAGAACAGTTGGAACTGATCCGCAATCAGGCGATAAGCCAGGGTCCGTGGGTTACAAAAGAATACACCCTCGGAGGAGAGTCTTTCAGTGTAAGAGTACCGGACAGTGTGAAAGTCGAGAATATGGCGTACATGCATGTTGCCGCCAAGTTCAAGATGGAAACAAAGGATAATCCCCTCCTTTCCCAATTGGCAAATCACCTTATTGCAGAATTTTCGCAAGAACTTTTTTCGAGCATCCCCAAAGGTATGGAGGACATAAAGGCTCTCTATAATGGCTCTTTCAATGTTCTCTACGATATGGAGGGCATCAATGTTCTCTATGACCGAGTTTCGCAAGCACTCGCAGAAGCGCGGGAAATACTGGAATTGCGGGAAAAATTAGGATTTGAAACCGATGAAAAGGCATTCCAGACTTACAAATACAATCCCGGTGCTGGCAACGCTTACCAAACGGTAACGCATGTGGATTATGGTCTGTTGAAGACGATCATGGCGAGCAATTCGCAATGGGGAGTGAAGAACTTGGTTGGCGGTTGGACAACCTACACGAAAGATGCCTCGTTCACTAAAAATGTCGCAAGCGATGCCGATATGTGGTCTTTGGATTGGCTCCGGCAAGCGGCTGCGGCTGCCTCCTCAGTGGAAGGAGAGCAAGATGTTGATTCTGACCCGCTTGACAATGCCCATTCAACAGGTGCCCACTCAACGAATGCCCACCCAACAGGTGCGTATGCAAAAGTTGATGCCGACGGAAACAAAGTTCCGCTCGCCAGTTTGCTGAACATGGATTACGAGTCGGCTTCCCCCAAAGAACAGAATCTCATCAATTGGGCGAAAAGAGTATTTGCCGTCCATCAATGGGAGCGAGCCAATGATTTTAGTTTCAGTTCCAATCCAAGCACGCCGGAGGGCAAAAAAGCCTACAACGATATGCTGTTGAAAGCAATGCAAGAGGGCGTGCAGCCTCTGCATGGTTTTCGCGGCAGTCTGAATAGAGTGGAAGGAACCGACTGGATGATTGCTGATGGTGCAGAAGCACTTATTGGTCATGAAATCTTGAGCATGTTCGAGAATACCGACTCAAAGTTTGGTACGCAGGCTGGTCAAGTCAACGAATACGGTTTCACAGTGAGTCTGCCCGGCTCGTATCAGGGCACGA
>Ga0099364_10012368_pt1 | contig 11516 bp, 13 predicted proteins | sample TergutTh196P3_FD_73070 | JGI IMG/M metagenome (GOLD analysis project Ga0099364, IMG submission 73070) | Microcerotermes parvus P3 segment gut microbial communities from Pointe-Noire, Republic of the Congo - Th196 P3 | ecosystem: Host-associated > Arthropoda: Insects > Digestive system > Gut ...
AAAGCTCCTTGGAGGATTACTTAAAGCCAATAGTGGAAAAATTACTTTTTCCGAAAATGACGCAAAATATCACGAGGGCTCTGTTCCCAAGACAGCTTTCATGTTCCAGGAGCCACGGTTAATTCCCTGGCTTTCAGTTCTTGAAAATGTAAGTCTCCCTTTGATGAAAATTTACGGAAACGAAGAAGCCAGAGTAAATGCCAGGCATTTTCTCTTAATGGTTTCACTTGAAGATAAAGAGAACGCATTTCCAATTGAGCTTTCGGGCGGTCAGGCTCAGCGTGTTTCTATGGCAAGGGCCTTTGCATGGCCTGCACCAGCTTTATTTATGGATGAGCCTTTTCAGTCTTTGGACATACCCCTTAGAATAGATCTGATGGATCTAAGCCTAAATCTTTTGAATAAAGAAAAACGTCTGCTTATTTCCGTAACCCACGATCCGCGCGAGGCAATTTATATGGGTGCAAGAATAATCATTTTGGGAAAGCCGGGAGAAGGTATTGTGTATGACAGGTCTATAGACCTAAATAGTGAGGATAGAGCTTATGGAGCCGCAGCAGCCGCAGAACTTGAGAGGGAGATGATTTGCGTTTTGAAAAAAACCTAGGCAATTAATTTAACCTGAAACTGATATTATACCTGTACCTTGCCGCAACAGGTACTCCGTTTGCTTCTGCCGGTCTTCCGCGTATTCCCCGGAAAGCATTGACTGCAGCTTCACCGAAACCTCGATCGGGAGGGTTTTCCCTAAGTACGCGTACTTCGCGTATATTACCCTGGCTGTCAATGAAGAGCTCAAGAAAGACTGTTCCTTCAATACCAGAGCGCTGGGCGATAGGCGGGTAGACAATGGCCCTGCGGATCAGCTCATCAGGTAAAACCGGAAGAACGCTGATCCTGTGCTGAGGTAAATAGTTAATTTGTTCATCTGCATGAGTTGTCTCAGCCGGCTCAGGGGGAAGCTCATCTGTTTCTATCATGTGTTGAGCTATTGGCTCCTGGTTAGTAATCTCAGGGTCGGGCAGACGTTCGGGCGGCGGGGGAGGGCGGTATTCTTCAAGATCAACCAGCCTCATAACTCCTGCAATAGGTGCAAGTTCCTGTACGAAATCTTCGAATTGAAAGGCAACAGTAAGGATAAGGACGAGATGCAGAATAGCTACAAAGGTAAAAATAATAATCTTTATTTTGTTATTCATTTTTTACCACAAAACTTACAACCCTGTACTGTAAAAGCTGTAAAATATCCAGAACTTGATGCACATTCTCAAATGCGGTATAACGATCCGCGATAATATGAACTCTGGTAGAAGGTGCTTGTATATAAGCGTCTACTATACCCTGTTCAACCAGCTGTAAACTAACCGGTCTTCCGTCAAGATAAAGGCCGCCAGATCTGTCTATCCATATTTCCAGATTTTTTTCGTCACTCACCCGTAGTGCGGTATCAGCTTCAGGGTAATCAATCCTTATTTCCTGCCTGTAATTTATCAGGGAAACGAGCATAATAAAAATCAGAAGAAGAAAGGCAATGTCAGAAGTGGAGAATAACGGAACCGAAAGTGCTTTTCTATTTCGTTTTAGCTTCATAAATTACTTTCTCTCATGTTGAACGAAAAAGAATCAACCTGGAGCTTCTGAGCTAGCTCAACAAAAGCAACAACCTGCTGCCAGGGCGCTTTGGAATCTATCAGCAGAACTACTGCCATATTTGGATTTCTGGAAACTGCCGCACGTATACTCGTTTCTGCATCCTGAAAATTCATTTCAATTTCTTCGCGAAACAGTTTTCCCTCGCCATCCATCTCAAAACGCAATAGATCGTCCCTTAGTATAATTCGGGTAGAGTCTCTTGCAGGAAGGTTCATAAGAAAGCCAATGTTGACGTTAAAGCCAGCAATAACCAGAAAGTAAATTATCAATAAGAAAGCAAGGTCGCTTGAGGCTGCGCTTTCTGCGAAGATGCCTCTTTTTTGTCGTTTTATTTTCATTTCAGGCAGTAGTTTTAGTTTTCGGCATTTCGCCTAAAGTGATAATTAGCTCTGAACAAACAGTTTCAGCTTCAGATGCGAACTTGTCCACGATATGTGAAAAAAGGGAATGGGCCGACATGGCAACAATAGCGATTGCAAGACCGAATACAGTCGTTATAAGAGCCTCGTAAATACCCGAAGCAACGATCTGAGCATTAACATCTACAGCTTCTGCAATAGATCTAAATGCACCAATCATTCCCATTACAGTCCCAAGAAAGCCCGTAAGGGGTGAAATAGCCCCAAGAGCTGTCAAAAAGCTAAATCCGCTTTCAAGGGATGCTATGCTTTTTGCGGCTTCGGCTTCAATGGCCTTTTCAAGACGGTATTCGGATAGTTTGTGGCGATTAACAAGTGTAAGGAGTATACTAGTTCCCAGTTTGCGTTTGTTCTGCCCTTGGAGATATTTTGCTGCCTCTTCCATTTTTCCTTCTATGATCAAGGCTTGAACATTTTCTTTTAGGTCGACAAGTTTAAGGTTATGATAAAAAAGATAAATTCCTCTTTCCAATGTAATGCCTATAGCAGCAATAGAAAAGAAAAGCAGAGGCCACATTAACACCCCGCCTAACTGGAATAGTTCCAGAAGTGAAAAACCAACAGTTGCATTATCCATATTATGCATACCTCCTTATCTAAATGAGTTTACTATAATATCCCAGGAGTATTCCATAAAGATCCAGGGCAGTGCTTCTTCCCAATCACGGAGCATGGCACCCGAATTCCTGTATTCCCAAAGATGCTCGGGGAATAAATCTTTTGAATAAGTCAGGTTCCATCTGATACTGTCAGAGCGTGCCCATTCAGCATTTTCAGCTGAGTATTTGAGGGGACGGTTTCTTTGAGCAACAAGCTCAGGGAAAAGATGAGGTTTAAAGAAATTTTCAAATTCATCCATGTCAGTAAAAACACGATTGTAAAACGAGTCCGACATCCATTCGTTTAAAGCTAATATTCGCTCCCTTCTGTTGCGTAAAGGAACAAGAGCCGATGTCCCGCTTAACATATTTCCTCTAAGGAGTATTCTTCCTGAGTTGATCTGAACCCGTTCTAGCTCCCCCTCTATATAAAACATAGTTTCGCCTGTGTTTGTTACAAGAAAAACAGCACTTCCAAGTATATCCAGGTTGAACTCATTCCAGCCCTGTACATGAGATGAAAAAAAACGCACTTCATTCAAATGTACAGTTCTGCTGCTGTCGCTCATACTACCCAGTAATGCAAATCCTGGCCATCTGGAGCTTGAAATCTCAAGAGACTTAATGCCTTCCCGTGACTCAATTTCTTTGACTTCAACTCTGTCCGACTGATAAACAGCAATTGTCCTGTCAGATTTTCCTTCAAGAAACTCCCCGCCTCTTTGAATCAGGCTGGTACAGCTTAGCAAGAGGTAAGAGGTAAGATGTAAGAGGTAAAAAATAAAAAGGACTTTAACACATCTTTTAACTCTTATATCTTCTTTTTTTTCTTTTCTCTTCTCTCTTTTCTCTTTTCTCTTCATTAAAAACTCCACCTTATTCCCACTGAAACCATTGGTACCGGCAGTTCATAGTTTGCTGAATCACTGCCTGTGTTTTCCTGTCCTGTATATACATTGAATGTAGTATTTCCCTGGGCAACATAAACCAGTGAAAGAAGGTTTTCAATAGCCAGATACATTTCAGTGCGCACCTTATTACTGGGATTAAAAGTGAAGTACGAAAACTTTATGTCAAGTGGAATTGACCAGCTCGTTCTTGAGCTTTCGCTGTAATAAGAACTGCGGCTATACTTTGTTATTATAATTGGGCTGCCGTCAGATCCAAAGACAGGACCGTTTTCATCCCATACTTCTACCTGATAAGAAGTAATTTCTCCTACCAACGGTAAAGGGTTACCAGAGGCCAATCCAAGCCTGGTATAAATATTAAAGTTCCTTTTTGGTTTTAAATTCATAACAAGATTAAGATTATGAAAACGATGAAAGGCGGGATAGTACCAACCATATTCAAATATTTCCCAGGGTCTGTCCCATACCGGCCACTCGGAAACATGGTAACGAGCATGGGTGAAGGTATAAGCAAGCCAGCCATCAACATACCTGCTTTCCATTTTTTGCAGCATGAAGTCAAATCCCCAAACAATTCCTTCACCGTTAAAACGAAAAACCCTTGTAAATTGATCGCTACCCGGTTCCTGTAACTGGTATTGGTATGCACGGTCGAAAACATATTTAAAATAACCCTCTATATTGAAACTCCATCCGCCAAAAATGTCTGTTTTTACACCAAGTACAGAAGTCCATGAGCGGTTGGGTTTTAACTCAAAATTACCAATAGCGTCATCAAGGTTTATATCTGCTATGGCATTATTCATTGAGGAAAAAAGCCCGGTTCCAATTGTGAGATCCAAAGACTCAAATGTCCCCCTGTGTCTGAAAACATTGAAATCAAGGTTCAGGCGGGGGTTTAATACAGGTATGGTCTGAATATTAAAACCATCTCCCCTAAAATACAGATGATCTGTCCTGAGCCCAAGTTCCGCTCCGAAGCCAGTTCCTGGGCTCAAATATTCAGCTAGTACATAAGCCGTACTGTTAAAGCGATGATTCTTTGCTTCTGACATAATTCCGTAAAACGGGTAACGCAGAAATCTTTGCTCTCCTTCGGGAATTATTGCCACAAAGGGCGGAGGCGGGAAAGGTCCTGTAATTCTCCTTTCGATAAAAAACTTCCCGTCCATTTCTGTACTTACCTGGCTGTAAAGTTCCTGAATACCGGCGGCAAGAAGGAAGCCGTTTCCAAGGCTAAAGTCAAAATCAATTCTGCCCTGAACATTGAAAGAGGACAGGGTCCCCACAAAGAAAGAATCTAAGTGCTCTCCTGTAAGTTCATACCTGAGCGATCTTAATCCGCTTTGGCCTTCATACACACGTAAATAATCATAGCTGATATCAGCATCGATCTTGGTTTGTTCATACCCGGCACCTAGCTTAGAGCTCAAGACCATTGAAGGATTTGGATTATATATAAGGCCGGAAATGAAGAAGGCCTGGAGATTAAGCCAATCAAAAGCCATATTCAGGCGCGACTGCACAAGCGCATCATTAGGACTTTCGTTCAGATATTCTGCTCCTGCCCCGTCTGCACCGAAAAATAAATTGGTTTTAAATTCCAAATCCTGGTTTATACGGTAATTGAACGAAGCTGCTGTGGAGCGAATATAGGGGGCGGTGGTGACTGCATTTATCATTTCAAGAGTCTCATTATCCCAAACTGAGCTAAGCTGTTTTAAAAACCAAACGAAGGGATCCCAATAAGTGACCTTACCCATCAGCATGAGTCCCCCATTTAGCCCAAAAGGTATAGCTGCGTTCAGGTTTACTGCACTTGTTGAGATACCAAGCTGCAGCTCTGTCTGTTCAGGCGAAACCATTTTTGAGCTGAGTTCCAAAAGGCCGGAAATGGTATGCCCATAGCGGGCAGAAAAAACACCATGGGAAAGCTGAGCGCTTGAAACCATGTGGGGGTCAAAAATAGAAAAACCTCCGCCCCAGTGGTAGGGGTTTTCTATGTAAAAGCCATCCAGGACTGCCATTAAATCTCCGGGAGACCCGCCCCTGATGGAAGGCATTGCGTTAAACATTCCCGTATATCCAACTCCCGGGAGGAGCTTAATAGACGTCATCACATCTTCAATAATGCCTATCTGAGAACTGCGTTCGAGATTCTCACCGGAAATCGCTACGCTGCGTCCGCTCCTGGTTTCACTTGATCCGGGACGTGCTGCCTCAATAACCAGATCACGGCTTGCAATACTACCTCCCAGGTAGAGACCCAGGGTAAAACTTTCTCCTGTAAGAGGGATTACAAGGCGCCCTGTCTCATATCCCGGATAAGTAACCTGAATGGAAATTTGTCTTTCGGAAGGGATTGTGATAATAACCCTTCCCATCTCGTCACAAATATGATCGCTGCCATCCCATGAACGAACTACAGCTCCCTCTAAAGGCATAGATAAATCTGCGTCTTCTACCAGAATTACGATATCTCTGGCCCAAAGCATGGAGGAAAAAAGCAAAAACATGTATAGAAAAAGTGCAATTCTTACCCTGGGTATCATACTTTAATAATATTAACAGTTTTTTTTCACATGCTCCATAGTGAATTTTGTTTTTATTGACAATAAAAAAGGTATTCATTATTATTAAAAACATGAAAAATAAAATATATCTTATTATATTTATCTCCACACTGACGGCTATTGCATTTTCTATGAATGCCTGTGATGATTTAAGCACTGTAGAGCTTCCACCTGTGAGTCATGGGGGGACAATTAGCATAATAAACAATTATTTAATCACCCAGAACTTTGAAATAGTTTTTTCACCTGGTGAAGATGAAACTCTTGAATGGAGTTCTCCGATACCTGGCGGAGAATCTATAGATGTAGATGTTCCAAGGGATGGTATTTATGGAGTTTTTATTATAGTTGGTGGTACAAGATTCGGCAGATCACAAAAAGTAGATAAAGGCCTTACTCAAACTTTTACTTTTAATCCGTAGAAGACAGGAAGATCAAGGGTATCCTTACCAAACAACTCAACAATCGCAGTTTTAAATCTATTGGGTAATGGCGCTTCAATCATGGCAGGCAAGGGCGGAGGAAACTCCATACGAAAGGCATGAAGAAGAAAGGTGGTACTTTTTCCACAAGCTGGGCGAATAAGTCTTGCACCGTATTTTTTATCTCCAAAAAGAGGATGACCCCGGCTGGCTGCCTGGGCTCGAATCTGATGCGTTCTGCCTGTTTCAATATCAGCTTGAATCAATGTATATGTTTCATTTCCGGCAATCGGTTTAATCCTGGTAATTGCAGTTTTGGACGAGCTTTCCTGTGAAGCAAAGGATCTTTTCTCTCCGTCATCTCTTATAAGTTCGTCCTGCCAGATTTCTGCTTTCTTGATTTTTCCTTCGACTATAGTCAAATAAGTTTTTTTTATTCTTCGATCCTTCATTAATTGACTAAATAGCCTTGCACCTTCAAGGTTTGTGGAAAAAGCAATGAGACCTGAGCTGTTTGTGTCCAGCCTGTGCAGAGGCCCTGGCCTGAACGAAAGGGAAGGGGGGATTTTTGGTTCAAGATATGAGCGCACAAGTGTTTCAAGGCTTTCGCTTTTAATGCCTTTACCACCATGAACTGGAATCCCTGAGGGCTTGTTTATAATGATAAGTCCCTGATTTTCATAGATAATTTCCAGTGTTACAGAAATCTTTATGCTCTTTTTTATTAAAGGAGCATAAATTAAAGGCTCAGCCAAATTAATTATTATGGATTGTCCTTTCTGTATACGAAGGGAAGCTGTGGCAGGTTTACCGTCAATCTGAACAGAGCCTTGTCTAATCAGTCTGTGAATTGCCGAAAGAGGTAGATCCCTTAAAGCTTTTCTTAAAATACGGTCTAATCTGCGTCCTTCATCATCGCCTGCAGCAACTAAAGTGATGGACATAATTTTATTATATCAAATCCCTATTCACAATTCTTTGAAAATATGATATTTTTAATTGAATTTAAGGAAATTTACTCAAAAATCAAAGCATTTTTCATGCTGGTGCAGTATATGGGGAGGGAGATAAAATATGGCAAAGAATACTGAAGAAAAGGCAAAGGTTAATCCTCTTGCATCATCTGAAGAAAAAGAAAAGGCACTGGAAGCCGCACGTCTGCAGATAGAAAAGCAGTATGGTTCAGGTTCGCTAATTAAACTCGGTGACGGTGCTGCAACCGGGATAGAGGTTGTTCCGTCCGGCTCTATTATGCTGGATGAAGCCCTTGGCATAGGCGGCTATCCGCGAGGCAGAATCATTGAAATTTATGGCCCTGAATCCTCTGGTAAAACAACCCTTGCGCTTCATGCCGTTGCAGAAGCACAGAAACTGGGCGGTATTGCGGCTTTTGTTGATGCCGAGCATGCACTTGATCCGGTCTATGCTAAAAACCTTGGAGTCAATATTGATGATCTCTGGGTTTCCCAGCCGGATTCAGGCGAGCAGGCTCTTGAAATCGCAGAAAGCCTCGTACGTTCCGGTGCAGTAGATGTTATTGTCGTTGACTCAGTAGCCGCCTTGACTCCGCAGTCAGAAATTGACGGAGATATGGGGGATGCGCAGATGGGTCTTCAGGCCAGGCTAATGAGCCAGGCCATGCGAAAACTCACAGCTATTATTGGCAAATCAAGAAGCATAATCATCTTTATTAACCAGGTTCGTATGAAGATTGGTATCATGTTCGGAAACCCGGAAACAACAACCGGCGGAAACGCCCTTAAGTTTTACTCGTCTGTACGTCTTGAAGTCCGAAAAACCGAAACCATCGAGGCCGGAAAGGATACCGATGCAATTGGAAACAGGGTAAGGGTGAAGGTTGTTAAAAACAAGGTGGCGCCTCCATTCAGAAAAGCTGAGATGGACATTATCTTCGGCAAGGGCATTTCCGCCGAGGGCAGCTTGCTTGACGGTGCTGTAAAACACGGCCTTATTGAAAAGAGGGGAGCCTGGTACTCCTACGGTGAAGAAAAAGTAGGGCAGGGCCGTGACAGCGCAAGGGATTATATAATGCAGAATCCCGCTTTTGCTTCTGAAATTGAGCAGAAACTTCGGCAAATCATTTTCCCCGGACGGGCATTTCCATCAGAGAAGACTAAAGCTGCACCTAACCGGGCGGCTGCTAAAGCTGCGGACGAAAAAGACCCGTTGAATGAAGAGTCGTAGTTTTATTTACAACGAACCGATGAAAAGAAATGATAAGGAACTACTGTTTAATGTTGGTTAGTGTGGTTCGTGGTTAATATCTTGGATAAGGTTGATGTTCCGCTTGTTGTCTTAGGACTCGGATCGAATCTTGGGGATTCACTTAGTATTATTCATGATGCGGTAAAAGCCCTTGAAGAAGTTTTAACTGAACTTCGTTGTGCCTCAATTTATGAAACTGAGGCGCTTTATGTAACAGATCAGGGCAAGTTTATCAACACCGCAGTTGCCGGTTTTTACTCTGGTTCAGCCCGTGATCTCCTCTCCAAGATTAATGAGATCGAAAAACATTTCGGAAGGGACAGGTCAAAGGAAAAGCGCTGGGGAGAAAGGTCTTTGGATATTGACATACTTCTTTTTGGTGATCTTGTTCTAAATGAGCCAAGCCTTGAGATTCCTCATCCAAGGCTTAAGGAAAGGCGTTTTGCCCTGGAGCCCCTGCTGGAACTTTTACCTGATGCCGAAGAGCCGGACACAGGTCAATTATACCGGCAGCTATGCCAGGAATTACCGGATCAGGGTTGCAAGAAATTACTTTAATATGTATGAAAAATGATACAAATATTAAATTACAGTAAAAAACTAAGTATGATTTGAGCTAAACCTGCTAATAAAATAGTAATAATACCTACCAGCAATATATCATTTGATAATGTATGTCTTCGCTTTCGCGCAATAAAGCTACGTTCTGCAAAGGATGTATGATCAAACAATTTATCATCTTTTTGCATCATGGACGAAGGAAAGAATTTCAAGAAAAATCCTGAAATAATTACAACAACTCCTAAAGTATAGTTAGCATCGAATACATAACGTAAGGTAAAAGAAGAATGTCTAAAAAAACCAAAAACAATACTTGATATAATTCCAACGCCAATAAATAGCAGAGATATACGAAATAATTTTAGTGAATGCAGTAATAATTGCATGTCTAATGCTTAAGGCGCGGATCAAGTACATCACGCAAACCGTCACCCAGCATGTTAAACCCGAAAACAATCAAAGCAATTGCCATACCCGGAAATATGCTGCTCTGCGGATAATCGCGTATAAATCGCCTTCCCTCAGAAAGCATGGCTCCCCACTCTGGTGTAGGCGGCTCAATACCAAGGCCTATAAAGCTTAAAGCTGCAGCCGAAAGGATAGCTGATGCCATGCCCATAGTGGCCCGAATAACAATAGGAGCCATACAGTTGGGAAGAATATGATATAACATAATACGTAAATCGCTTGCGCCAAGGGATCTGGCAGCTTCCACAAATTCCTGTTCGCGGACGGTAAGTACTGACGAGCGTACCTGACGGGCAAATATAGGCACTGAACCGACACCTACAGCAATCATCACATTTATTAAACCTGTCCCCAAAGCTGCAGCAATTGATATCGCAAGCAGAATATTTGGAATGGCTAATAATATATCGATAAAACGCATGAGAGTGCTGTCGATAAGTCTTCCGTAATAGCCGGCTATTAAACCTATTACTACACCTGCGATCATAGAAATACTGACCACTACAATTCCGACTATTAAAGAAATACGGGAGCCGTGAACAACTCTCCAAAAGATATCCCTGCCAAAGTTATCCGTACCAAAAAAGTGCTCACGGCTGGGAGAGATATTACGATTCTGTAAATTCTGATATTCAAAAGCGGGGACCATGCCCAAATTCGGATCATCAACAGGCGGCGCAATTATATCGGCAAAAATCGCTGTTATAATCAGCAGTAAAATAATAACCAGCCCTGCCATTGCTACAGGATATTTTCGAAAGCGTCTCCATATTTCAGCCATTTGGCTGCGTCTTTTATGAGGTTTTTCTTTTTTATGGTTATCATTATTACCGGTTTTATTCACTATAGTCAGCCCACCCTCTAAGTATATTGAGATTTTATGCGCGGGTCGATATATGCATAGAGTATATCCACTATAAGATTTACAAGACTGAAAGTAATTGCCATGAACAAAACTCCTCCCTGAACTATTGGAAAGTCCCGGCGGGAAATGGACTCAACCATAAAGCGCCCAAGGCCTGGCAATGCAAAAATGGACTCTGTCAAAATCGCTCCGCCCAAAAGGAAGCCAAAATCAAGACCCACGGCTGTAACTACAGGAATAAGGGCATTACGCAGCGCATGTTTCCAGACAACAACCGATTCTTTCTGCCCTTTAGCGCGGGCGGTACGAATATAATCCTGTCGTATTACCTCCAACATACTTGAACGGGTAATGCGCATAACCATGGCAGCACTGTTCGTTCCTACGGTAATAATTGGCAAAATCCAGGCGCCTGGTGAGGTCAGGCCAGAGGGCGGCAGCCACCCAAGGTTGAGCGAAAATGCAATAATGAGCATCAGACCCAGCCAGAAATTGGGTATAGATACTCCCAATAAACCAACTACCTGAGCGGATGTATCAAATGCTGAATATTGCCTTGTGGCCGATATCATTCCTAATGGAATGCCCATGAATATCGAAAATATTGTGCCGTATATCGCCAACGACAATGTTGTGGGAAAACGGTCGAAGATTTCGTTCATAACATCTCTTCGGGTTACATAAGATTGCCCCAGATCACCACGAAAGATATTTATTATGAAGTTGGTATAACGTACCAAAAAAGGGTCATTTAAACCAATTTATTCCCTTAAGGTCTCTCTGGATTCCAACGGCGCCGATTCGCCCAATATTGAAATG
>Ga0099364_10012369_pt1 | contig 11516 bp, 9 predicted proteins | sample TergutTh196P3_FD_73070 | JGI IMG/M metagenome (GOLD analysis project Ga0099364, IMG submission 73070) | Microcerotermes parvus P3 segment gut microbial communities from Pointe-Noire, Republic of the Congo - Th196 P3 | ecosystem: Host-associated > Arthropoda: Insects > Digestive system > Gut ...
ATATTGTGTCAAATCTTCGTTTGCGTGAAGGTGTAGATTTTTTGCAGGCAGGAAAAAATGTCATTTATACTTCGCGCCTGACAAGTCAAATGGGGAAAAGTTATTTTTCAAAAATTATGCAAACGCAGATTTCCAAGAATTTTACAATTCGGAATTGGAATACTACTACAAAACTTTTGGAATTGACAAATGAATATAGAACGAAAAACTAAAGGAAGAAGAGAGCAAAAGTAAACTTTACAAACTTTCAAACTAACTGTCTATGTTTATAGAAAAAACTTCATTAAGAGCGCGCTATTGCGAGACTGACCAAATGGGTCATATCAACAACGGTGTTTATCCGAATTGGTTTGAGGTTGGGCGTACCGAATTGTTTCGCAGGCTAAAACTGCCTTACAGCGAATTTGAGAAAAAAGGATTTTTTATGCCCCTTGTGGAACTGCATATTAAATATCATTTTCCTGCTTATTATGATGAAATAGTTACCGTTACGGCAACGATAAAAGAGATGCCTGTTACAAGAATAATCGTTAATTACGAGATTCATAATGAGGCGGGAAAATTACTTGTTACAGGTGAAACTACGCAGGTTTTCCTTGATGCAAAAACAATGCGCCCCACGAGGATACCCGATTTTTTAAAAGAAGATGTGATGCCCTATTTTGCTTGATTTTAGATTATATGAAACAAAAGATTAAACGCAAAAGTCGCAAAGTTTTTTCGCAAAGAACGCAAAAATTTAGTAAAAAATTGCGCCCTTTGCTTAACTTCTTTGCGTCCTTTGCGTTAAAATAGATTATGAATAAATATGTTGCAAATTTATTTCCTGATATAGAATTAAATCGTCCTATAATAATTTCGGGACCATGTAGTGCCGAAACTGAAATTCAAACTATTGAAACGGCAAAAGCACTTTCTGCAATGGGAATAAAAATATTCAGAGCGGGAATTTGGAAACCTCGCACCCGTCCGGGGACGTTTGAGGGGGTTGGCAAAATTGGGTTGTCGTGGTTAAATAAAGTTAAAAAAGAGACAGGGATGCGCATCTGTGTTGAAGTAGCAAATAGACTACATGTCCGACAAGTCATTGATTATGATATTGATGCCGTATGGATAGGCTCGCGGACAACAGTAAATCCGTTTGCCGTTCAAGAGATTGCCGATGCCCTTGCAGGAACTAACCTGACAGTGTTTGTTAAAAATCCTGTAAATCCCGACCTTGATTTGTGGATAGGTGCCATAGAGCGCATTAAAGAGGCTGGTGTTGAAAAAATATGCGCTATACATCGTGGTTTCAGCGTTTATGGTCATTCACAATACAGAAATCCACCGCAATGGCAAATTCCCATTGAGTTGCACCGCAGAATACCAAATTTACCAATTTTAACAGACCCAAGCCACATCTGCGGCACACAAAACGGATTGAAAGAAATATCCCAAAAAGCAATGGACTTAAATTTTGACGGACTGATGATTGAAGCGCATATTTCCCCTGAAACATCACTAAGCGACACCCAACAACAAATTACTCCCAAAATGTTGAAACAGATACTCGACACATTAATTATTCGAAAAGCAGGTTTTGGAAACGAAATAAAAAATGAATTGAACGATTTTCGTTCGCAGATTGATATTATTGATAACCAAATAATTGACCTTCTAAAAGAGCGGATGACTATTTCAAAAAATATTGGAAAATACAAACGAGATAAAAACGTAACCATTTTTCAATCAGCCCGCTATGATGAATTGATTGAAGGCCGAATAAAATCAGCAATTCACGCCGGAATTGACCCAGAATTTATTGCGGAAATTTTTAAGTCAATCCACGAAGAATCTGTAAATAGGCAGAATGAGGTGATGAATGAAATCTAAATGAGAAATCTAACTTGCGACAATTTCAGACTTCTTTTACTCTTGGAATTTTACTGACATCATTTTTTGTTTAATTAATTGGAAAAGCATATATATTTAGATTCCTCATTTCACTACGTTCCATTCGGAATGACCGTCCGTTATTAGGAAAGGGCGGGAAAAAGGTTGCGGCAAAGCCGCAACCTTTTTCCCGCCATCATTTACAGGCTAATAGAGTCATTCCGAACGTAGTGAGGAATCTTGGTCAGCGTCTTTTATATTCATGACTTAACAATAATATCAATTATGTAGAGATTACAATTTTCCAAAATGAAAATATGTTTTATCCAAAGTATCAAATATTTACAGAATTGAATAAAGGAAGTCTGAATTTAAAATATTTAAAATACATCAACCACACGTACCCGCAATTTGTCCAAACAAAAGTAGCCCGCCGTGTTCATTCCAAACACAGGGTCGCTGTCGGTTGATTCCATTGTGAAATAGATACCTTTTACGTTGCCTAATTCAGACAAATCTATCCATTCCCAATTGGGACTTTGGATAAGCGTACCGCTTACATTTTGGGCGAGATAGTACTCTACGGATTTTCCGTTGTCCTCAAAATTTTCATTAAGTCCGTGAATAAATAGTTTAAAATAATCGCCATTTTGGTCTAATGGGCGAGCATAACCGTCTCCACTAATGTTTCCATAGTAGGGCCACGGGCTCATGTTCACATAAACTCCCTCAGGTTGGTAAACATCATCAAAAGTCACTGATAATACAGGATAAGAGTATGTTCCTTCCATATATCCTGCCCAATGAGCAAGTAAATAAGGGACAGCGGGGTCAGCAATTACAATACCCTTTTCATCTTTTAGGATATTGCCTTCGGTATCGGTTTTAATACCTCCGCCTGCCATATTTCCCCATTCATTGTCAATCCAGCTACCGCTATTGCCGTGGTCGCTGTTGTCGGCATTTTTGCTGTAAGTAAAACCGTCCCAATAAAAACCTCCCCACGAATTGCCTTCTCCCGCACCGAGATGCGTAAACTTAAACGTTCCCGCATTAAACTCAATAAAAGGAAAATCTACATCGTTGTAGGTTTCAGTCCAAACATTTTTGTCGTTCAAACTAAATGATTGGGGAATTGACGGATTACTTAAATCCAAAGTGATGATTTCCACCTGCGGCTCATCATTCTCATTCTCATCTTTGTTACAAGACGTTAATACAGCCACAATAAAGAGAATGGCTGTCAAGTAATAAAAAAACTTTTTCATATTAAATTTTATTTTACAAATTTTATTGTTTTATTTTCTGTAACAAGCAGATATATTCCTTGCGATAATTGACCGCAGGAAATAATATTTTTTCCGCTTTCTATTTCAAACGACATCTGTTTTCTTCCCAAATAATCGTAAATTTCAATGTTTTGCCTTCTATCTGAAACTATTATTAATTGCTCTTTTACAGGATTATTAAGCAAAGATGTTTCATCACTGCTGTTTTGCTTAATATACACGGCATTAGGGTGTAAATCTTCTGCACCCATAATTTCGGTGGAAGTTTCACCTAACCGACCGCAGTACTGATTTATGCCCGTATAAACCTTAATAAAATGAATGGCAGGAAGATGCACCGAATTTCCATCTTTGTCCACTGCCCACTCTATATTAAAATTGGAACGCTCTTCTGAATTTGGGTAATTATCCGCGTATCCCCACGGATAAGCGTACAAAATGTAAAAAGCACCTGTTCCACTTTCATCAATACCATTATCGGCAAGTTTCGTTCCTTCAAAAAAGAGCGTTTCGTCCGCTATCCACTGCGGATAGTAAGGCTGTGAATGAAATACATTGCGGGAGATAAAACCTTCATCTCCTTGATTACTTGTCCATTTAATATAAGTGTTATCGTTTATAAAAGGATAATCAGGGTCAGGTGTTGGTACTTTGTTTTCGTCAGGTTTATAATAGGTAATTATGTAATTATTAATTGTTTCGGGTTTTGAGTATTCGCTTCCTGCGAGTTCGTACCATTCGTCATCGGGTAAACTGTTTCCATTTAAGTCATAAGAAACCATTACGATGCCGGGTTCGCTACTACCTCCTTCTCGTGGAGCACCTGGCGGAGTGGAAATTATGGCATTCCCCCATATCTTAAAATCATAAGAACCGGGCACATTAACAATAGGATGGTCGAAACCAAAAATTATATAACCGCCGTAGCCGCCAAGCGACACTAAGCCTCTGTTTTCGCCGCTAATACTCGCTTCGGCTTTGCGGTTCATATCGTCTTGAGTGTTACCGGGTTCATATTCAGGCAACTTGTTTACAAATTGTCCAGGTGCGGGACGATAATCGAAAACTTTATGAATATAAGGCGATTGTGCATTGATTGATATACTTACAACTGCACTAAAAATTAATTTTAAAATTCCATCCCAAATGGGACGGTATGAGCATATCGGGTATATTCTTTTTTCTACCGATATTTTGTCCCTCCCGGGACAACTCCTCAAATATGTGCGACTTTTTACCATTATCTTTACATTATCTATTTTTTGTCCAAACAAATTCTTTCAGAAAAATGAAGTCCAATGAAATAATGCAAATTAGCATCTGGTTTCAAGCCTCATTCCTCGAAGACTTTAAACAATCATTTGCATTGGCAGGTCTCCTGACTTGTCTGCGTTTTGAACTGCCTTCCCACATTTTTTATGCAGTGGCAATGGTATTTGTCAAAACGTTGCATTAAGACTTACAGTAGCGGGTCTGTTCAGGATTTTCACCTGATTCCCTCTTCGCCGAACATTCCGATAAGGAATATCCGAAACCAATGCTGCGGAGAGGGGGGGATTCGAACCCCCGGTACAGTTTCCCGTACGACAGTTTAGCAAACTGCTGGTTTAAGCCACTCACCCACCTCTCCTTTTTCGCGCCGCAAAGATAATTGATTTTTCTATATCTGCAAAATAAAATTAAAAAAAATATAATATTTTTTTAATTTTTTACCATCCTGTGTAGGGGCAAACCTACGTGTTTGCCCTAATAGCGCAACACGGGGTATATCCAAACATGCGACATTTTTCCTTACCCTAAAAATGTATTTTCCTCATTTGTTTTCTGCAACTAATTTGTAACAAAATAAAAATTTTTGCGTTAAAGTGAAATAAAACTGAGTTTTAACCGAGTGATTTTAAATAAAAAAATATGATAAGTAGTTCATTTTTAAGTATTAAGAAAAAAAAGAGGATAACAAAATTGTTTTTGTTGCCGATGGTTGTATTGATGTTTTTTTCTTGCGAAAAAGATAAATCGAAATTTGACGAAGCATTACTGATAGGCAAATGGCGGTCGGGACAACTATATTATACTTACGAATCTAATTTTCGAGGCAAAACGTGGGACGAAGCCGATGACGTTCATGAAGACGAAGCGCAGCGGTTTGAGTGGTCGCTGAAAGGCTCAAAATTGGAACAAATTCATATAATGGAAATCGGAGGAGGAAGAATACCAAAACTTTATACCGTTACAGAACTAACATCAAGAACATTAAGATACAAAGATGATTACAGAAGTTACTCCTTTACAAAAGTTAATACAATTAGTGGAAGAGTTACTCTTAATAGTTCTCCGCTACCCGATGTTAGAATTTCGATTTCGTCTGGTTCTTCTGTTACCACCAATGCACAAGGATATTATACGTTGAACGTAACTTATGGCAGTGATGTAACAATAACTCCGAGTTTGACTGATTACACATTTACACCTCCTAATATGACCTTTAATAACGTAACAAGCAATCAGCCTAACCGAGACTTTACGGCAACCATTGTTACGCAAACACCTAATTATTAATAAAATGAAAAAATTTCTCAAAATATTTTTTATATCCCTTGCTGGTTTGATTGGATTTCTGGCGATTGTTATAGGAATTGCGCTATGGCTCGTCTTTACACCAAAAAAATTGACCCCATTTATAGAAAAGCAGGTCGCCCAATATGTTACCTGCGAATCGCATATCGGAGAAGTGGAACTAACTTTTTTCAGCACGTTTCCAAAATTCGGAATCAAAATTAATCAAACAACGCTTATAAACCATATAGAAGGCACGCCAAACGACACTTTGCTTAATGTTAAAAATGTGATAGGAATAATAAATATTTCCTCATTAATAAAAGAGAAAGAGTTGATTATAAGTGACTTTAGGATAAACAACGGACAAATTTCTATTTTTACAAATAGCGAAGGAAATACTAATTACGATATTTTTGCTTTTGAAACAGACGAAACCGAAGATGATACCTCTTCCGAAATTCCGTTCAAAATTATTGATATTCAAAATGTTGAACTAAATAATGTAGATATTAAATATGTTGATGACCAACTGAATATCAAAGCCGATTTGCACGATTTTACTGCAAAAATCAACGGAAAAGTGAAAGACGATATAATAAAAGGAATAATTGATACAAAACCATTTGACCTTTCGCTTGATTATAAATTAGATGAAACATCAAGAGTTACAGCCGACATCAACCGATTATCGTTGAACTTGAAAGGTGAAATGGAAAATGAGATAATTTCAGGCGATTTGATTATAAACCAAACAGATATAAATTTGCAGTATAAAAGCGATTCTTTGGATTTAACCGCTGATATTAAGAATTTTGCAGGAAATTTCGATGTATGCAACTGTTTTGAGGATGACCCTGACGCTATTTCGGCGAAAATTTCTATAAAACCATTACAATTATCGTTAGACTATAACGGTGACAACTACTTAAAAAACACACAGTTTCAACTTAATACTAACAGCAGTCTTAATTTATCCCGACAACTTGTAGAACTTAAAGAGACTAAACTGTCAGTCAATGATTTATCACTTTTATTAAGCGGTTCAGTTCAAAACGATACCCTAAACAGTACTATAATTACAGATATTGAGTATAATTTTGATAATTGGAATATTAAAAAAATAATTGCTCTGATTCCTGAAGTATTTTCTTCCTATCTTGAGGGCATTGATGTAGCGGGAATTATTTCCTCAAAAGGCACAATATCAGGTAAATACGATGACAAAAACATTCCTGCAGTTGATATTTTGTTGGACCTAAAGAATGGGTCTCTAATCTACGATTCTTTGCCGTTTCCTTTAAGCCAAATGAACGGCAATATTAGGTTAGTTACCGATTTTAAGTCGCCAACATCTTATGTTCGCATCAATAATTTTAGTGCCAACACGCCTCAATCAAGCGTAAATACGCAAGGAACGGTAACAAATTTGTTTGGTGATATGCGCGTAGATTTAAATTCAGGCGCATCTTTGAATCTTGCCGAATTTCAGCCAATGATGCCCGATTCATTGAATTTAGATATGAAAGGAAACGTTTCAGGTAATATTAAAACGCTCTTTTTGATGTCCAATTTAGAAAAAATGGAAATTGAGAAAATGAAAATTGCAGGGTCGCTTACATTTTCCGACTTAGACGTTAAATATGACAGCATTTCGGTTGCTGGTAACAAATCGGTACTCGAATTTATGCTGCCAAACAGCAACGCTTCGGTCGCCGAAACAGGATTTTTGTTTGCAAGCCTCTCTTCCAACGCCATCGAAGCAGCAAAAATAGAAACTTTTAGTACTACTTTGAAAAATGTTTCATTTAACGTGGAAACTTCTGATGTCAGAGATTCTACACGTATTCCTAATATTTTGTGTTCCTTTAATATTGGCACTTTGACTGCCAATATGGATTCGATGGCAGTTTCAATCATTAAACCGGATGGGAAAATAACCATTTCACCGAGGCGAAGGAATCCGAAGCATCCTGAAATCAATTTAGTTTACAACAGTGAAAGAATGGACGGCGACTTTGAGGGTCAGTCATTGATAGTTGAAAAAATTAATCTTGAGTTTGATGTCGAAAACAACCCAAACAGAAAACAATTATTGGCACAATGGAGACCGCACGGGGCAGTAAATATGGAAAATAGTAGATTTATAACTCCTATGTTTGCATATCCCGTTGAAATTCCCGCCGTATAAATGCGTTTCGACCCTGAAACATTTACCGTAGAACACGCTAATCTGATAATTGACAAATCTGACTTCTCGCTGAACGGACAAATAATAAACATATCTTCTTATTTCAGAAAAGATTCAATATTAAGAGGGAATTTACATTTTATGTCTGAAATGACTGATATTATACAACTTATGGCAATGACAAGCGGTATCGGACATGAAGACGACCCGACAGATGAAGTTGAAAATCAGGAAGTTGTCGTTACAAAATTTGCGGATGCTTTAGTGGACCAAGAAGCATATCAAGGACCATATATTGTTCCACGAGGAATTGATATTATTCTTCACTCCAACATAAATAAAGCTACTTACGGTTCTACCGAAGCGTCTCACATAAAGGGAAATGTTCAGATTTTTGACGGACTTTTGGTTTTAGATGAACTATCACTAACCACACCTGCTGCCGATATGATCATAACAGCAATGTACCGAACTCCCCGCAAAAATCATTTGTATATGGGATTAGACCTTCACATGCTTGATATTGAAATTGACGAACTTTTGAACATGGCTCCCGACTTAGATTCAATTATGCCAATGTTACGCTCTTTTGCAGGTACAGCCGAATTTCATTTTGCCTTTGAAACTTATATGGATTCCTTATATAATCTGAAAAAATCAACAATACGTGGTGCTTCATCCATTCGAGGAAATGATTTGGTTTTAATGGATAGCGAAACATTTGGCAGCATCGCTAAAACATTGCGTTTCAGTAGGAAAACAGAAAACAAAGTTGATAGTCTCTCAGCAGAATTCACCGTTTTCAGAAATGAAATTGATGTCTATCCGTTTCTGATTGTGATGGATAAATATAAAGGCGTTGTAGGAGGCAGACATAATCTGGATATGAGTTTTGATTACAATATATCATTGGTAGATAGCCCTTTACCTATTCGTTTGCACGTGGACGTAAAAGGGACACCTGAAAAAATGAAATACAGGCTAAAATTGCGGAGCCGTTATCCAAGGTTTTATCGTCCTCACGCCCCAAGACGTGTTGAAAATGAGCAACGTAACCTGCGAGATGTTATCAGAGAATCGCTGCTGAGAAGTATTGCGCCAAAAGTGCGGGAAGAGGAAGAAGAGGAGGAAATTTAATTTTTCTTCAACATTTTTGAAGCAAAAATAAAGTCATTCAGTTCTTTGTTGTCGCAGGAAAAAATATCGTTGTTAGTTCCTTCCCAGTATTTGTGTCCGTTATAAATGAAAATAATATATTCGCCAATTCCTAAAACTGAATTCATGTCGTGTGTGTTGATAATTGTGGTCATATCAAATTCTTTGGTAATTTCCTGAATAAGTTCGTCAATCACTATTGATGTTTTGGGGTCGAGTCCTGAATTTGGCTCGTCACAGAATAAATATTTTGGATTTAGTGCTATTGCTCTGGCTATCGCTACTCTTTTTTTCATACCACCGCTTATTTCGGACGGAAAAAGATGATTAACATTTACAAGATTTACCCTTTTGAGACAAAAATTTGTTCTGTCCAATTTTTCTTCCGCCGACATTGATGTAAACATATCCAACGGGAAACGGACATTTTCCTCCACTGTGTGAGAATCGAACAGTGCGCCTCCCTGAAAAACCATACCAATTTCTTGACGGAGTTTGATTTTATCGGTACTTTTCATTCCTGTAAAGTTTCTTGAATCGTAATATATTTCGCCCGAAGTAGGCTCATGCAGCCCTACTAACGTCTTTAAAAAGACTGTTTTTCCTGAGCCACTCTGTCCTATTATAAGGTTTGTTTCGCCTTTGTGAAATACGGCTGAAACATCTTTCAAAACATCTTTATTTTCGAAAGATTTGCATACATTTTTTGCCTCTATCATAAAAGTAATTGTGTTAGGATTAAGTCAAAAATCAAAATATATATACAGCTCATTACTACGGCTTTAGTGCTTGATTGTCCTACTTCCAAAGAGCCGCCTGAAGTGTGAAAACCGTAATATCCCGCTATTGAAGTTAGGAGGAACGCAAAAACAATTGTTTTAAAAACTGAATAAAAAATGTAATATGGAACGAAAGCGTAAAGAATTCCTTGCAGATAGTCGGCAGACGTAACCGCACCCGTAGCGGCTCCTGCAACCCATCCTCCAAAAATACCAACGCCCATACTGATGATTGTTAGGAAAGGCGCAGTTATCATAAGTCCAAGTATTTTAGGGAGTACTAGAAATCCCGCAGAATTAATTCCCATAACGTCTATTGCGTCAATTTGTTCTGTAACCCGCATCGTACCTATCCCAGATGCAATATGAGAGCCTACTTTACCTGCAAGAATCAGACATACTAACGTACTTGAAAATTCCAAAAGCACCGAATCACGAGTTGCCACAGGAACAGCATAAGAGGGAATTAGCGGCATATCTAAATTATAAGCAGTCTGCAAAGTAATTACCGCCCCGATAAAAAACGAAATAATAACGACAATACTGACCGAACCTATTCCGAGCAAATCCATTTCAGTTAAGATTTGTCTGAAAAAAAACTTGTGCTTTTCTGGCTTACGCAACACACGTCCCATAAAAACGGCATAACGCCCAAAGTGAAATAAATATCCCATGTTTAAAAATTTTTGAACAAAATATCAGCCGCAAAGATAACATAAATTTTTCAATTATACAAACGGGTAAAATTTTTATGAAAATTTTATTAAAGAAATTTATTAACAAAAATTTTTCATTAATTATTTTTGAAAAAAATGCAACAAAATAAAAAGAACATACGTTAGTGTTCGTATATTTATGATGTTGTGCGTCAGCGATGGACAGTGCAGCGGGAAAACGAAGACAAGACCAATTAATCCGTAAGAACAGGAAGTAAAACATAACAAGATGAAAAGGCTTTTGACAATTACATTTTTAGCGATTACTTTTTTTGCACAGGCACAAGAATTGCCGTCTGAACCAGCAAATGGTTTTGCTTTTCCAATAGGAAGAAACAGGTGAGGAAAATACAATTGTTTTTTATTTTTGCTTTGGCACTCGTGGAGAAACAGAGCAAGAAAAAGAGAAAAATATGAAAATACTCTTGATAATGAAAAATTACACAAAAGAGGCTTTAACATACTCATCAGATATACTGCGAGAGGAAGATGGAGAATTTGAATCAACATCAAATGTTGGAACATTCCCAAACGCGAAAGGAACGGAAATCTGGCCATATATGATTTATGCTATTGGATTGAGTGAATTTAGAAAGTATGATTACACTACAAATGCAACAAATCGAATAATTGTTGAAACGGAAAGTATTCAAACAACTATCCAAGCAGACAGAGTTTTTACTAATCGGTTGAATCTGATTTTGTCCGATCTAGGTAATTTACGATTAAATGATGTTAGGTTGAGAGAACAAGAATGGGGAGGGGTTGATAATATGCCCGATTATAATAGTAGTATAGGCGAATCATACTACCCAAATCCTAATAAATATGAAATAGATACATTCAGAGTGTACTTATATGAAAGTTCATTTATTGAAAATTCAATTACTTACTATGCAACAAAGGAAAGAGGTTTGATTAGAGTTATATTCATTGAATGGGAAGAACCATTTCT
>Ga0099364_10012370_pt1 | contig 11516 bp, 8 predicted proteins | sample TergutTh196P3_FD_73070 | JGI IMG/M metagenome (GOLD analysis project Ga0099364, IMG submission 73070) | Microcerotermes parvus P3 segment gut microbial communities from Pointe-Noire, Republic of the Congo - Th196 P3 | ecosystem: Host-associated > Arthropoda: Insects > Digestive system > Gut ...
GCAATGTCCATCGATATTTGCGCATCACGGTACTCCGAAACGTATTGGTCATGCTCGACCCATTTAAGGGAGTTGCCCAGTCGATCCAACAGAGCGTCCCGGCTTGCCGGTGCAAGGGCAGTGTTGTTCCGCACCATCTGTTGCGTCAGTTTGAGACTTTGAATCGCCCCTTCATAGTTGGGGGTACTTGCCCGAGCCTGTTTTTCCGCTTGGACAATCGCCACTTCGACTTCCTTCTGTAATTTTTCAAGTCCGGCAGCATTCGCCGCCATCATCACATCGACGAACGCACTAGGCGAAGAGGATGTTTCACTGACATCACTGTCTCCAACGATAGGTTCTTCGTCTTGGGCAATCACGTTCGGCAGGATGTTACGCTGCTCCTGCGCCGCATGGAACATATTTTGTGCGATTTTGTTACTCGGCTCCGCATGAAGAACGCCGCTCAAAATGGTCATTGCTTGATGCAGATTTCCCGTCGCCATAGCAACGTCCGCTTTACTGATTTGCTCTTCGACGTTCGCAATGAACATCTCTTGAATTTGTAACAGCGAATTCCAACCGACGATGGGCATCACTGCACCGCCGTCCCGGGCTGCCGTTTCGACGACGGCTCGCAGATAATTGTTGCTGGATTGCGCCGCTTCGGGAGTCTGCGGAAGCGTGAACGTAACTTGCCCCTCTGTCGTGGTGCCGGTGAGAGTCAAATCAAACGCCGGTAATGTCCCGCCTTCGGTTTCGCCGACGAGAATCGTTGCCCGATCACTGCGAATCGGCTGCATGTGTACCGGATAGACCGTCCAACCTTGCGGAAACTTGACCGAGGCAGGATCGACCCAAACAACCGTTGCCGTTGCAAAATCGGCAAGTTGTTGCCCAATCTTTTGCCAGTCCGCAGTCTTGTCTAAGTCGATATTCACTCTCTTCTCATCAATGGATTCTACTTTCAGTTCTGTTGGCGAGGTGTCCATCAGATTCCCGCCGGTTCGATTGGCAAACGCCGAAATGAAACCGAAGTTCGTCCGCAGACCGACGGCACATGCCGTAAAAGGAATTTTTTGCTCGGCAAAGGCATTTGCTTCTTTTTCAAAGACCTCTGCTGAAATTGTTTTTGCCATACTTCGTCCGCCGCCGAGATACAACACGGCACGCCGGGCTTCGTTGGAACCGCCTTCAAACGTTTTTCGGACGGTTTCGAGTCCTTTGCCGAAGTCGGTGGCACCGAGCGGAACGCGGCGGTACAACGTCTTGAGGGCGGATTCGACTTCGGGCGAATCCTTGACGGCAAACTGCTCGGTCAGCGGTTCGGTCTCGACATCCATCGCAAGGATTTGAATCTTTGTTCCTTCGGGCAGATGATTGATTGCCGACACAATCGCTTCGAGGGTGTCGAGTCGGGCTTGCCCGCCTTGCCCTGCCGACGTGTCAACCAAAAACACGACTTCTACCGGCTGCGCCGCAGGTTGCGCCGGGGCTTGCAAGCCGAGAGCAAAGTAGTGCGTACCTTCCGGGGCGGTGTACGACCGGTAGGGAAGTCCCTCACCGTTGACCGAGGGTGCAAGGCAAAACGTTGCACAAGAAAGGGCGAAACAAAACCGAACGAATAATTGATGGGACTGCCGCAACATGTTTGAACCTCCTACCGTCCTGCAAGGGTACGGATAACGACCGACATCGGATTTCACCATAGGATAGTATAACCTACGAATTTGCAAAAAACAACAAAATTTACCTTTTTTGCCTATTTTCACTAAAATAAGAGACGAAATTGTAGTCTCTCATTGCCGATTTTCGGGAAGAATGGCGGATATTTATGAGGAAAAATCGGATACGGGGCATAATCGGTATAACCGCCCAAAAGGGCAAGCGGTTTACGTAAAACAAACAGAGCTGCAACCTTTAGATTGAGGGAGCGGTTTGGCGAGGCATGCCGTTGGCACGGTAAAGCACAGAGAATGTCTTCCTACGTAAAGAAATTCATCGAAAGCAATCCTGATGCCAACCTGATTCCTGTTTGCCCAGAGGTTCTTGGCGGCTTGCCGGTTCCGAGACCGCCGGTGAAACGCAGGAAAGGCAAGGTTTACGAAACTTGCTCCGAAAAGGAAAACAGAAAAAATGTCACAGGAAAGGAAGTGACCGATGCTTTTATTAGTGGAGCGGAGTTGACGTTGGAAATTGCAAAGAGCAAGCAATGCACGAAGGCTATCTTATGCAAGTGGTCGCCTTCGTGTGGAGAAACAGGAATAACGACCAAACTCCTGCAAGAACACGGAATAGAAGTCGTCAATAGTTTTTAAGGACATTGACAGTGTACCGTTTCCTGCACCTGTCACGGTGCCGGATATGGTACACTATTAAGCATAACCAAAAGAGAGAAAAACTACCATGACACGCTACATTAACCCTTATACGGATTTTGGATTTAAGAAGTTGTTCGGCGAAGAGGCAAGTAAGGACTTGTTGATCGACTTTCTGAATGCCGTGCTTCCGCCGGAAAACGCAATTTCCAGTCTTGAATTCCGAGATTCAGAACAGTTGCCGGACAATATTGTTGACCGCAAAGCCGTTTTCGATATTGCCTGCGTCAGCAAGAACGGTGAGACGTTTACGGTTGAAATGCAGAAGGCAAAACAACTCTGGTTCAAAGACCGGGCATTGTTTTACTCTGCGTTTCCGATTCAGCGTCAAGCGCAACGTGGAGACTGGAATTTCCGGTTGAATCCAGTTTTTCTCGTTGCAGTACTCGATTTTGAGTATGATCAAGAGGAAGAGCGGCGCAAGATTTACCGTCTTGTTCGTCTCAAGGATCAAGATGGTGACTTGTTTTCCAAAACACTGAACATGGTTTTTCTTCAAATGCCGCTTTTTACCAATACGGAAGCGGAACTGGAAACACCGAAGGACAAGTGGTTGTTTTTTCTTAAGAACTTGGAGTCTTTTGGGGACATTCCGAGAGTTTTGCGTGAGCCGATTTTTGAGAAGGCTTTTGCAACAGCGGAATACCTGAAATATCCGCCGAGTTTGCAAGAAGCGTACCAGAATGATTTGAAGGCATACAGAGACAATCATAACGTAGTGGAAATGGCACGCATTGAGGGCAAAGCCGAGGGCAGAGTCGAGGGCAGAGCCGAAGTTGCCCGCAGTATGAAACAAAAAGGACTGGACATAGCCATGATTATCGAACTAACCGGACTATCCGAAAGCGAGATTGAACGGCTATAAATAGAGTCCCGTGCAGGCTAGGCGGTCTAGCCTGCGCATTAACCCGAATGTCCACGTAACACAACTAATCTTATCAGCCATGAAAATTATCCAAAAGAAAATCAGCGAGTTAGCCGAGTACGAAAACAATCCTCGGATCAATGACCGTGCCGTCGAGCCGGTTGCCCAAAGCATCAAAACTTTCGGCTTCAAACAGCCGATAGTCATCGACAAGAACAATATCATTATCGCCGGACATACTCGGTACAAGGCGGCTCTTTCGCTTGGCTTGGAAAAAGTCCCGTGCCTCATAGCTGACGATTTGACCGAAGATCAAGTGAAAGCGTACCGGCTCGTTGACAACAAAACTGCCGAACTTGCCGAATGGAATTTTGACTTGCTCTTGGACGAGTTAGACAATATCGAACTTGACATGAGCGGGTTTGGTGAATGGGAATTGCCGGAACTTGAGAATCCGATGGCAGCAGAAAAGGAAACCATGCCACCCGCCGAAACGGAAGAAGAATTGATGAATTTGATTAGAGACGTAGATGTTATTTCGGTGCAGTTTAGCGGCGGAAAGGATAGCGTAGCAGTCCTGAATTGGGCGGTGACAGCGGCAAAATCACTCGGCAAGCCGATAGAGGCTCTGTTTGTAGAAACGGGAGCAGAATATCCTTGCGTTACCGCTCACGTAATTGATGTGTGCAACAGGCTAGGCGTGAACCTGCGAATTCTGAATCCAAAGAAACATATCTTGCAGCATTATGCAACAAAGAAATGTTTCCCAAACGTTCTCTTCCGGGAATGCATGCACGAATTCATTCATGAAACGACTGACACCTATCTTGTAAACAGAGAAGAGACGTTCGTGTTGTTGCGTGGCGGACGGAAAGATCAACGCACGGCGAAAAGCAAAAGCACGACAGTTTTGGAAAAAACCTACAAAGGTAAAACCTTCAAAATAATTAGTCCTTTCAAAAGATTGCGAGGCGTTCTGGCGTAGGGATGATTGTACGTCCATTTGACAATATGCGAATGAGTCGCAGCAACGAGGTTGTGCGTGAGTTCGGCTACCCACTGGAGAGTGAATGGATCGGACATTCGCAGAAAACGATGCTGAAGCATTATCACCAACTGGCGGACGACGATTTTGCAAAAGCAGCGGGATAGCACCCTGCATAACAGAAGCGACTGAAGCGGCTACGGTTCTGTTAATAACTTTCCGGTTTCAGGGTACTTCCCAACCTGCCGAAATCCGATAAAATTTCGTTCAGTGGGTAGGGGAGTAATTGCCATCGCTTGTTTTGCCGCTCCGTGTCCTAGCACTGGACGGCAGAGCAACCCATCTAGCCACTAGGAGTCTTGAGAATGAAATACCCCAAACTACAAGAGGAGGAACTCAAAAACAGAGTCGCACGTGACTTCTTCGGACTCTTCGACTGCACGGCAATCGTCGAAAAGATAGATTTTACCATCAAGAGCAAGAGAGAACTCGTCGCCGATTACTTTTTGTGGGCGGAAGCAAAAGCCGGTGTTACGGATATATGCGATATGCTCACGCAACTGATTTTGACCATCGGCAAGGCAAGAACTTTTGACAAAATTACACCGCCGCCCTTTCTCGGCTGCTTCGATAGAGAGAAAATTGCCTTTGTACCCTATCATTCCATTCAGGAGATTTTCTATCAGAGCGATTTTAATTGGAAGGTTACACCGTCGAATCGTAATACACGTGAGTTCAAACAAGTTTATGATTTGGTTAACACAGTCTTAACGGAGACACCTGACAAAACTTATATCTTCGATTTTGCAAAAGACGAAAAAGAATTACGGCAATTTATTGCTGCAAACTTCGTCATCGGAAAGTCGGACACGACCAAAATCCGCATTGACAAGAACAATTTCATTAGCATTTACAATCGCTGGCTGGAGGTAGTGAAACCAACCATTGCAGTTAACTGGGAACTGGTAAAAAAGGCAGGCATCCTTGACGGCAGTTTCTATCTTGCCGATTTACTTTCACACGAAAACAAAACGTTGAAAGAAAAATTGTTTGTGTTGCTTCGCTCGAATCATTATGAACTGGACAGAAAAGTTGACTCTGAAGGATTTGCCAGCCTTCGGCAAGCACATTTTACGGACGGACAAAAAGCGCACCATCAATTTTGGGCAATCTATGAACGTCCGCCGTTGGAAGAATACTGGGACTATATTATTGAACGTTACGATTTGCTTGTACCGCAAGACATAAGGGAGCGAAAGGGTTCTTTTTTCACACCGAGAATCTGGGTGGAGTTATCGCAGAAGTACATTGCGGATGTTCTAGGCGAGGATTGGCAGGATGAGTATTACGTTTGGGACTGCGCTGCCGGCACGGGAAATCTGCTGGCGGGGTTGACGAACAAGTATCATATCTGGGCTTCCACAATTGACAAAGCTGACGTAGATATTATGCACGATCGAATCGACAATGGTGCGAATCTGTTGCATGACCATGTGTTTCAGTTCGATTTTTTGAATGATGAGTTTGATAAACTGCCGGATGGGTTGCGGGATATTATCAATGATGAAGAGAAACGTAAGAAGTTGGTCGTGTATATCAATCCACCGTATGCGGAGGATACCAACAAGAGAAATATAATACAAACATCTTACAAAGGAAGTGTTGCCCAAAATAAAATTCACGATCAGTATGCCCACTTATTAAAAAAGGCTAATCACGAATTGTTTGCACAGTTCTTAATGAGAATATACTGCGAAATTCCCGGTGGAATCATTGCACACTTCTCAAAAGTAAAACACTTGCAATCGCCTAATTTTGAACATTTTAGATCAATGTTCCGTCCCAAACTCAAAAAGATGTTTATAGTCCCAGCAAACTCCTTTGACAATGTAAAAGGCAATTTCCCCGTCGGTTTTATGATTTGGGACTCTGATAAAAAGGTGAGGTTTAAACGTGGATCCTCTGATATTTATGCCAAAAATGGAATTTTTGTAGGTAAAAAAAATTTCTATGCCTACGATCATCTTTCGTACATCAACGAGTGGTTGAAAGAATTAAGATGCACGCAAGACTCTGGAAAGCAGATAGGAACGTTAAATTATCGCGGTAACGATTTTCAACATGAGTCCTATGTCTTTATAGATAATTTGGGTGCAGAATATAGTACAAAACTATCCTTGAATCAACATAATTTGATTTCTGCGTCGATTTACTTTGCTGTTCGCAAAGTGATTACTGCTGATTGGCTTAACGATCGGGATCAGTTTCTCTATCCCAATGACAAATGGAAAGCCGACCGGGAATTCCGCTATGATTGTCTTGCCTACACGTTATTTAACAATAACATACAATCGAAACACGGTATAAATCATTGGATTCCCTTTACCGAAAGCGAAGTCAATGCCCGAAGCAAATTCAAGAGCAACTTTATGACGGACTTCATTGCCGGTAAGATCGAGTACGCCAGTAATTTATTCACCAATGGAAAGAAACGAAAAAAAATTGTCTTCTCTCCCGAAGCAAAAGCCGTATTCAAAGCAGGCAGAAAACTTTGGACGTACTATCATTCGCAACCGAAGTGTAACGTTAATGCAAGTTTGTATGACATACGTGAACTTTTTCAGGGACGCAGCGCCAACGGCAAGATGAACAACAAGAGCAATGACGAAACCTATAATGCACTCATTGCAGATTTGCGCTTGGCATTGAAAGTCTTGGCGGCGAAGATCGTACCGAAAGTATACGAGTACGGTTTCTTGAAAAAATAGTCCTTCGCCTCTCGACGGGTTGTCCAATCTTCTTTTTTTGGTACACTCATTGACATGAGCATCGAAGAAGTACCTCCTGAATCAGATGAATGTGCAGAACGGAAACGTCCCAACACGAATCCCCCGCGAATGGACTTCAAGGAGATCGAAAAGTTCGGTGTAATAGAAACCTCTCCCGAAGACATGGCACTGTTAATGCACATACCGTTCGAACGACTCAAACGGCAACTAGACAACCCACTTTCCCGCACTTCACGACGTTATGAAAGAGGACGTGCTCTTCGGAGACAAGCAATCAAGCGAAAAGCCTATCAAGTTGCCATCGGAGCAGAAGAAGGAAATGTGCCGCTTTTAGTGCGTTTTCTTGAAATAGAAAGAAAACAAGAAGTAGCAGACAACAATCAGACTGAATTATTAGGCAGACTGGCTCAGTCTTTGTCGGATACACAAAAACAGACAATAGTGAATTTAGCATTAGGGAATTTGTCAACCCTGAAAGAATCAGAAGCAGACAAGGAGGTAGTGTGGGTGGCATTTGAAAAGTGCAGCGCGTGGCATCTGAAAAATGCAGCGCGAGCGTTACTAATATAGCCACTTTAAGCGGCTTTCACTGTCTCCGCGTGTCCATGAGTATTGGTACAACCACTTGATGTCTCTGAAAGTGGACGTTTATAAAGCGACGACCAAATATGGCACGGAACATTTGCAGGAGGACAATATGGATGACCTGCTTGAAGAGTTGCGGCTCATTGAATCCGGTCGGTCTGATTTCTTTTGTGTGGACAAGCGCGGCAATAAGGGCAGAGTGTGCAGCGGTTCTACTTTTGCTCAGATCGAACTGAAGAATTATTTGCTCTCCCGGTCTGATAAGACCCTGCTTAACGGCAAAAAGGACATCGTGAAGGTATTGCGGGGATATATTGAACGTGGACAACTCAACTGGATGATCAATGAGCGAACCAGCAATTTGAAGGACGGCACAGTCAAGAAACAGGCGACGGGCATTACAGTACGATCCTTTCTTGCTGCCGAGCAAGAATCTCGAACGGTCATTTTGCCGTTACCAGAGCCGGTCACTCGACAGCAGCCATCAACTGCACCAACACCTCCGGCTGAACTGGCGGACAGGGAATATACGGACGAGCAACTCGCCGAAATCCATACGCATTTTCCCAAAGCGGGAGAACAATCACAGCCCGCATCCAATGCACCGAAGGCGATCACCATGAAGAGGTACGATCCATCCAAGTTAGCGAAGAGTGGTCGCTGTTGATGGAACGGTATGCCGTTGATTCATTTCTCCCAGTGCCTGTCATTTTGGCAGATGTCTTTTACAAACAGAACGATTTTAACTGTTATTTTTGACAGTTTTGTTTTCACCAACTCCCATAAAGCGTTAAATTTACAGGAGGAATGAATTTTTGTTATTCTGGCACACGTTTTGCTCGAAAGCAAAATGGGTGATAGCTTTCGCAAAGGTTATGCCCCCAGTTTTATTCCGAGCCTTAACGTAGTTGAGTCGGCGAATAGGATGAGCAGGAGGAAGAAATTGCAACTTTCGCCCGCTATGTACAATTTGCCGTTTGCAATCTTGGCTATTTTGGAGGTGGAACGCTGGTATGTTCAGTGATGGCGCGTCCCCTCAAAAAGGGAGGCGTGCAAAATTTCTAATCGTTTCGTATTTTGGGGGGCGATTTTTTTGTTCCTGCGAGTGACGCGGCGACGAGCAGATTTTGGAGCCAGCAGTCGGAGTAGGATTTTCCGTTCAACCGCTCCGCCGGACATCGTGCCCCATGATTGTCCGCCACCGCTTCCGGCGACCACGGCCAGTAATTGTGCAAAATCGCCCAAGAACGACTACGCAAATTCGATGACGATAAATCACCATGAAAATGTTGACCACGATCAAAATAACCATCCTGACAACGCATCAAACGATCCAACGCATTACTCGTCGTATAAGCCCCCTCATGGTCGTACCACAAACTCCACTCTGCCTTTTTCGCACATAAATCCAAAACCTTTTCCTGAACAATTCCACTCAAGTTTTTCGTTGCCCAATCTCGTAAACGACGAATCCGTTGACTCATCATCATTCGCGTTTCAGAATAATACACTTCCCAGACTCGCTTGCCGATCTCAAAAAATTGCTCCTTCAAATTCTTCGCCCGATCCCTAATCCGAAGCCAAGCATGAAGAAAACATCGAATCAATGTGATGTTCAAAAACAATGCCGACCAAGCCCCAATGGTGCCGCTCCAACCATCAGTGTTGACGGTCTTCGGTGCGTATTCCGGCTCCACCGCTTCGGCTTCCGCCTTGAAAACACCGTAGGCTCGCTGCAAGTCTTCTTTCGATGCCGTAGGAGAAACTTCGGCACCCAAGAAGACTCCTTCGGCAACAGTCGTTGCAATGTATATTTTTTCGCCGCAACATTTTTCGTGCTTCTCATCGGCAAGAAGATGTTCGGGAATAGGAACGGTCTTGACTGTCGTGCCGACAATACTGTTTCGTCCGATGCTGATTTCCAAGCGATACCAGAAAGAAACGTTTCGTCCGAACAGTCTCGCGAGCATCCAGTAGGGCACGCCCCATTTTCGCAGGAGCAAGCCGTCCGCCACGTCTTCGGTTCGTGCGGTCATCAGGGGCAAGACGAAGGCGGGGCGGATTTGATACTTCGTTCCATCACGCAGGGTGATGCGTCGGATTTTGATGTTTTGCCGTTTGGAAGTGTAGTGTCCGCTCATTTCGTATCCTTTTTCGTAGCCGGGCGGAAAGAGTTCGGGACAATCGGCGTAGAGGGGTTCAAGCCATTCGGAGCGAACGCGTTGCGGATCGTCAATGATTTGGGCGTAAGGCTCTTCCGTGATGGGCAAAACTATGGTATGCTTTCCATTGGAGGCTCGGTTTGTCGTGGCTTCCTTGACCATGATGTACTTCCTTGTTCACTAAAACAAAGAACATTATGGTCTTTTTTTAACCATGACACCAACAAAACACGCTATTTCAAGCCCCACAAAGTACGAAACTATCAGGAATTTTTTGTCTGAATTCATTAGGCAGGGCTCGCCAAAAGGTAAGATGAGCAATGACGACATTGCCTCGCTGCGTCGGAAACAGATGTTTGATACGTTCGTATTGTCCGTCGGGACTTTTCATGACGCACGATAACGATTTCCGAAAAACACGTCAAGAGGCAGCGCAAACATGCCCTAATTCTTTGCATGCACTTACAATATGCGCCTTGCCGAATCCGTGCTTGTTGAATAGGTAATTTTCTGTGGCGACTTCCCCGAACTCATCTGGGACGCCGAGACGTTTGACCTTGACCGGACAATACTCAGACAATGTTTCGCACACTGCACTGCCCAGCCCGCCGATAATCGTTTGGTTTTCAACAACGACAACCGCTCCCGTCTTGGCTGCCGATTCAACTATATCATCAACCGGAAGAGGTTTCACGCTCGGGCAATGCAACAAGTCAACCGCAATTCCCTCACCGGCCAAGTCCTTGGCAGCCTGCAAGGCGAAATGAGTCATATAACCCGTCGAAATCAGAGAAACATTTTTGCCTTCGTGGAGTCTGACGGCTTTATTAGGCTTGAATTCGTAATGTGCATCGAACACCGCAGGGATTTTCGGGCGGAGCAACTGCATATACATACCGCCATAAGTTTTTGCCATATAGTGCATAAGGCTCCGCAGTTCATAGACATCGCAGGGACTGAAAATATGCATATTCGGCATCGCCCGCATGATCGCAAGGTCTTGGAAACACATGTGTGTGCCGCCGTTCGGCCCTTGCGTAACACCGGGGCCGGTGCCGACGATTTTGACATTCGTATTCGCATAGGCGACGCTCAGTGTGATTTGGTCGTACACACGCCGGGTTGCGAAACAGCAAAACGAGGCGCAAAACGGGATTTTTCCTTCCGAGGCGAGTCCGGCAGCGACGCCGATCATATTGGCTTCGGCCACGCCGACGTTGATGAAGTTGTCGGGATATGCTTTGAGGACGGTCGGATTTGTCCCTGATGCCTTGCTCAAATCCGCTTCGACGCAGTAGACGTTTCGGTTTTCCGCGATGAGTTCGTTGAGAACTTGAGCGTATGCGAGCCGCATTTCCTGTTCGTGCAGTGTGTTGAGGTTGGGAATTATATTGAAAACGCCGCAGAGGCGGAAAGTAATACACTGGGATATATTGTACCACAAACAGTCGCCTGCGTCTGTTGACGGTATATCACCCCAGGGGTGTGTAAAAAATCAAGTGGACATATTCCATGCATACTTCCACTGGTCGGAGTAGAGGAGAGCGGCAAGGATCGCAATTCGGTTCGCCCGCTCCTTCCGCCAACACGCACCCGTCTGCTTCAACCTTCGCCCCACCAAGTTCTTGCACGCCCACTCGATCAAACCACTCCCAATCACACGACCCGATGCCAAACGCTCCCGATAATGCAACCGATCCCTGTTCCGACGAAAGTATCTCAATAACAATCGCACCTTCTTACGTTTTTTTCCCCGCGACACACTTTTCAACA
>Ga0099364_10012371_pt1 | contig 11516 bp, 12 predicted proteins | sample TergutTh196P3_FD_73070 | JGI IMG/M metagenome (GOLD analysis project Ga0099364, IMG submission 73070) | Microcerotermes parvus P3 segment gut microbial communities from Pointe-Noire, Republic of the Congo - Th196 P3 | ecosystem: Host-associated > Arthropoda: Insects > Digestive system > Gut ...
TCCGGCCCATTATCTCAGGGCCCTTTTTGAAAAAGCCCCCTATGCTTCTACTTCGGAAGATTGGGAAAACCTCCTGCCCTGGAATATCTTTTCAAAATAATCTGAAAAACAAGCCTGAAAGTCATTCATTTTGGCCTTCTTACTGCTAGAATTGACGCTTACGAATGAATAGGACACCTTATATTTTTGGTTTTGATAATGTAGAATTTGTGAAATTGATAGATTTGGATTTCTTAAATGCCTCAATCACTGCGGTTGATCCAGAGGTAAAGACAATTGTTATACAGATAGTAACTCCTGTGGATGATAGAACCGATCCAAGAACACTTTTCATAAATAGAACATATAAGTGGGATAACACAACTAATCGTTATGAAACACTGAGCGAAACCATGGAAACAAAAAGGTATCGTTAGAATAGGGATACCGAAAAGTAACTGTTTTTGCTTAATCTCGCCAGTTTTGGAAAATTGCTCAGGTTGGGAATGTTTTTATTTTCTTGGCGTAAGGTTCAAAATGTTTGACGTTTGGGGCAGGTTGAGAGGCATTTCGTAGTAATGAAATAAAATGCCATAATTACAAAGGAGAGGAAGCCATGTAAAGGACAAAGCTTAATTCGTTTTTTGGGGACCAGAAGGAGTATATGAGAACGGCAGTATGTTATAAGTATATTCCATTACTTTTTTGCCCATGACCGAAGGCATGCAGGCTAAGTACACCTAGGTTTCAACCCGTTCGTGTCTGTTTGTGTGGTTCGTGATAAAAAAAATATGTTTACTTAATCCCAATAATAGAGTATTATATAGACATGTTTTAAGCGCGGTATAAAGGCGGGGGCACAGGGGAAACAATGACAATAGCTGCAAATAAACCAAAAACAACCCGAAAAAGACAAGGCAAGCTAATGATTATGGATTCCGTTGAACGAGCAAATATAGACATTGAGATAAAAGGTTATTTGGAATGAATATAATACTAAATGTAAGAACTGCATTTGGTGCGACTGCCTTTAATGATGTTCTTTATTATTATTACCCGAACCAGAGTGAACGGTTTGATTATTCAAAGATGTTGCAAGTCAAGGAATAATTTTTGATAAAAAGAATATTATTAGCTATTTTAACTTTATTTTTTCTCAATTGTAAAAAGCAACAGGCCCATCAGTATAATACTTACAATGGTTCTTCTGAGTATGATATTATTATTCCAAATAATACAATTGCTTTTGACAAGTCTGAAACTATCGTAACAGATGAAAGAAGTTTTCGTGAATATATTGATAATTACGATTCTAATCTTGTTTGGCTTTTTGAGGTTGAAGGGAACTTTACCAACTCCGGAAACAGGGAAATATTAGTGTTCTATCAGAAAAAAAACACAACGTTTTTAGCAGGTGAAAAACGTGATAGTATAGATTTGGTATGTTGCTTTGTTATAGATCCTATAGGTGAAAAGGTAGAAAGGTCGCATGAGATACCAAACTATGGTACCCCACCCTTTTTTACAGGGGAAAGAAATATAGACACCGATCCTATGGAAGAATTGGGCAGGGATGTAATTTGGCTTGATCGGAGAATAGGCTGTATAGGCGATTTTAATGAAAACGGGAAGGAAGAATTATATTTTTTTGAGGCATATGCCATTGGCATAGACCCTTATATTTATGAGTTTAACGATAATGTATTTATAGAGATCACTGACCGCCATTATTCTTTTGCTCGTATATCAGGAGTTGACAAAGAAAATAAGATAATACACTTTAATAGTACATCTAGATCATCTGGTGAATTTTCATTAATTTGGAGTACAGATAATAAAAGGTATGAATGGCTTTCTGGTACTCGTAGTATCAACTTATTAGGAAACTGAGGAAAATACGGCCTTCAATACACAAAACCAAGCTAACATGACACGCAACTACATGAATCTCCGGCAAAAGGAAACGCCTGACCACTTGAAATTTGATAGGTTTTCAACAATATTAATTATTAATTGCTATATTACTACCGGTCATAATTTATCCCTTGAACAAATAAATATAATAAAAAGAAGAGGATACCCAAATCCATATAATCCAACTTCAAGAGGAAGCAGATGAAAAGCATTTTTATTAAGATTTTATTCATGTTTTTCTTTGTTTTTCAAGCATTTGCTGGAGGGATACTTGAAAAAGACATTCCAGATCCTGAGTCACATTATGAACTTCCTGAAAATCTAATAGGTGTCTTTGTGCATTACCAATATCATATTCAAGGTGATACTACTGGTGATAAATATCAAATAGTAATATACGAAAATAATAAATATGTACTTAGTGTGAGTGGAGGTGATTTCGGAGCTCGTTGGTACGGTTATATAACTCATGAAAACCAAGAATACTATTTTAATCCTGTAAATGAAATTGACGGAAGTTACATTACAGAAAAAACCAAAATAAATATTCATGAAAAAGGAATTTCATTCATAATTAGTTTTTCAATTTCAGATAGAAAGGGAGAAGAAATTTTTTTTAAGAAAAATATCAATAATGGATAACCGTATTGTTCGGTATCTGAGTTACCCGAAGTGTCAACTTATTAGGAAACTGAGGTAATTCCGGCTTTTAATACACAAAACCAAGCCAACATGACACGCAACTACATGAATCTCCGGCAAAAGGAAGCGCCTGACTAGCTGCGCAGTTGCGTGCCCTGATGAGGCCTGTAGTTATTGTTTCATGGGATACTTTGAACCCGTTCGTGTCTGTTCGTGTGGTTTGTGATAAAAAAAATATATTTACTTAATCCCAATAATAGTGTATTATATAGACATGTTTTAAGCGCGGTATAAAGGCGGGGGCACAGAGGAAAGGAATGAAATTAGCAACGCATTCAATATTAACTATTCCAATTGATATAGTAAGGGGTAGATCAGTGTTTAGCGTATTATTACCCTTTCTGGTTTATGATGGAGCGAGAAGATGAAGCCAGTAGAACAACGACTTGCCGGAGGAGTCTTTGGCGCAGTATTTTGTCTAATATTCATAATTATTCTGAAAATTACAAAGATAGAACTCGATACAAAAACAACGATAGTGGTAGGTCTCGCTAATTCATTTCCAGTTGTTTTTTTGGGTTCGATATTTGGTAAAAATTATGATTCTGAAAAAGAAAACAATAATTTGCTGTTTGGTATGCTGGGAGGGGTATTGGCTCTAGTAATTCTTTTGGTGCTTCTGCTTTGGAAATAAAACTATTATACCAAATGCAAATACTTAAGAAAGTAATAATTTATAGTTTATTTTTTATAGTATTAGTAGGGTGTAATAAACCAATACAGGAAAAGAAATCGCAATTAGAAGAATATATAGAGCGTTGTTTACCGGCATATAATCCTGCCGCTGATGAAGAATTGATATTATCAACAATAGCGTATATGGATAATATTATTATTAAAGAAGGAAATAAAAATATAAAAACTATTTACTATAATAAAGCAATTTTGCTTTATATGATTAAGCGTTATAATGAAGCATTAGATGCATTATTTCAGACAGACGATGAAGAATATGATGTACATAAATCCACTTTGCTTATTCGACTTGGCCGTAGCAACGAGGCAATACCAATATTTCAGAAAGCATTAGACAGATACAAAATTAATATTGGAGAATTGGTTAGATATGAAGGAAAAAATGATGTTTCTGACAGAACCAAAAATGCTATTGAAGGATTAATGATGTATTATATTCTGATTGACAAACCCTATGAATCTATACTGCATGAATTTACAAGTGAAAATATTTTAACCAAAAATGAAGCTGAAATATTATTTCATAAAATATTGGCGCAGGGAGGGGGTGACATAATGGTAGTAAAGGAAATGATATTAAATGGATTATGGCCTGAAAGAGATATCGCAATTTCAACAACGAAGAACTAACCCGTAGTGTCAATCCATTAGGAAACTGAGGTAAATCCGGCTTTTAATAAACAAAACCAAGCAAACATGACACGCAACTTTATGAATCTCAGGTAAAAGGAAGCGCCTGATCACCGGTTTTGAAACAATATTCAAATTGACTATTGGGTACACCTTTTAAGCCCTGATGAGGCCTTTAGTTATTGTTTCATGGGATACTTTTAACCCGTTCGTGTCTGTTTGTGTGGTTCGTGATAAAAATAATTATATTTACTTAATCCCAAAAATAGTGTATTATATAGACATGTTTTAAGCGCGGTATAAAGGCGGGGGCACAGGGGAAAGGAATGACTTCTATCACCAGATGTAAAACGGACATTAATTTTGTTGATAAGCAAGGCGATCCTGTATGGTATAGATCTGCCAGTGGAACGCGAAGTTACAGATATGATAGGTAAAAAAATAATATTACTGCTGGTTTCTTCCTGCGGAGTAATGATATTTCTTTTTGTTGCGGACAATACATTTTTACCTTTGTTAATTTTTAATAAGTATTGTACTGTGAACAAAGAAACGGTATTATTAAGTGTCAACACACATGGAACTAAAAATCAAAATATTTTTTATTTATATTTATTTAATAAAAATGAAAAAATTAATAATATGCTGGAAAATATATTTCTAGATGAAACGCAAACAAATATTATATTTAATGGAATTAGTTTAAGAAAAGGTGATGTAGCATGGGCTATTTATTCCGATATTAACTTTAGTGACGATTTTTATGACAGCCTATTAATCAGATATGAGATACCTGCAGGAATATATTTATTTCTCTCAACAATGAAAAATCCATTATTGAGACATGAAATATCATATATATTTAGAAATAACGAAGAACAATAACTGTTGCATTATCTTATGTTTTAACGCATACTAATACGCCAGCTGTGTTAGTAGAGAGAGGATTTATGACTAATTTTATAGATGCGATATTACTTATGGATAATACCTACAGAGAAAGAACCGCTGAACGACTTTTAGATGCTGTTAATGAGATTTATGGGCTGTGGCGGAGCAGGCAATAGATGAAAAAAATATCTGCCTATGTATTATTAGTACTATATTTTACAATACCTTCACGTTACGTAATATATGGACAAAGCCAAATAAAATTTACTATTTTGCCCAATGGCACGAAAGTAGATACAAGAATTTCTTCAAATATTGCAGACAAAATAATACGGCGCTTTAATGCTATTGAAAATGGTGATTTGATGGCTTTTCGTGCAACAATTGAAAATGATGATATCCAAGATGGTGTAGACATACATAGATATATACGTTTTGTTGCTTTTTTTTGGGGGGATATAATAGGAGTTGATCCTGATACTTATGATGAAGTGTATAATGAAGCTACTAATAAAGTTTTTCATGACGTGTTTGCACCTCAAAAAAGAAACATGTGGGCATCTATAGAAAAAATTAAAATCATTGAAATTGATTATAACTTTGGAATAAAAGTTGAGGTTTTAAGTTATGAAGGCGAGATAATGACTTACTATTTAGGCATGTCTATGTTGCCTGATGAAAATAATTTTATAGGTGGACCGTTTCAATTTCTAGAATGGTTAAGTTTGTGATTACACAATATTACGCTTAACGGGCTTGTAACATATTTTGTGTAAAACGCAAACTACTCTCATTCATCAACCACTTCGCCAACTTCTATATATTCTCGTTTCTCCGCATCCCAGGTGTAAAATATCCATTTACCATTTTTTAGATTTGGATCGGGAACCCAATCAGGGCCGCCTGCTACATCATACTGAAAAAAGAACACCTTAAAACCGTACATACCCCTGTAGGTTGTAAATTCAACCGGAGCAGGGCCGTTGTCGGGGTCGATAATTTCAAATGGTATTTCACAATATACCGTAAAATCATCTTTTTCCACATCATAACCACGAATTACTATTTCGAATGCACGTCCATAAAATCCATACACAAACATTTCATCAATGCCGTCGTTGTTATAATCTCCAAAAGAACTGGTTGAACTGTCTATTCGCGTACCGGGTATATTCTGCATTATGTTAAAATTACTGTATTCTTCATGATTAAAACTGGTAAAATTGTACTCTTTATCTATTTTGTTGTTATTAATTACATAGACTAATAAGGTACGATTACTTAATCTAACAATCCAATTATCTCCTCCGGGTATTCCAAAGTTTGCCTTTTCAATGAAAGCAATATCTGCATTATATCTTCTTAGATATTCCTCTTCGGTTTCACGTATAATTTTTTTAATGTCTTCAATGGAAAGGGGTAAATTTGAACTACTTTGCTCCTCATCTTTTAGCAGATCAGAAGCATTAATAGTAGCATTTTGCTTGTTTCCAAAACATGATAATAAAAATAATATCAATACAAATAATAATAAATAATTTTTTCTTTTCATCTTGTTCCCCATGTTTATTTATATGCACCTTACTCATCTCTTCGAAATCGCCTGCGCTGCTTCCAGCAGCCCTTTGTTTATCTCATCCAGTACAGAATCCATTCTATACAAGCGCAGATACAGTTGATCTTTTTCGTTCTCGTTCTTGTGCCATTCCTGCGCGAAGCATAAGCCGTGTACCGGATGCTCTACAAAAGCGCTGTAATCCCATGGGGAGTCTTCATAGTCTTCGGTAATAACCGGCATACTGATTCCGTTGGGGTACCTGTCATCAAGATGAAAGAACGCACGCTTGCATAGCATTTCGTTATATAGCCCCTGATAACCCTTAACCAAGCTTGTTCCCCAGGTTCCATCGGCTGAAAGAATAAAATCATCCAACCGCTTCCCTTTGGGAAGAAGGTAGTCAAGCAGAATTATTTTAATGTCGGAATACTCTTCATCCCAAGTTATTTTTAAGCGTTTGTTAAGAATACGACTATATCCAAACAAATACCGTCTTGCCGGATGTATGTTACGAAGAGGATTTATTATTAAATCGATACGGTTACTGTTTATCGCTTTTGTTAGATCGTTCTCGACAATCTCCTCTGTCCGCCAGTTGTAGAATATATACTTGAATTCTTTATGGTTCCCGTTAAAACTACCTTGAAAACTCAACGCAAACTGATCATTTATGACTATCGATATTCCTATAACAAAACCTTCTTCAGGGCTTTCATAGACCATCCTGTCTTCTTTGTAGTTATATACAAAAAGTTTTCTTCTAACATCATCATTGCTCCGTTGCGATGCGTATTTATATCCGACAAGCCCTTCTCCTGCGTCCAACAGAACCGGAGGTGATTCTAAATGTACCCATGACAATAGCGGAACATGGCTCTTGGTTTTCTGCTCATCTACCGCAATAATGTGGTGCACTTTTCCGCTGGTTCCGGCTATAAGGCCCGCTTCAGGCCAGGTTAGTAAGGTTCTGTCCAGCGAAGTACGGGGAAAATTAAACAACTGGTTAAGCCTTATCTTGTCGGGACCCATAAATATAATCTCTGCAAAACGGCCCCAGCCGTCTATGGTCATAAGTTTTCCGTCTTTCCAAGGCTGGACAAGCCAGAAAAAGCCTGGCGATGGTATATCTATTGGGCCGAATCCTTCCGGTATTGTCACAGTTTCCTCCTTGCAGCTTACAATCAACATAGCCAATAAAGCAATAACAAGTATCCATTCATATTTTATTTTCCTCTTTGTACCGCTCATTGGTTTTCTCCTGTTAAAAACTCTTTCACCCTGTTATATATTTCACGCATCAGATTATGGGCATTATTATTTACGTTATAAATTGACACTACAGCCATAAATCCCAAATATACCTTTTTTCAGCTATTCCTTATTCGGTAAAATCTTATGGATTCTTCAATCGGGAACATTTATCATCCTCCATTACAAGATAATAGTTAAAAAGCAAAAAGTAAAGCAAAAACGGTGCCTGACACCATTGCATAAATTTTCTGCCAGAAAACTATCGTCTACAAGGATTTTTCTCAAGTTGACATTTTTATCTGTAGAATTAATATCCGATTGTGTCTCTTCTACAAATATTTTTTCTTGTTCAACGTCTGCGTCCTCTTGAAATATTATTTGCTCATTAAAATCATCAATGACTATCTTTTCTAATTTTGTATCAATGGATACAGTACTACTGTTTGTTTTTTCCTTACTACACCCAAACAACAACAAAAAAAGAAAAAATAATAGTATAATCTTTTTCATATTTATCTGCATTATTCAAATTATCTCAATGTCTATATTTGCTCGTTCAACAGAATCCATAATCATCAGCTTGCCTTGTCTTTTTCGGGTTGTTTTAGGTTTATTTGCAGCCATTGTCATAGTTTACCCTGTGGACATGCCTTTATCCGGCTCTTAAAACGTTTTAGTATAATACACTATTTTTGGTAATATAGCAATTAATAATTAATATTATTGAAAGCCGTATTTTCCTCATTTTCCTAATAAGTTGACAATACGTACACAAAATATTCAATTTCCTGCATTATTACTTCTTCTTCATCTATGGTTCATAATGCCCCGTTCCATTAGTTCTGCCATTTCTGTTATATTCATCTCGAGGATTTTCGCCGGTATATCCACGCCTGTATATATTAAATTGCCTATAATACGGGATCATATCCCACCTTCCATGTTCAGACGTAGGAGAAAAATTGAGGCTGGTAGAATAATTGTATGTTCTTTTGTCTCGTTCATTACTTCCAATCCCCTTGCCGGTTAACTTTTAGATAATACAGTCTATCATAAAAATAAAAAGCAATCTATTGTTCTATGCTCCTGTTTACTACATTCCTTAATTAAACACTCTGTCTGCCATGGCGGAGAACCACTTAAAAACAGCCTCCGCCCGGTTGCCGGCTAACGGCGCCGCACATCGCTTTACCTTACTTTTTCCGCTTAATAATAACCACAACACAAACAATTAACAACGCTCCGCCGCCAATGGCTGCCCATACCCAGAAAGGCGTCTGCCGGTTGTTAGGCTCATCGCTATTTTCAGTAATTACAGTATCAAGGTCGTCAACAACATCTTCCGCTTCAACAACGGCTTCCGGTTCAGAGGCTGCTAAAACCGATGGAAATGTCGGCTGTATGTTTCGCCATTTCCCTGTATTAACATAAGTTTCTTCAATGTAGGCGGGGTTTACTTCCTCTACCTCTATATATTCCCGCCTGTCTTCATTCCAGGTGTAAAAGAACCATTTGTTCACAGGAAAAAACACCTGAAAACCTTTCATTCCCTTGTATGTAATGAATTCAACTGGTGGGGGACCATATCCTTCATCTATAAGAGCGCAAGTTTTAGAGAAAAATATCTTTATTTTGTTTGTTTGTGGATCATATCCTTGTATATCAAGTTGCGGACCAAATGTTGCAGGACCAAGTCGTAAAATTTCACAAAAACCATCACCGTTATAGTCCCCAATCTGGCATATTCCATTATTTATTGTAATACCCGGAAAACTTTCATAGTATAGATTGTAAAGAGGATATTCCATGCTTGTTAATAAAACAGGGTCTCTGTATTTTGTTTCTTTACCTTCAACATCAACAACATAAACCATCAACGAAGTATAATTCCTACGAGTGCCACTACTATACCCATACCATCCAACAAGCCAATTTATACCTCCCGGTATGCCAAAATTAAATTCTTCGATTAAAACGATTTCGTCCCCCCTCGTCCTTCTATAGTCAATCTCGTACAATAGATTTATCATCTGTTCTTTATCCTGTGTATAAGTAAAAACAGAAATAAATAAAAATAGAAATGCTAGCCCTAATATCTTTTTCATTTTAATTTGTTTATCCTCCTGTTATAATCCTCCTGGAATATTTGCTTTTTGTTGTAGTACCATTCAATATCTTTATCTAAATCTTTTTCCCAAAATGCTTCGCGTTCTCTTGCATTATAAATATTATTGTACTCTCCAACATTTGCAAGTAAGGGGCCATCATCAAGATCATAAATGCCAGGCCGCACAGTAGCAAAGTGCGGTTTTTCCACGGCTATGGCAGCTGCAGAAATGTGTACCATAAAGCAGGGAACAGGGGTCCTGTCAGAGGCCAAAAACGCCGCGCGGGGACGGCATTTTTGCCTCTGACACCCCATGTTACCTTCATTGGGTACACATTTCTGCAATTGCCAAGCAGTGAAACGCTGACGCAGGGGCATGCCCTCGGTAGGACTAACGGTGGCGCACATCACTTCCGCTACCTTTTACACTTAATAATAACCACCCCACAAACTACTCTCATTCATCAACTACCTCTCCAATCTCTACATATCTTCTTTTAGAGGTGTCCCAGGTGTAAAATATCCATTTACCATTTTTTGGATTTGGATCGGGAACCCAACTAGGACCGCCTGCCACTTCCAGTTGATAAAAAAATACTTTAAACCCGTACATGCCATTATAAGTCATAAACTCAACGGGTGCAGGGCCGTTGTCGGAGTCGATGATTTCAAAAGGTATTGTACAATAAAGATTATCAAAGTCTTCTTTGTCTGTATCATAACCATAAATTGATATATACTTTCCAGCTCCATAAAACCCATATTCAAATATCTCATCAATACCATCTCCGTTGAAATCTCCAAAAGAACTGGTTGAATTACCTATGTGGGTACCAGGAATATCCTGCATTATGTCGAAGTTACTTCTGTTTTCCAGATTAAAACTTGTTTCATAATAACGCTTTTCTATTTTACCATCTTTAATAGCATAAACAAGTATCCCACGATCGTTTAATCTGATAATCCAATTGTCACCTCCGGGTATTCCAAAATTAGCTTTTTGTATAAAAACAATTTCTGCATTAAGTTCCTTAATCCTTCTCTCGTTATTATTGAGAAATTCTCTCATTTCTTCTATTTCATACATACCCGCAGGTATATCAAAACTGCTATTTTCCGTTTTCTGCGAGAAATCGTTATTAATATCAGTAATGATCTTTTCTTTTGCAAAACATGAAAAAAACGATAATAGTGTAACACAAATTAGCACATAATATTTGAACTTCACTATAAACACCTTCCCGCTATTTAATTTTAAAAGCGCTAATTACTTCATAAATCATATCCCGAAACTCCTGCTTCGGATTATAATACCATTTTACACCTGGTCTGTTTGGTCTGCCAAATCCATCTTTAACGTTTTTAATGCCATTCTCATCTCCAACATTAGCAAGTATTACTCCAACATCAGGATCATATTCAAACCCAGGCCGTACGGTGGCAAAATGTGGTGGGTTATTTTTCCCGGCTGCAAGGTTTTTCCAGGCGCCCACTACAACATAACCCCAGTTTGCGAACTCTTGTGCTTCCGGTTCTGTTAATTTTACCAATATACCTCTTGACGCCTGCTCTTCTAATATATCGCACCACAAATTTGTTTCTTTATACGGGTATGGCGTATGTTTATCCTTAAAAGATCCTTCCATCAAATGTCTATAAGACCATGGTGAAGTGTTTTCAGAATATAAATTATCATACCCAATAAACTGCTTGTAATTGCCATCTACAGCTCTAATTGTTAAATATACAGCATGGTTGCAAAATGTGTCTCCGCCTCGACCATAAATA
>Ga0099364_10012372_pt1 | contig 11515 bp, 11 predicted proteins | sample TergutTh196P3_FD_73070 | JGI IMG/M metagenome (GOLD analysis project Ga0099364, IMG submission 73070) | Microcerotermes parvus P3 segment gut microbial communities from Pointe-Noire, Republic of the Congo - Th196 P3 | ecosystem: Host-associated > Arthropoda: Insects > Digestive system > Gut ...
AGCGTAAGTTACGAGTTTAAGTTTGTAACCGAAACGTCCTATCAAAATTGCAACAATCAAGGGGCCGCCAGCCAAACCGAGCTTAACAGGCATTGGCATTCCTGGAAAAGAAATTGGTATGCTGCCAAGCACAACGCCTAATAAAATTCCTATGAATATAGTGACAATATGCGGTTCATTCAATCGTTTCAATGTGTTGCCAAGCAGCTTTTCTACTTTTTTAATAGATTCAACTCCGCCAACAATAGTTAATTTATCGCCAAACTGCAAGATTAAATTTGGAGTGGCTAGCAGGTCTATTCCAGAGCGGTTAACGCGGGTAATGTTTACGCCAAAAGCGGAACGCAAACTCAGCGAGCCTAAAGTTTTTCCGTTTATTTCGCTTTGCGTTATTATTATTCTGCGAGACGCAAGTTTTTTTTCGGAGGCCTCCCAATCATCTTCCGTTTCTTTTCCCATAAATGCCGCAATAGCTTCTTTTTCGTCAGGAGCAGATAAAATTCTTAGCACATCGTTTGAATGTAAAATTGTATTGAATTGCGGAATTAAATATTCTTCGCCTCGCTTTAAGCGAGAAACTATAAAGTTGCGCCCGACTAGCTCTTTTATCTCTTTTAAATTTCTGTTTGCGATTGCAGGGTTTGTAAGCAAAATGGAATAAAGTTCCGGCTGTTCTTTTGAGTCAGTAGTTTCTTCCATTTCTTTTGCTTCGTTTTCTATGTTTATTCTAAAAATTTTTCTCAAAAAAATCAAAGAGATTATTGCTCCAATAGCTCCAAGAGGATAAGTCACAGCATAGCCTAGGGCTATAGGTTCCTGGATTGAAAGCTGCTGCAATGCTTCTTGCGCTGCGCCAAGCGAAGGCGTGTTTGTAACTGCGCCAGTTAAAATGCCCACCATCATAGCCATTGAAACTTTATTGAAAAAAATCAAATAAAGAACTATGGCAATGATTATGTCTAAAAATACAACGGAAACAGCAGTAATGTTCATTTGCATTCCCTCTTTTTTAAAAGAAGAGAAAAATGACGGACCAACCTGCAAGCCTACAGCGAATACAAACAGTATAAGCCCAAACTCTTTTATAAATTGCAGCAAAAGCTCATTTACCGACAAACCAAAATGCCCGCAAGCAATGCCCGCAAACAGCACAAAAGCTACGCCAAGCGAAACTCCGCAAATTTTGATTTTGCCTAAACTCATGCCAATTGAAATAACTAGCGCATAAACCAAAACGGTATGGGCAATGCTATTGCCCCATAGAAGTGAAAGGAACCAGTCCATAGTTTAGAAGTTACTGATTCATCTCAAACAAGCAGGCAAGCCGCCTTTTTTTCTGTGGTTTTCCACGCATTTGCAGCAAATGGAATGGTTTTCGCAGTCTTCGCAAACGCATGGGCATTTCTCTTTGTTGGTTTCTTTATTGGGACAATTCATGTAGCCTCCTTTTTTTTGATTAATATAGCAAATTCCTTTTCTATCCAAGAATTGCTCCAAGCGAAAATTATTGTGCTGCGAATTATTTTTTTTACTGTTTCTCTGGCGATTTTTGTTCCGCCTTCGCATATAACGCGCAAATTGTCTGCTGCCATTAAACTTGGCCACAGGCAGAACAAACGTATTCTGTATTCAAGGCGCGGCAGAGTTTTTATGTAATCTTTTGCGTCTTGCAGATGCCTTGCGGCTTTTTGGATCAGTTCGCCTACAGCAAGGTTTTTCTTTTTTTGCGGAGTTTCGGGCGAAAAAAATTCTTGCACGGAGTTTATGCCATGCTTGCGGCAAAATTCCATTGGCACAAAGCAAACCTTTCTTGAAGAATCTTCTTGAATGTCTTTTATTATATTCACAAGCTGCAAGGCAAGGCCAAAAGAAACCGCTAATTCCCGCAGTTTTTTTTGCCGCTTTTCATCAAAATTTTTCCCGCTGGCGCAAAACAATTCGGTGAGCATATTGCCTACAAGCCCAGCTACAAAGTAGCAATACCCGTCTAAATCAGCTTCGCTTTCAATAGTGAACCAGCCATCCGTTCTAACTTCTTGACGCTTGGAAAATTCTGCCATTCCAATGCACATTTCCTCAACGCCTTTTCTTATGGCATTTGCAACCGGCTCCGGGTATTCCAAAAGCAAAGGAAGAACAGCAACGGCGTTATAGCACAAGGCTCGATCTGCCTGCCCGCTGTTTTGCCAGCTTTGCGGCAAAGCTTTAACAAACTCATCTATGCTTTCTCCGCCCAAATTTACCGCAAGCGAAAATTTTTGCAACAAAAGCGTTTTTTCTTTTACAGACAAATCGGGAGCATCTTCTATTGTATCTGCCATGCGCATATAGAGATATGCCAAGAGAACAGGCTTTCTTAATTTTTTTCCTAAAACCTTAATATTAAGCGCAAAAGTCCGCGACACTTTATCAAGCGTTTCTTCCGCATATTCCCAAGCCTTGGTTATTTTCAATTTTCAATTCTCCATTCTCTATTCTCAATTACAACTTCGCTTCTCCCTTCAAAAACTCCATAAGTCTTCCTTGTTTATCTGCAAGCCTAAGGTCGTTGTGATGCTGCCACTGAGTTTTAGCTAAAAGCTGGCTATCGGAAATTTCGTCTCCTTTTGATACAGCTTGGTTTGCCAGATGGGTGTAAATTTGAAAATACCTGTCTTGCTGCAAGCGAATAATATTTTTTACTCCAAAAGAGCGAATTTTAACTTGCACAAATATAGACAGCGCTATGCCAATTGCCATCAGCGCAAAATCAAAGTATTTGTTTGAGAACCTGTATGGGAGCAGGTAATGCAAGGAACAAGCACAAGACAAGTTTCCTGCCCAAAACCACAAAAAGCTTGCAGCGCGGATAAATTTCCTTTTTTTCCAAAATTTTGGCAAATACGGCCAAACCCTGCCTTTTCGGATATGCTTTTCCAAATCAGCTGGATAATCCAAAAAACGGCACAAAAAAAAGTAAATAACCCAAATAAGCACCGGTAACCACCAAAGAGAGCCTACCCCATAAACTTGCTTCAGAATAAAATCAGGATTCACAGGGGAGAATATAGTAAGTGCTGATTAAGTCGCTTTGGGTTTGGGGTATGGGGTATAGGGTATGGGGAATTTCACAAAAAACGGCTTAAATTCGCTAAAAAGCACATATTTTTGCATTGCCCAAACCCCAAACCCTATACCCCATACCCAAGCATTGAGTTAATCATTATTTACTATAGAAAATACATTTCTAAATTAACCCCTTCAATGGATATATCCACGCAATATAGATTTGATTCCTTTGCAGAAGGAGAGTCTTCTAGGCTAGCGTATGCGGCTTGCAAGGCTTTGGTTGAAGATGGCGAGCTTCATGGCAATCCTTTGGTTTTGATTGGCGGAACTGGGCTTGGAAAAACTCATCTTTTGCATGCGATAGCAAATGCTTTGCGCGCAAAGAATCCGGAGTTGAAGATAATTTGCTCAACTGCGCTTGAATTTTATGAAGAATACGGAAAAAAAGCACTGCAGAAAAAAGAAAACAATCCAGCCCCTCTAGAAGAAATGGCTTTGCGGCATCGTAATGCGGATGTGTTTATTTTAGATGACTTTCAAAACATTCAAAGCAAAACAAAGTCTCAGCATGAACTGCTTCAGATTTTCAATACCCTGCTGCTTGCTAGCAAGCCTGTAATCACGGCATCGCAGCTCCCAATATCTGATATGGAAAGCTTGAACGAATCGCTGCGCTCTCGTTTAACAAGCGGCTTGACTATTCAAATTTCGCCGCCGGCTTTGGTTGATAGGCTGGCCATTTTGCGTAAAAAATTTGACATGATTGGGTTTAAAATAGACGAAGGTATTTTGCTGCATTTGGCGGAAAGAACGGGTGGCACCGCAAGTGATTTGGTGGGGATAGTGAGCAATATTAAATTTAAGGTTATGCAAAGCAACAGAAACGCCGATTTGGAAATGGCAACGGAGGTTCTGGAAGAGCATTTTTCAAATTCTCACAGAACTCTCACCATGGAGGCGATAGTAAAGAACATTGCAGAGGTTTATGGAATTTCTGTTGAAACATTGAAGCTAAAGGGCAGAGGCAGCAAAGAAGCTGTTTTAGCTCGCCAAATTGCCATGTATTTTATACGAAGCATGTTGAAAAAAAGTTTTGAGCACATAGGAAAATACTTTAACCGAGACCATTCCACGGCTCTTTATGCCTGCAAATCCATTGAAGAAAAAATGAAAAAAGAAATGCCTTTTAATTTGGAAGTTAAAAAAGTTCAGAAAGGACTTTTTAATTAGCTCCCGAATCTTTTGAAAATATAATCTCTGTACGGGCATTTGGGGAGATTTTTTTCCAGATGCGCTTTCATTTTTTCCCAGGTTACAAAGCCTCGCTCCACTGCGATTTCTTCTAGGCAGGCAATTTTTAAGCCTTGTCTTGATTCCAAAGTGTAAACGAAATTGCTCGCTTCCAAGAGGGAGGCATGAGTACCAGTGTCTAGCCATGCAACTCCGCGGCCTATTTTTTTTACGAACAGAGTTCCTTCTTGTAGATAGGTTTTGTTAATGTCTGTGATTTCCAGTTCGCCTCTTGCGCTTGGTTTTAGAGCCTTGGCTTTTTCAAGAACGGTTTTATCGTAAACATATAAGCCTGGCACTGCATAGTTGCTTTTGGGGTTTGCGGGTTTTTCTTCCAAAGAAAGCGCTTTTCCTGTGCTGTCAAATTCAACAACGCCGTATCTTTCCGGATCTTGGACGGCATAGCCTAAAATCCTTGCCCCAGTGAAATCCTGCGCGGCTGCCATTATTCCGTATAGCTCAAATGCGCCGTAAAAAATATTGTCGCCTAAGATAAGCGTGCAAGGTTCCCCTTTGATAAAATCGTCTGCAATTAAAAAAGCCTGCGCTATGCCTTCTGGCTTTGGCTGAACGGCGTATTGAATGTTTATGCCCCATTGGCTGCCATCGCCAAGCAAATTTTTGAAGCGAGGGACGTCATCGGGCGTGCTTATGAGCATAATATCTTTTATCCCGCCCAGCATCAGCACTGAGAGCGGGTAATAAACTATGGGTTTGTCGTAAACGGGCTGCAATTGCTTGCTAGCCACCGCGCTCAGCGGGTAAAGTCTGCTGCCGGCTCCGCCGGCTAAAAGAATGCCTTTCATGTGAGGGAAAGTAGAAATTTCTATTTTTTCTTAAATGTCTTTTCCGCAAAAAATCTCATCTTGCTATGCTTCTAAATTCAATGCAGACTGCTGCCCGCTGAGAAAGCAAGTTGAGTTTTCCGATAAGGAAAATATTAAATGCAAAGGTTTTAAAAACGACCCGATTGGCGATAAGAATGCAGAAATTGACGGTGGGATTTTGCAAAAGTACAAGGGACGTTTGCTGGTTTTGGCAAGCGACGAATGCGCTATCCATTGCAGATTTTGCTTTAGGCGAAATATAAGGCAGAAAAAAAATGATGATTTGCCGGCCAAACTTGCCAAGATATTGAAAAAAGACAAAAGCATAAAAGAAGTGATTTTGAGCGGCGGCGACCCATTAATGCTAAAAAACAGCGAACTGCAAACGCTCATCAACGCCATTCCCAAACATTTGAATATCCGCATTCACAGCAGAATGCCCATAGCCATGCCATCCAGATTCACTTCTGCCTTATGGTCTCTGCTTGAACAGATTCCTAATTTGATTTTTGTGGTTCACGCAAATCATCCAAATGAATTAGACAAAAAATCTGAAAAAATCTTTGCTCGCTTGGCAAAAAACGGCGTTGTTCTCTTAAACCAAAGCGTTCTTTTAAAAGGAATAAACGATAATGCCAAAATTTTGGCAGAGCTTTCTGAAAAACTGCTTTCTCAGCGAGTTTTGCCATATTATTTGCATAGCTTGGACAAAGCGCAAGGGGCTGCTCATTTTGAAGTCCCTTTGCAAAAAGCCAAAATTATTTTCAAAGAATTAAAGGAATTATTGCCCGGATATCTTGTGCCGCGGTTTGTCAAGGAAATTAGGGGCAAAAGAACAAAAATTTGGGTTTAATTGGCGTTTTGAAATTACATTTTACTAAATTATCCTTATGTCTGAGTATCGTCAAAATGCAACTAATGGTGAATGGGTAATAATAGCTGCGGAGCGCGCACAGCGGCCTGCTGATTATACGTCTACAGCTAAATTCAGAAATGTTCCGCCCGAACATAGCGATGATTGCCCTTTTTGCAAAGGAAACGAGCACAAATGTTACACCCCTACTTATGAAATTAAAAACGGAGATGAATGGAAACTGCGTATTGTGCCGAACAAATATGCCGCAGTGAGCCGACCAGAGCGATTTTCCAATGCGCCATTGCCAAGAAACCGCGTTGCAGGCATGCACCTGTCCGCTCATGGATATGGCGTTGCAGAAGTTGTTGTTGAAAGCCCAAAACACAATGCAAATTTAATCTTCATGGACAAACCCGATATTTACGAAATAATAAAATCGTACAAAGAAAGGTTTATCTCTCTATCGCAAGACCCAAACATAGCAATGGTCAATATATTTAAAAACTACGGACCTTCGGCTGGGGCTTCTCTTGAACACCCGCACTCACAGATAATAGCCACCCATGTTTTGGCTACGCACATCACAGATGAGTTATCTTATGCTCGCCGCGCTTTCAACACCTACGGTTCTTGTATTTTTTGCGATATGATAAAAAAAGAAATGGAGTCTGGAGATAGGATAATTGCAAAAAGCAACCACTTTGTAGCCTTTTGCCCTTTTGCCTCTAGATACCCCTACGAAATGCGAATTTTCCCGTTGAAACACTCGGCATTGTTCGGCACAATAAGCGATGAAGAAGTGAAAGATTTAACGGACATTTTGCAAAAAGTTTTGGCTAAAATGTTCATCTTGCTAAGAGACCCCGACTACAACTACTATGTGAGAACCGTTCCAAACTCAGACGGAGATGTGCGCTACTACCATTGGCACATAGCCATAACCCCTAGGCTAACCCGCCCCGCAGGCTTTGAGCTTGGCACAAGAATCTACATAAACACCATTCTGCCAGAACACGCCGCCGAGCAACTGAGAAATCAGAATTAATGCTTCACCATTTATTCTTTTTATGCACAAATAAGAAGCCCAAAGTGGCTAAGATTATCAGAAGGATAATTCCCCAGAAAGCAAAGGGGTTTTCAAATTCTACCCCTATACTGAAAGGATAGAGTACGTTCATGGAAAAGAAGCTAACCACAAAGGTTGGGACCATTATTCCAATGGTTAAAATATTCAATCTTTTCATTAGCACGTTCAAATTGTTAGAAACAATGCTTGCGCGGGCGTCCATCATGCTGGAGAGAATGTTTGAGAGATTTTCCGTTTGCCTTAAACACTGAGAAATTTCAATGTAAATATCGTCTAGCATATCTCTTTCTACCTCGGAAAATTCGATATTGCGGCTGTTTTGCAGCTTGCGCAGCACGGTTTGGTTTGAGCTGATAGCGTCAAGATAATAAACCAGAGATTTGCACAGTCCAAACATATAAAGCAAATATTTATTTTCCATGGAGCTTACCAGTTTAGCTTCCAGCTCATCATTTACGCGGCTTATCATGCGCAGATGCTCGCTAAAATGATAGGCAGAATAGTTAAGAAGCCTTATAACAAACATGTTCAGCGAGGTTATGCGAGAAAAACGCTTTTCATCAAAAAGGGGCAGCTCGGTGTCGCTTAAAATAACCACTTTGCCTTTAAATATAAAAACGCCAAAAGAAGAGATGCGGAACAAAAACCTGTCTTCTGCATTATAGCTTTTAGGTTTTTTGAATATTATTGCGGTATAATCATCTTCGTATTCCAAGCGCGCAAGCTCTTCGGTGTCAAATGCAGAAGCTATTGTATGTTCGTCCAACTGGTAGTCTTTCATCAGAGTATTAATCTCTTCTTGACCTGGCGATACCAGCATTGCTATCTGCGCTTCGCTTCTTTCTGCTACGGAAATTCGCCCTGCCAGCAGTTGGTAGTATTTTATCATGGATGGAAAATAGAAATTTTTGGGAATTATATACAATGTTAAGCAGGAAAACCCTCCTACAACATACGATAATATAGAAAGTTTGGGAAATTGAATAGAAAGGACTCATTGCGGAAACCGATGGGTCTCCCCTTATGAGTTGATTTCCGCCATATATGCTTCTAAAACCTCAAAACAGCTATACAAACGTTCAGCATTCCTACGCGACCAAACATACATCTCCATAGGACCAAACCTGGAGAATGCATGAAAAAGAAAACCTACTACCCGAATGTAACAATGGGCGAGGAAGAATACCGCAAACTCTTCCCCGATGCGGAAACAGCAATGCGTTACCTTGAGAAGGCACGCTGGTCGGAAGGGATAATCTGCCAGATATGCAAAGGCATGAACATACACAGGCTTCCCGGGAAGCTCGGATTCCACCAATGCAACGGCAAGGGATGTCGCAAGCAATTCAACGTGAGAACCGGAACTATCTTCGCGCAATCCAAAATACCTCTGAATAAATGGTTTTATGCCATCTACCAAATGCTGACAAGCAAGAACGGCATATCATCAGTCGAGATGTCCAAGAGGCTCAAAATAACCTAGACAACAGCTTGGAATATGTGCCAGGACATAAGGAAAGCGATGAGTGCCCACAAGATAGGTTTGACTCTGAGCGGCGAGATTCAGATTGACGAAGCCCTGTTCGGCGGAGAAGAGGGAAACAAGCATCACGGGAAAAGGCTGTTCCCCGGCAGCGGCGCAGGCGGCAAGATAGCCGTCATAGGCTTGATTGAGCCAAACGGCAAGGTTGTGTCGCATGTGCTTCCCGACAAGCTGATGCTGAACGCCAAGGGCAGGCTTTTGACAACCCCCGATGTAAGCAAGAAAACGCTGCTTGGCAGAATCTGGCAATATGCGGAGATAGGCTCCACGATTTACACGGACGGGAACAAGTCCTACAAATGCCTGAGCAAATTAGGGTATGAGCATTATTCGGTAAACCATTCACGGAACATATACGCCGTTGGTCCTATAACCACCAATGCCATAGAAAGCTACTGGGCGGTCTTGAAGCGGGCGTACCACGGGACATTCTACGGGTATTCCAGAAAACACATGCAGAAGTACCTTGACGAATTTGATTTCAGGCACAATGACGCAAACCGCAGGGTGCCCACTCTGGATGCCCTTGATTCGCTCCTGAAGGGATGCTTTGGCACTCGCTTGTCTTATAAAGATTTGGTTGGGAGCGAGTACGGTAATCAAAAAAGAGAATAGAGAAAATACTTAGTTATCGTTCCAAGAAGTAATTTTCCATCCATGGGAAAGCTCATTTTAATTGCAAAAATTAGAAGTAATTTTCCATTCTATAGGTTTGGTATTAAAATTGAATTGCGCTACATAGGTACACACTTGGTATCCGCCAAAGGCATTTTTGCTTCTAAATTCAGTTTTTACAAAAATATATTCAAATGTTTCCCATTCTTCTGTTCTAATGAGTTGATAACTTTTGGGGTCTCTTAAATTTGCTTTTATTGCTTGTTCTAATTGTATGCGTGCTGTAATTTTTTGTTCTTTTATTTTCGACAGTCTGGTCTCTTCTGGGGTTCTATTCTCAATTTTTCGTTTATCATTACAATCTGAAACCGTAACGATAATGCCAATTAATGCAATAAATGCTAAAAGATAACCTAAACAACCGCCTAATTCGGATAAACAGCCTTTAGCCTCCTTCTTTAAAGCGTCTTTTTCTGTGATTACGTTTATTTCCGCATATTTTTCCTCGCACTCCTCGCTACAACACAAACTAAACAATCCACTACTATGCTTCCTTTCATGCTCTCTTCCGCATGACCTACATATCTTTTTTTGCTTTAATTTAGACTCTGACAAATTCATCTGTAACTCCCTATTTTTAATCCTTGAGGCAACGGACAGAAAGTAAAAATTCCGACCTTCTGCTATCGCTTAAGACATCGCTTACATCGTCATCCTTCAATGTCGATAAACAACTCCAGTCATTGTTGCACTCGTTCAAATCTCTGGCTAAGTCTCTTGATTTAATGAAAATGAAGAATGCTTCCCAAACTACATAGCTTAAATTGTAGCTCATACCCCAGTGAACGTCACCATTATCGCTCTCCGTAGCACTTCGCCAACAGCCGTGGCTTCTACTGTAGTAGAAATTTTCAGAATCACCATAGCCACCCGGCAAAGCCGAAAAACCGTAATCATCCATGCCATTGCCGTCTTCGTTCCAACCACTTTTTGCTTTCAATTTCTCTCCAGCTTCATTATCGCCGACAAAATCTACCAGAATTTGCCATTCCTCATCGCTAGGCAAATGCCAACCCTTAGGACAAACCTCCATAGCTGTTACCCAACTGTAAAGCCTTCCGTATTTTTCACAGTTTTCAGATTTATTATCGTAACACTTACTGTTTTTTGCATTATAATTCAAATTTTCTGCCATCCAAACTTGATTGCCTATTTTGACTGTTTTGTATTCTTTGCCATCCCTTGGGTCGGTAAAAGAACCTTTTTGTTGAGCGAAAGTTACTATGCAAAGCAAAACTAAATATATTGTGACTTTTTTCATTTTATGTTCTCCTGTGGTTGAATGAGTTTTAATTTTCGCTTAGTTACCTCTTTTCTATTTTTCCGTTACGGCAATAAAATGGTCCTGGCCAATACGTTTCTCCATTGCATAATGGATAAATTTCTTCTGCCCCAATATACGCACTTCTACTGCTTTGAAAGCAAAAATGCGTACGGGGGTTATATTTTTTCCCATTACACTTATGATACACATTTTTGTCAGTATGACAAAATTCTGTACCTAAGCTATATGCTTTTCCGCCACACAATGGATGTGTTATTTTGGGAATACAATTATTACAACAAAAATGCGTGTTTGGGTTAAATGTTATTTTTCCGCAACATGATTGTTTTTCTGGATTATATGTTTTTCCTCCGCATAATGGTATTACTTTGTCATTAAAGCAGAAAAGATCGCCGCCGTACATTCCTCCGCCACATAATGGCTTTATTTCATTTCCTTTACAGAAATGAGTTTCTATATTATATTCTTTTCCTTTGCATAAGATAGATATTATTTCACGACTATTATAATTACCGCAGAAATATTCTTTTGTATCATATGTTTTTCCTTCGCATAAAAGATACAGTTTGTTGCCAATGCCGCAGAAATGCGTTTCTGCACTATATTCTACTTTTCCACATTTACCGTATATTTCACCTTCGTCGTTACAGTACTGCGTTTTCGTATTATATACTTTCCCATTGCATTTATCGTATATTTTGTCGGTATCGCAGAAATGCGTTTCAATTTCGTATTCTTCTCCTTTACATATACCTTTTAACTTTCCTTCATCATTACAGAATTGCATATATGGATCATATTTTTCCCCTCTGCATTTATTGTATATACTCCCATTTATGCAAAATTGACTTTTTATATCAAATAATTTTGACATATCAAATGAGTTTGTTCCAGGGGATAATGT
>Ga0099364_10001024_pt1 | contig 11513 bp, 14 predicted proteins | sample TergutTh196P3_FD_73070 | JGI IMG/M metagenome (GOLD analysis project Ga0099364, IMG submission 73070) | Microcerotermes parvus P3 segment gut microbial communities from Pointe-Noire, Republic of the Congo - Th196 P3 | ecosystem: Host-associated > Arthropoda: Insects > Digestive system > Gut ...
AAATGGTGTTGGCGGTGTTCTTGGTTATATGTTTAATCCACAAGGAGTAAATGTTTCCAACTGCGTCAATGTCGGCGTAGTAGAAGGCGAAGAAGATATAGGAAGTATCGTGGGAAAGGAATAAAGGAAAAACTTTATTTTTGCATTGTTTATTATTTTGATATAAATTTTATTAAATATTTGTAGAGGTAAATATTATGATTAACAAATCATTTATTTTCAATTTAATAATTTGCTTGATATTTTTAGTATCAGCAAGTTTATATTCGCAAGATACTATTAGAACTCCACGGGATTTTGCGGATATGGTTCCGAATGGTAGTTACACTCTGATGAATGACATAACTGTTACGCAGATGTATACGCAAACCTTCTCGGGACATTTTAACGGCAACAACAAAAAGATTACCGTTCAAATCAATGAAAACGCCACTAGTGTTGGTTTGTTTAGCCAACTTGGAAGTGGTGGAAGTATTAGAAACCTTGTCGTTGATGGTTCTGTTATTGGCGGGCAACAGAGCGGTAATGTTGGCGGTATTGTTGGACAATTATTATCTGGTCATATTGCTTTTTCTACTAATCTTGCTGATGTTACAGGCGAAAGTTTTATGTCTTCCGTTGGTGGAGTTATTGGAGCAATTAATATGACTAATCATGGTTCTGACATTCTTGATTGCGTCAATAATGGCACTATTACAGGTGGATACAATATTGGTGGAGTTATTGGAGCAATCTTCAATGGTGCTGGTATTAGTCTAAATTTATGCAAGAATGCAGGGATAATTAAAAGCAATTCTCCTAATCCGCATTGTATGGCAGGAATAATAGGCGTTATTTTTGGTGAATGCTTTCTAAATGTTGCAGTAAATATCGGTAAAATATTGAGTAGCAAATCAGAATATGCGGGCGGAATAGTTGGATATTTTGAAAATGGACAATTGACACTTGGCACCAATGCAGGTATCGTAGATGGAGCTATGAATTCAGTTGGTGGTATCGTTGGTGGTGGTACTGCCGGATTATTTGGGTGTATCAATACTAATTGGGTAGACAGCGGGTCAGCCCAGTATTTTGGTGCAATAGTAGGTATGAATAATGGCATTGTAGGTTTAGGTATAGTAGATAATTGCTATTACGATAATCAGATGTGTGCAATTGGTGGCATCAACAATCAAGATGTATCTAATAGTGCCGAAGGCAGACCTACAGCATTAATGATTGGTAGCAATTTGCCGATTGCCACTAATAATCCTTATCCACAACTTTATCCTATGGTTAACTATTTTAATCCGCATCCGATAGATTTGCTCGCAGCGGCGCCGATATACCCGTACCCGAATCCATATATCGCAAATATAACACAGGACTTTAAGGTTTCTAACAATTATTGGTTTCCTATTCAGTTTCCTTATCCATATCGTTTTAGGTGGACAAGTGTTAATGGATTTATTAATATTCCTGCAAATTCAGATGATGCATTTATTAATCCACCATTTGGTGTTTTAAGGCAAGATACGTTGCGAGTTATATTGCCTGGCGAACCATATACAAAAGATGTTCCTATATGGTTGAGATAACGTTTTTATATAATTATAGCAGGGCATTTTTATAATGCCCTGCTATTGCTGAAGAATAGTTTATGAAAAAGTATTTTATATATTTTTTGTTTTTGATATATTCAAATGTTTTATTATCGTGGCCTGGTGGTGGTTCTGGCGAAACAAACGACCCTTATTTGATTTGGGATAAATATGATTTAGAAAATTTAAATGATTCTTTGGAATATTATGTTAATTATGGTTCAGGGTGGAGTTATAATAAACATTTTCGTTTAATGGTAAGTATTGATAATGTTAATAAAATGATAGCAGGTGACGTGTTTTCTGGTTATTTTCACGGTAATGGGAAAAAAATTACTGTTGAGTTAGAAAATATTTTAGGTTGTGCGCTTTTTGTTGCACTAGATTACGGTGGTATTATTGATAGCTTGACTGTTGATGGTTATATAAATGTTTTGCCTGGGTCAGTTATGGGAAGCACAGTTGCAGGCGGCGCAGGAATAACCACTGGAATATCTTTAAATGGCGGTGCGATAATTCATTGCGTAAATAATGTAATTATAAATTTAGCATTTGCGGATCAACAGATATTAGGAGGTATTGTGTCTGATAATTACTCCAATGGTACAATCTCGCAATGCATTAACAACGTTGATATTTCGGGAATTGATGTGATAGGCGGTATTGCGGGACGAAATATAGGCGGCACTATAACCAATTGTATAAATACAGGAAAAATAACAGCAACAAATTCGGGTTCTAACCTAGCAGGAACAGGCGTTTATACTGGTGGTATAGGCGGAGTAGTGGGTGAATTCTTAAATAACGGGCAAATTTTAAATTGCGTCAATTTAGGAACTATTATAGGTCAAAGAAATGTCGGTGGAATAGTTGGTTATTCTTGGGGCAGTCCATATAATACAGTAGAGATAACAAATTGCATCAATTATGGTTTTGTTAAGGGGCTATATCAGGTTGGCGGAATTGTTGGAATAATGAGTATAACTAACGTCACCAACTGCGTCAATGCCGGCGTAGTAGAAGGCGAAGAAGATACAGGAAGTATCGTGGGAAAGGAATAAAGATTTTAAATAATAATTAAAATTAAATAAAAAAACGTATTTTTGTATTTAATAAAAAATAATCTATTATATTAAATAGGAAATATATAATGTCAAGAGCATTTAATTTCAGCGCAGGACCTGCAGTGCTACCACTCGAAGTGTTAGAAGCAACAAGACAAGCAGTGTTCGATTTTAATGGACTCGGAATGTCCATTATGGAAATGTCGCATCGTTCAAAAGAATATGATGCAGTTATTAAAGAAACACAAGCAGATTGCTTGAAAATTATGGGACTTTCAGCAGATGAATATGCTGTACTATTTCTTGGAGGCGGAGCCCATATGCAATTTTACACTGTGCCGTTTAATTTCTTACGCACCAAAGCAAATTATATCAATACAGGTGTCTGGGCTACAGGTGCTTTAAAAGAAGCAAAAAAACTTGGCAACGCAACAGAAATTGCTTCATCTAAAGATGCCAACTTTAATTATATTCCTAAGGAATATAAAGTAGATGATGATGCGGATTATTTGCACATAACTACTAATAATACCATTTATGGCACGGCTTGGGCAACAGATTTTGACGAGAATGTAAAAATTCCTGTTGTTGCTGATATGTCTTCCGATATGTTTGCTGTAAAAAGAGATTATAGCCGCTATGATTTGATTTATGCAGGAGCGCAAAAAAATATCGGTCCCGCAGGCGTAACTATGGTAGTTATACGAAAATCATTCGTAGAAAAACGGCGAGATATAGTGTATCCCAAAATGCTTGATTACAAAATGCACATCGAAAAAGAATCAATGCTAAATACTCCACCTTGCTTGCCTATTTATGTTGTAGGACAAACATTTAAGTGGATTTTGAAGAATGGTTTAGAAAATATTGAGGCAAATAATAGAAAAAAAGCCGCTATTTTATATGATTGCATTGATGGAAGTAATGGTTTCTATACTCCTACAGTTAGCAATAAAGAAGACCGTTCTTTGATGAACGTCACTTTTCAAATTAAAGGTGGCAACGATGATTTAGAAAATAAATTTGTAAAAGAAGCAAGAGCAAGGCACAATATGGCTAACTTAAAAGGTCATAGAGATGTCGGCGGTTTGCGTGCTTCTATATACAATGCTTGCCTTAATGAATGGGTAGAAGCATTAACTAAATTTATGGAAGAGTTCAGAAAAGAAAACATTTAATTTTCTTGTTTTATTTTATTAAGATACAAAGCAGGTTTTTATAACCTGCTTTTTTTTAAATATATAGCAATATCTAAAAATGTCATACCGAACTTGTTTTGGTATCCCCTTATAATAAATTAGGGGATGCCGAAATAAGTTCAGTATGAATTTTTGATAGATTGATGTGTTTTTACCCCACTCTTTCTTCCCAAGGAGTATTTTTGCGTTTAAATATGAATGAAACAGGAACACCCGCAAAATCAAATTTGTCCCGCAAACTCCTTTCCATAAATCTTTTGTATGAATCAGGAAGAAGTTTAGGATTGTTGCAAAAAAAAGCAAATACAGGTGGCTCGGTGCCAACCTGTGTAATGTAGTTTATTCTTAAATCTTGTCCTCTAACAGCAGGAGGCGGAGTTCTATCTAAAATAGGTTTTAATGTTTCATTTAGTAGATGTGTTTTGATACGTGTTTGCCTTCGTGCTTGTATTTCTTTGGCTATTTTAATGACATTAGTTATGCGTTGTTTAGTGAGGGCGGAAATAAAAATAGTAGGAATATAATCAAAAGTTCGCATTTCTTCTTTATATTTTTTAGTCCATTTATTAGCAGTATTAGTATCTTTTTCTATTAAATCCCATTTATTTACTGCCACAATCATACCTTTACGTTCTTCGTTTACCATATTTATAATTTTTTTATCTTGCTCCTCTAAACCTCTTTCGGCATCAAGCAAAATAATAGCAACATCGCATCTTTCAATAGCACGTGCAGTTCTCATAACTGAAAACATTTCTATATTTTCTTTGATATTAGCACGTTTTCTTAATCCTGCGGTATCTATAAGAACAATTTCCTCGCCGTAATATTTTAGTATAGTATCAATAGAATCACGTGTAGTGCCTGCAATAGGTGTAACTATACTTCTTTCGTAGCCAAGCAAAGCATTAGATAAACTTGATTTCCCCGTATTAGGGCGACCGACAATAGCAATTTTCAGCCGATTATCTTCTTCATCAATTTCATTTTTATCAATATTGTTAGTAATTTCATCAAGGAAATCACCTGTGTTTAATCCATTTGTAGCAGATATAGGAAAAGGTTCACCAATGCCAAGAGAGTGGAATTCATAAGCAAATCCTTGCTGTTTAGCATTATCACATTTATTAACAACAAGCACAACAGGTTTGTTGGATAGACGCAAAATAGAAGCAATATCTTGGTCAAAAGGAGTGACTCCATCTCTGCCATCACACAACATAACAACAACATTTGCTTCTTCTATCGCAAGCATTGCTTGTTCTCTAATTGCTCGTTCCATTTGATTTTCACTGCCGGGTATGAATCCGCCTGTATCTATAACTGAAAAAGCTTTTCCATTCCATTCCATAGTTCCATATATTCTATCTCTTGTCACGCCGGGCGTATCTTCTACGATAGCATTACGTTCTCCTATAAGGCGATTAAATAAAGTAGATTTTCCTACATTAGGTCTGCCAACAATGGCTACCATATTTTTCATAAATAGTCCATTATAAAACACAAAAATAAGAAAAATAATGGAAAATAATAACATAATAAGATGTCATACCTAACTTGTTTCTGCATAATATTTTTAGATGTGGCTACTATTTTCCTATGCAAAAACGAGCAAAAATATTATTTAGAACCTCTTCGCTCCAACTTTGTCCTGTTAGTTCGCCAAGTAATTTGCCTGCATTACGTATCTCTATTGATAAAATCTCTGATATAGTGGATTGCAATAATAATTCTTTAGCAGTATTTAAACTATTTATTGTTTCTACAAGTTTAAAATATTGCCTTTCATTTAGCAAAATATCATTATTTATTTTTAGTTGTTCTTTACTTATAGAAGCAATTTTATTCTTTAATTTTATAAAGTTTTTATCTTGAATATTTGCAGAGATATTAATAGTTTCTATACTATTTGGAGTATGTTTAGTAGTTTTATTTTCAACTAAATCTATTTTATTATTAACTAAAATAATTTTTGTAGCAGGATATTTTGAACTAATTTGATGCAATAATTCATAATTATTTTCATCATTGGAAATATCATTAATAAATAGGATTAGATTGGCTTGTTGGAGCATTTTATGTGTATATTGAATACCTTCCATCTCTATAATATTATCCGAATCACGCAATCCTGCTGTATCAATAACCTTTATAGGAATATCATTTATATAAATAATTTCGGAAATAAAATCACGTGTCGTTCCTGCAATAGAACTAACAATAGCACGCTGTGTATTTAGAAAAGAGTTAAATAAAGTAGATTTTCCTGCATTCGGCTTTCCTATTATAGCGACAACAAAACCATCACGCAGTATATTAGCAGTATGATATGATTTTATTAAATCGGAACAAGTTTTTATAGATGTTTCTATATTTTCTAAAATATCTTTTTCAGAACTTAATATTATATTTTCTTCAGCAAAATCCATTTCAAGTTCTATCATTGCAGCAATGCTAACTAAATTATTTCTTAATTTATCTAACATATTAGTCATCCCGCCTTGCAATTGCTTTGCCGAAATTGTAGCACTCGGCACAGAAATAGAATGAATAATATCAGCAACTGCTTCTGCCTGCACTAAATCTATTTTACCATTTATAAAAGCCCGCCGAGTAAATTCTCCTGGTTCAGCATATTTGCAACCCGCATCTATCAACGCATTAATAATTTGGTTAGGAATGATTGCCCCGCCATGAGTTCCGAATTCAATAGTATTTTCTCCCGTATAAGAATTAGGTTTATGAAATATAGAACAAGTAACTTTATCTATAATAACACCATTATAAATAAAGTCGCCATATAAAATAGTATGTGATTTAGCATCAATAATTTTTTTATTTCCTTCAAAACATTTATTAGCAATTATAAATGCCTCGTCACCCGAAACCCTAATAATAGCAAGTCCTGATAATCCGCTTGCAGTTGCCTGTGCAACTATCGTATATCCCATAATGCAAATATAAGATTTTATTTTTATACCGAAACGAGTTCGGCATCTCCTTTTGAGTATAACGAAATAAAACATAGATAACCAAATTACTTCACAATTATAATTATTAGTAATAGTTATTACTAATAATTATATAATCACCAAAGTAATTATACATCATTATATTTCGTTTTTATCTTTTGCTTTATATGTTACTTACAAAAAATTACTGCATTACTTTTTTAACGATAGCGGCAAACACATTGGGTTGATTCATAGCAAAATCAGCCAGTATTTTTCTGTTCATACATACATTATTCTTTTTTATTGCATGCATTAAACACGAATAGTTTGTGCCGTTTTCTCTTGCAGCAGCGTTAATTCGGACAATCCATAAGTTTCTATATTCACGTTTTCTAAGTTTTCTGCTTACATAAGCATGTGTTAGACCTTTTTCTACGTGATTTTTAGCGATAGTCCATACATTTTTTCTTCTTCCCCAAAAACCTTTTGCCAGTTTTAAAACTTTTTTACGGCGGGCTTTGGATGCTACTTTTGGAACGCTTCTTGGCATATAATATCTCCTAAATTAAGGGCTAAAGGGGAGCATCTGTTCTATATTTTAATTCCCTATAGCCGCAGTGAAAAAAATAGTTAATAGCAAACAACTAACACGCTATTAACCCATAGCCAACATTCTTCTAACAGAATTGATGTCAGACGGATGCACCAAAGTTGATTTTCTAAGGTTTCTTTTTCTTTTCTGACTTTTCTTTGTTAGTATATGGCTTGCGTAAGCTTTCTTACGCTTAAACTCTCCGCTACCTGTAATTTTAAATCTTTTTTTAGCGGAACCATTAGTTTTCATTTTTGGCATTTTTTATTTCCTACATTAAACCAAATGGTTTAATAAAAATACAAAAATAACTTTTTTATTTCTAATTTCCAAATTTTATTTTTTCTTTGTCATACCGAATTTATTTCGGCATCACATATTATATGCGAGGGGATTCCGAAACAAGTTCAGAATGACATTTTTAGTGGTCACCTATTTTTATGTAACCTTTATTATTAAAAAAACATATTTTGCACTATGTTAAACTCATTTTAAGGAAAATAAAATGGCAAAACTAAAAGAAAAGATTTTACTCCTTGCTACAATAGGATGTATTGCAATAGCAATAATTTTAATTACTGCCTGCGGCGATGATTCTGACGGAAGCACGCCAGAGGTAAAGAATCCATTGGTAGGAGAGTGGCAACTTCTTACTTGGAAGGGGAATTTATATGACACTGTTTATAATGTAGAATACAACAGATTTATTAAATTCTTAAAAAATGGTGAATTTACAATAATCACATACTACGAAGAAGATCCTTCCACACAATCAACAGGTTTTTATAAAATTGATGTTGATTCTATGCTTGTATCCGAATACTTTTATAATAGTATTTTAGACTCTTTATTGTTTAATAGAACTTTAAAATATACTATTTATAAAGAAAATGAAAACACAATGCTTATGTTAGATTTTCATTTTGGAGCAATGACTTTTGAAGGAAATGCTCCCGTGAAATGGACATATAAATTAATAGAAGATTAGTTATGAAAAATAATAGATTGTTATTCTCAAATCTTTTATTATATTTGTAAGAAATTAGGAAATATAAAATGTATAAAATAATAGAACAAAAAACTAAAACACAACTGCTTTTAGAAAAAATGGAACGAGGTGAATATGTTTCAGATAGTGAGTATCTTGGTTCAATTCCGGGATTTTGGAAAGAATTAGATGAAGCATATAATGAAGTATTGAATACTCCCGAAGAACAAAAAATCAGAACATTAGAGGGATGGGATGTATAATATAGTTTATTCTAATAGAGCAAAAAAAGATTCAAAAAAAGTAGAGATAGCAGGATTAAAAGAAAAAGTTGTTGGATTGTTGAAAATTGTTAAAACGAGTCCGTTTTTAAATCCGCCGCCATATGAAAAATTGCAAGGATATAATAACAGATATTCACGGCGGATTAATCAGCAACATAGGTTGGTTTATGCTATTGTAGAGAATGAAATTATAATACTTCAAATGTGGTCGCACTACGAATAAAAATATTAAAAAAACGTATTTTGCATTATGTTAAACTTAATTTTAAGGAAAATAAAATGAAAAAAGCAATTAATTTACTATTACTATTATTTATAGCATTTTTATTTTGTAGTTGCGAAAGCGATAGCACAAATAAAAATAATTTAAACCTTGAATATTCTGATTATTTGTATTACTCTACAAAAGACAGAATAGGACTTATTTTATTGAGTTATGAAGAAGGGGTTGTGATAAACAAAATTGTGATTGATTCCAAGTTCGTTACAGGGGGCTACGATGAATTATCAGAATTAGAAAACGAGTTAAGAAAAATAGCCAAGCCATACTTGATAATAACAACACCGATTGGAACAACTATTGATATTAATGAATATATTGCCGATGAAAAGTATGCAGTTATAATTAGTTATAATCTCGCAAAGTTAAACAGAGTAAATAGTGACTTGACTACCGAAATAGTTGAATTTAAATTTTAATTTTTAATGAACGATAAACAAAAATATATAAAAGAATTAGCAAAAAAAAACAACGCTATTATACTCGCACACTACTATGTTGCAGATGAAATACAAGAAATAGCGGACTTTTTAGGCGATTCGCTGTATCTAACACAAAAAGCAAAAGAAGTAAAAAATGATGTTATTTTGTTCTGTGGTGTTAATTTTATGGCAGAAACAACGAAAATATTAAATCCTAATAAAAAAGTTATTGTGCCTGATAATTGTGCTTATTGCTCGCTTGCTGATAATTTTGATGTGCTGGATTGTATTGAATGGAAATCTCAATTTAACAATCCATATTTAATCTCATATATTAATTCTTCTACTGAAATAAAAACTATTTCTGATATTATTTGCACTTCTTCTAATGCTATAAATGTTGTCCAAAATGCACCTAAAGATGCTACTTTATTGTTTGCAACCGATGTTAATCTTGGTTCTTGGCTGAATAAAAAACTTGGAATAAATATGAAATTATGGAATGGAAATTGTGTCGTCCATCATAATTATTCAGAAGAAGGACTGAAAAAACTAATAAAAGAAAATCCAACAGCAGAAGTTATAGCACATCCCGAATGCACTGAAAATATTCTTAAATACGCTAATTTTATTGGTTCTACCACAGGAATTATAAACTATTCTAAACAATCAAATAGTAATACTTTTATTGTTTTAACTGAAGAAGGTGTTCATAGAAAACTAAAAATAGAGTCGCCCAATAAAACTTTTTTATTTGTTCCTAATCAAAAATTAGTGGCGAATATTTGCATAAATATGAAAAAGCATACTTTAGATAAAGTAATTTCTGCACTTGAAACATTATCACCCGAAATTAAAATCAACGAAAAAGTTAGAGAATTAGCAGCAATCCCATTAGAAAGAATGCTAAGTATTAGTATTTAGTTAATTTTAAAACTCTCTGCATCCTATTATGCTGAAACAAGTTCAGTATAACAATTTAATCTTTAATCCCATCATACAAAAATATTGGTGTGGCACCAACTTTACTGGCATCGGATTGTCTTTCGTCGGGGCTTTCGCTAAATACTTTTAATTGAGGATAAAGGGATTGTATTAAAGTTGCTCCTTCTACATAAGTCCAATCAATATCGCCGAGCAAAGATGCTAACTTTCTGCCGACCATATTTCTTGTTAAGCGACCTTCTACTTGACCTGGAATATTTATTCCAACTGATGTACCAAATTCTCTCATTCCACCAAATACATTCATTTGTTTGTCATAGTAGCAGTTGATGGCAATGATGTTGTTATCACCATTAACAATAGCAGGGCGGTGTAGTCCGTCTATTATACCAACATTTATATTGTTAGAAAGTATTCTTTTTTGTGCACTCATCCTACATTGCCCAATAATTCCTGCAATAGTAGTATCAAATTGACCACCTAACATTCTAATAAAACCAGCATTTATGCAATTAGTAACTACTGCCGGAATAGTTAAAGGTGTAAATCCTATTATTCCGCCAACTCCTAAATAAGTTCCAGCTACTCTTCCGATATTAAGACAATATTTAACTGTAATAGTATCTTGATATTCGCAGTTTAATGACCCCACTATTCCACCTACCTGCCTTGAACCAGAAATTATATCACCACAATTAATATTATACGAAATATTATTATAGCTTATCCCTATTATTCCACCCGTACCTTCAGCCAAATATCTATCACCTTCATATTTTATAGTTCCATAATTGATACAAAAAGTAATTTGTCCATAATCATCTCCTGCAATTCCACCTATTCTTGCCTCTCCTACAGAGGTTATATTAGCATAATTTATGCAATTGTTAATAGTGCCACGAGATCGACCTGTTATTCCACCGACATAAGTTTCACCAATTACTTCGCCATCTACACTTAAATTTTTAATAACAGCGTTAGATGCTATAGTAGAAAATAATCCAACACATTGATTTGTAGGCATATTCAAACTTAATTTAATTTTATATTCATTACCATCAAAAGTATGGTTAAAAACATATGGATTATTAGGCAGTCCAATTCTAAAATCAACGGGCGTAGTAATATCTGCCATTAGTTTGAAATGAAAATTTCTATTAAAAACATTTGTTAGATTAATAGTATCTGCAACTTCTTTTAAGTCA
>Ga0099364_10012373_pt1 | contig 11513 bp, 8 predicted proteins | sample TergutTh196P3_FD_73070 | JGI IMG/M metagenome (GOLD analysis project Ga0099364, IMG submission 73070) | Microcerotermes parvus P3 segment gut microbial communities from Pointe-Noire, Republic of the Congo - Th196 P3 | ecosystem: Host-associated > Arthropoda: Insects > Digestive system > Gut ...
ATAATAATTAATAAAGATATAGGTAAAAAATATTCATATATGATTATGGAAATGGTAAGAATAGTCTGCAATGCTCTGAATAAGGGAGGAGTGGTCACCGCAGTACACCACAGAACCTGGAAGGAATCCGCCGAGTACGCCGAAATGGCAGAAAAGTTACGGGATAAAATCCAAAGGAAAAACGATAAATAGTTAGGAGTTAGAAAGTAGGAGGTAGGAATTATCGTATTCTACTTCCTAACTCCTAACTCCTACTTCCTACATTTAATATGATATTTCGAACTCTGTGGTGCCTGATACCTCGAAGGGGCCCGGTGTGGTTGCACTTCGTTTCTTGCCGAAGAAGTCGGTGTCAAAGTTGAAGGCAGTACCGTCGGGATTTTCGAAGTTCATCTCTGCATGATAGGCAATGCCGAGGAGCTCTGTGGTAATGGTTTTGCACTTACCGGTATTGAGCTGCCCGGGGTTTTTTACCCTGATGATAATTTTGCCGGCATCCCTGTCCTTAATCTCCACTTCAATTCCTGCATCAGGATGGACTACAGCATCCTTTTCCTTGACGAAGGCCTTTGCGCTGTTAAGGTAGAGGTTCCCTGCAATATGCACCGGGAGTTTCCTGGGCATGAAGGGGCTTGCTCCCTCGGGCGGCGGCTCGCCGGGAATGGGGTATTCATCATACTGGGCTGTTCCGACCGGGGTCTGCATAAAACCCACCCCTCCGGGAACGCCGTCCATTAAAACTGCCCCGTTCCAGAAATTGCTCCTTGCCGAAGGATCTTCGTCATTGGGATCGCGGAGGAAGATATTATTGTAGAACCTGTTATCACCGCCGAGGATGTTTGAAACCCCGTAGACGTCCGTGTGGTGGGGGAAGTGGTATGGCGTATAACGGTTTAGATCCTGGCAGGCTGCAAACTTGCCCAGGATTAGGTTGTGTATGAAGGCGCTACCCGATGACATATCCTTGTATGCCCATTTGGAAAGGAAGAGGTTGTGATCCAGGGTGTAGGGACCGTGGCATACCTCTGCCATAAAGTCCTCGCTTGAATTATCATAAAAAACATTGCGGGAAATTACTGTGCCCTGTGCCTGCCAGTCCAGCCAGAGTGCCCTGTAACTGTCGTGGATAAAGTTGTCTTTAATAACGGTGTCAATGGCAGCATGGAATTTAATGCCCCCGACTTCAGCTCCGTGGAACTGCCTCTTATAGTGAATTCTATAGATATGGTTGTGTTCGATTGTACAGAAGGCGGGACCCAAATGTCCGACAAGACCTGCCTGTTCGCAGTCGCGGATTATGTTGTTTCTTACGATGTGGCTCCCGACCTTATCCTTATACCAGCCGCCATGATGAAGGGCGCGGAAAATTACCTCCCTTTCCCTCTGGGTACCCTGTTTGAAATTTGTGCGTGTCCACTCGTTATGCCCTGTGGAAATATCCTTCCCAAGGCTGATGCCGACATTTTTTGAATCGCTTACGATATTGTCTTCTATAATCCAGCCGCGGCTCCAATGAGGGCCGATTAGTCCTTCCTGAAGGGCGGTGGGAGGAGCCCATTGGGTGGCAGCCTGTTTGAGGGTAAAGCCGCGGACTGTGATAAAACTCCTTCCGGTCTCTTTAGGCCAGAATACATGGGGCCGTACATTAATTTCCACATTGCCGTTTCTGGGGTCTTTCCCCTGGAAGTTTGCCCAGATTGTGGTGTTTTCGTTATCAACCTCGCAGTACCAGGTGTAGATTGAGCCGGGCTTGTCGCAGGAGGCTTCTTCTTCTACCGGGTTTTTTACACCCTCGAGATCCTGGGACTCGTACATGGATTTTCCGTCTAGGTAAACTTCGCCTGTATGGAAGGTTTTTACCCTCTCAAAGAACCAGTCCCCGGCTATTTTTTCGTTATAGGGGTTGTACTTGCCGAAAAAGCTGTTTGGAATTACTGTTTTCCAGATTCCGCCCTCATCTGTCCAGTCCTTGATCACCTCTGCGCCGGAGATGGTAACCTTCTCCCCCTTGGCTGCCTGATAGGTAATTCTGTAGTGTTCTGATCCGCCGTTTTTGGGGCTTACCCATTCGCGGTATGTCCCCTCATGAACGGTAACAATATCGCCGGGCTGCGCCAATGCGGCTGCCTTTGAGATGGTTCTGAAGGGAGCTTCAAGCGTCCCTGCCTGGCTGTCGTTCCCGGATACCTTAACATGATATTCCATTTAGTCTCTCCTTAACTCATTATATAGTTAAGAAATTATAAATCGGTTTTTTTGAATCCGCAATAGACAGAGATCGTGTGTATTTGTTGATCAAAAATTTTTTCATGATTATATTGGTATATGCACTTTAAGGAAGTTAAAGGGATATTGTCTCCGAAGAACGGTATGAATCTGTGCAGGGGCTGTACGCATGGATGTATATACTGTGATTCCAGGAGCCGCTGTTACAATATGGAACATGATTTTGAAGATGTGGAAATCAAGATCAATGCTGCGGAACTCCTTGAAGACAGGCTTAAGAGAAAACGCCGTCCCTGTATAGTGGGGACGTGGGCTATGAGCGATCCCTATATACCTATTAAAGAAAGCCTGGAACTTACAAGAGCCTGCCTGGAAGTAATAAAAAAATACCGCTTTGGGCTTGCCATTCAGACCAAGTCAAATATGATCCTTAGGGATTTGGACTTATTGTGCAGTATAAATGAGAGGGCGAAATGTATTGTGCAGATTACCCTCACTACCCTGGATGAAGGCCTCTGTAAAATTGTTGAGCCCAATGTATCGGGAACTGCTGAACGCGTAGAGGCTTTGAAAATATTCAGGGACAGGGGGATTCCTACTGTGGTTTGGCTGGGGCCGCTTTTGCCCTTTATCAATGATACTGTGGAAAATCTCCGGGGTATTTTGGATTACTGCGCGGAAGCCGGGGTACATGGGATAGTCTGCTTTGGCATGGGGATGACTCTGCGCGAGGGTTCGAGGGAATACTACTATAAAAACCTGGACAGGCATTTCCCTGGATTAAAGGCTGTATATGAAAAAAAGTTTGGCAATGATTATATAATTACAAGTGAAAATAATACCGGGCTTCTGTCCTTCTTTCAAAAATTCTGTAAAGAAAATAATATTATTTATGATATGGATAAGGTGTTTGGGTTTATGGGTTCTTTTGATGTAAAACCTGATACCCAGATGGAATTGTTTTCTTAGGAGATTGTATGTTTAAAATTGTTTCTGCCAAAGAGGCTGTGGGCTTTATTAAGGACGGGGATTTAATTGCGAATAATTCATTTCTGGCTCTGTCCAATCCGGAGGCGCTTCAGGATGCGCTTTTTGAGAGGTTTATTGAAACTGGCTCGCCGAAGAACCTAAGGGTATACTGCACGGGGGGGCTTGGTGCATGGGATGAAGACCGTTACCTCGATAAAAGCGTAAAGGCGGGTGCTGTAAGGGAAGTTGTTGCAAGCCACTACAACAGCATGCCGGCGACAGTGAAAGCTGCCCTAGCGAACAAGATCGAAGCGTACTGCCTCCCCCTGGGGCTTTTATCTCATGCGGTAAGGGCTGCCGCTTCCGGTAAGGACTGGATTTTAAGCGAGGTGGGGGTGGGGATTTTCACAGACCCCCGCATTGACAGCTGTGCGTTAAATGAAATTTCCAGGAAAGAGATTGTAAAGGTTCATACTATAGAAGGAAAAGATTATCTATTGTTTCATACCCCAAAAATCGATATTGCCTTTATCAAGGGAACGACAGTAGACCCCAACGGCAATATATCATTCGAAAAGGAATACCTTACTGTTGATGCTCTTTCCATGGCGCAGGCAACGAAGCGGAACGGGGGCAAGGTGATAGTACAGGTGGAGAAGGTGAGTCATGTTTTCTCCCGTCCGCGAAATGTGATAGTGCCGGGGATCCTTGTGGACTATGTTGTTGTTTGCGAGGATCCGCCGGAGGTGATACCTTACAATCCGGCACTGTCCGGGGATGTCCATGTGCCCTCTACCCATATGGACTATTTTGTTACCAAGATTGCAGCCAATAAGTATGTTAAGCCGGATACCGGTGACAGGACTCCCGACATAATCGGGGAGAGGGCGGCAAGGGAACTGAGTCCGGGGCAGATTGTCAACATAGGGATAGGGATTCCGGAAAACGTAGGGCGTTATGCGTCAAGGCTGGGCATATTAAAGGACATTGTGATCACGGTGGAGGCGGGCGGCATAGGGGGGCTTCCTGCGCCCGGCATTGCATTTGGTGCAACTATCGGCGCTGATATGATTTCTGACCAGGCCGCCCAGTTTGACTTTTACGACGGGGGCGGGCTTGATATCTGTTTCCTGGGCGGGCTGGAGGCTGATAGGGAAGGAAATGTTAATGTGCATAAGCTCGACGGAAACTATGCCGGCATCGGGGGTTTTGCCAATATAATTCATGCCACAAAGACTATCGTTTTCTGCCTTAGTTTTACTGCAAAGGGTCTAATTGCTGAAAATAAAGACGGCAGGGTATCCATTAAACAGGAAGGCAGTATAAAAAAGTTCAAAGATAAAATTACTGCCATTAGTTTCTCTGCCAAAAATGCCGTGATGCGGGGGCAAAAGGTGCTATATATTACTGAAAGGTGTGTGTTTGAACTTACCCCGGCTGGTTTAAAACTCAAAGAAGTCTTCCCCGGCATCGACCCCCAAACACAGATATACGATTTACTTGATTTTAGTATGAAGTAAATTATTGTATATGCTGACAGATAGATAATCTTTTTACACAGGTGAAATAGGGGTGTGAACGAATTTTTGCCATGAAAAAATTTGGAGCAGGGGCTCCCTTGACGAATCCTCGATTCGTACGTGTCATCCAGGCTCTAAGCCAGAGCACGAAAAAGTTGTATAAATTATAGGAGCAAACTGAGTGATTGAAAACTCGAAGAGAACACCCATATTTCTCCTGTATTATGTTTATTTTCTTATCAGAATATAAAATATTCCACCTCGACAAATTATTAATTTTTGTTATACTATATATAATGCCTGATATTCATACTCTTATTGCTTTTTGTGCTGTGGGTGCAGAAAAGATCGTTTCCAATGAACTTAAAAAACTCAATTTGACTGTGATTGAAAGCGGTTTTGGCAGGGTGAAGTTTAAGTCAGATTTGCAGGGTATTTATAAGGCTTTGATCGGATTGAGGGCGGCTGACAGGGTTCTTCTGGAGGCGGCTTTTTTTGACGGGGAAGACTTTGACGAGCTTTTTGATGGTATCAGGGAGACCCCCTGGGAGGAGTACATTCCTCCTCACCTGGGGATCAGGGTAAGCAAGGTTAGAACAAATAGGTCAAAACTGGGAGCTGAAACCAGTATACAGGGAGTTGTCCACAAGGCTGCCGCTGACAGGCTCTGCGAAAAGAGGAATATCAGGCGGCTGCCGGAAAACCGGCCTTCCAGGAGGGGTGAACCGGAAGATCCTGAACTCAGAATACATATAGAAAAAAACAAGGTATCTGTTCTGCTAGACCTTTCGGGGGAACCGCTTTTTAAGCGCGGTTACAGGACATCCGGCGGTGCCGCTCCTATCAGGGAAACCACGGCAGCGGCATTGATCCTCCATTCCATGTGGAAACGGAAATTTCCCCTGTACGATCCTTTTTCCGGCTCCGGCACCATTGCGATAGAGGCTGCACTTTATGCCTGGGATATCGCGCCAGGCTTAGGAAGGAGCTATGCAGTAAATGAACTATTAATAAAAAATGAAAAAATAGAATCGGAAGTCAGGGAAGAGTTCTGGTCAAAAATAGATTTTACAAGGCTTGTCCGCATAAGCGGAAGCGATTCGGATGAGGGGGTTGTAAAGGCTGCCAGGTCTAACTTAAGCCGGGCGGTTAACCTGATTTCAGGAAAAGAGAGGAGTAATGCTGCCGGCGAATTTGAAGGGGAGGGGAGAATAAATTTTTCCGTTCTGGAATTTAGGGATGCCAGGCCAGACTTTGAGGAGGGTTATATTATAACAAATCCTCCTTACGGGAGGCGGCTGGGTAATACTGAATCTGCAGAGAACACATATAGAGAAATGAATATACTTGCAGAAAATTTCCGGGGATGGAAGCTGGGGGTAATTTGCGAGCATTCGGGATTTGAATCGTTCTTTGGAAGGAAAGCTGATTCCTGCAGGGAGATCAGTAACGGTGCAATTCAAACTTATTTTTATCAATATGAAAAATTATAATGAAAAATAAACCGGGGTAAATTATGTCTATAGTAATTGAGCATGATAAAAGGCGCAGGGCAATTCTGGAAAAAGCTCTGGATGTGTTTATTGACGAAGGTTATGAAGATACGACTTTCCAGAAAATATCTGACCGCTGTAAAATCACCCGGACTACGCTTTATATTTATTTTAAAAACAAGAGGGAAATTTTTGACTTTAGCATTAAACAGTTTCTCCAGATTCTGGAAGATAATATTATTGATATAGGAAAAAAGAAAAATTTATCTTCTGTGGAAAAACTAATTCAGGTGATGGTTCTGATTATTGACAGGCTGGAAGAAAACCGGAAGCTCCTTTCTGTGGTGCTCGATTACCTTGTTCATTCCTCCAGGGGAGGGCAGGATCCCTTTAACCGCGTTAGGCGCAGGACCATGCGGCTCAGGCATATTCACACAGCATTTATTATTGCAGGGAAAAAATCAGGGGAGCTGTCCCCGTCGATTAACGTTAAAAATGCGAATGAACTTTTATACGGTATTATTGAGGCCGCAATTTTCCGCCTGACTGTACACAGAAGGGATTCTGTGGAGGAATTGAAGGAAGCTGCCCGCCTCGCCGTAATGCGGCTTGCAAAGTGATTTCCGTTTAACCCCCCCCGGCACGAAAAAAAGTTAATGAAAATTTAATCAAATTCCCGTTGCCTTTTTCCTGTAATATTGTTATTGTTTACGAACGGTCGGTAACTGCGCCAATCGCAAAGCGATTGGCGTTGGGATTTTCGAAAAATTCCGAAAATCCCATGCATCATCACAACTTATTTAGGTTACAGTGACAAAAACTGATATAATCATGGCTGCCTTCAAAGTATGGGGGCGGGATTTATACAAAAATACCAGTCTCAGCCAGATAAGTAATGAGCTTGGGGTGAGTAAACCGGCTCTGTACAGGCATTTTAAGGATAAAGAAGCTCTATTGGATGAGATGTATGAGTACTTTTTTAATAATTTTTCCATTTATGTAAGAGAAAGTTATGAAAAGGCAATTAAAATGGAAAAATGGGAGGATTGTTTTCTTACAATAATGAAAACTTTTTCAAAATATTACCTCTCAAATAAGTATTTATTCGCATTTTCCCTGGTTCAGGTTTATTCAAGAAGGGATAGAGAGAAAGTTATTGAGGAATTTGCTATTAGAGGCCTGGATTTGACAATTTTATCCGGTGAAAAGTACGGAGAGGAGGAATTTTTTCCTTCGAAATTTCACATTACCATGGTAACTTTAATTTACAATATTGCCCAATTTCATCAAAATTCCGGGATAGAACAGCTCTCTGATGAAGAGGCGGAAAAGATAACTGAGGATATTGTGCTTCAAATAACCAGGGGGCTTGGACTTGATGCGGAAAAAATAAAGGCATTGGACTACACCAGGCTGGAAAAACAGGCATCTTTAAAAGTAGATGAAAACCGCGGGGAAAACCAGCTTCTGGAGGCTGTTGCTGCTGCGGTTGCAGAGGCCGGGCCCTGGAATGTTTCAATGGAGATGGTGGCACGTCTTTCCGGTTTGTCCAAAAGCGGTCTTTATGCGCATTTTCAGAATAAAGAGGACATGCTTAACCAGTTATTTATGACAGAGTTTTCCAATCTGGTTGGGTTTGCAAAAGCCAAAATAGAAACAACACTGGCACCGGAGGAACAGCTATACCTCGGGATTGTTTCCATTGCTTCTTACCTCCGTTCAAGACCTCAGTTTTTGTTGTCGCTGGAATGGCTGAAGACCAGGCAGCCAGACTTAAAAAATGCAGCCCTGGAAAAACTGGGCTCATTTATTAGAAGCATAAAACTGGAACTGGTTAAACAGCAGGATCCTCGCTTTCTTTTGTCAATTGCACAGCTGGTCCTTTTTATGATTGTAAGCATCATGGTCTGGTGGCCTATAGTGCAAAAGGAAAGAAAACCGGAAATTTCAGGGGAGCCTCGGAAAGGGAAACTCTCCAGAGTGCCAAGAGAAAGCTTTCGCATAATTTTCCGCTTTATAGCTCTGGGATTTACAGGACTCAATATGGAAGGAGATAAATAATGATACGGACATGTAAAGTCCTCTCTCTTGCGGTTTTGATTTTACTGGCATTTGGCAGCCTGCCGCTTCATGCGGAAGGTGTGCCGTTGCGTATAACGCCGGATGATGCAGTAGATATGGCAATTAACAATAACCTCCTTTTACAGCAGGCGGCAATAGGACTGGATATCACAAGGCGGCGTTCTGATTATTACTGGAACCAGTTTCTGCCGAGTGTAGCGCTGACTGGAACCCTGGCGAGGTCCAACTGGCAGACGGTTCAGCCGGGGATGGGTCTGCCTGGAGATCTTTTTTATCCTGGTTCACCTCCTGTGGTTATCTCTCCTCAAATAACAGTACCCCAGTGGAATATGCTGGGAAATGTGAATGTGAGCCTGGATCTTAGTTTTGCCCTGGTGGAGGGGATCCGGAGCCTGCAGCTCGCCTACCAGGCAGGGGTGTTGAGTCTGGACAGGGCAAGGCTTCAAATGGAACAGAACATAAGGAAGATGTACAATTCCATTCTTTTATTGGAAGCTAACGCTGAGCTATTGAGGGACAGTTTTACAAATGCACAGAGGCAGGCTGCCATTGCGGAAGCTAACTTCAATGCCGGCATGGCGCCGCGTCTTACCATGCTGCAGGCTCAGGTGCAGGTAGAAAATCTCCGCCCGACTATAAATGATTTAGAGAACAATTTAAGAAGTTTAAAGGGAACTTTTTCACTGATGCTGGGGCTTCCCTTTGATACCGAACTGGAATTAATTCCCCTTTCCATGGATGACCTTAATATCCCGACCGATCTTTCACAGTTCATTTCATTGTCAAGCGCAATGCAGAAGCCGGATATAATAGAACTTCAGGCAAATATAAATACACTTCAGAGCCAGAGGCAGGCGATGTCCATACAGATGTATACTCCTTTTCTAAGGCTTGGCTGGTCTTTATCGTCAACATTCCTCGGTGATCCCTGGGCTGACAGCTGGTTTGACACTGACAGATGGAGGGGAGGAGGGAACTTTAACATAACGCTGGGCATGAGCCTTAACGGTTTTTTCGGTTTTACAAGGGAAGGCCAGCAGTTAGCCGACATGGATGCAAATATTCAAATACAGAATATAAGACTTGCACAGATGATTAGGGAAACAGAACTGGAAATATTTTCAAAAATAAATTCACTGCAGAATATACTGACAACCATGGAAATACAGAGGTCGGCAGTAGATCTTGCAGAATTATCGTATAATTTGACAGAGGAAGCTTTCCGTGCGGGGATGCAGGATAATCAGGCTGTTTATAATGCAAATCTTGCACGCCATCAGGCGGAGCTTCAGCTTTTAACCCAGTATTTTAATTTTTTTAATGATTTAATAGATCTGGAATATTCTCTGGGGCTTCCCTTCGGAACCCTATCCTCAAGGAGCATTAGATGAAAAAAAAATCAAGCCGCTTTTATTTAATATTTATTATTTGTTATTTATTATTTGCTTTTTCTGGTTGTCAGAGGATCATGGATACTTATGGCAATATAACAAACCGTGCTCCGGCTGAGACTCCCATACCAGTATTTGCAGTTAATGTGATACCTGCTTCCCAGGGACCCATTCAGGACTATCTTAGTCTTTCCGGCAATATAGTTGCGTCTTCTGCAGTGGACGCCTTTTCTGATGTTGCAGGAAGGGTGAGCCGGGTATTTGTTACTGTGGGGAGCAGGGTGAACCGAGGAGACCCCATTGCAGAAATTGACCGCTCTGTCCCGGGCATGGAATTTATGCCGAGTATTGCAGCTGCTCCTGTGGCGGGAACCATTCTTGCTCTTCCTGCACAGGTGGGTATGACAGTGAGCCAGGCTGTCCCCCTTGCGCGTATCGGCGGAACAAGCCTGGATATACAGTTATTTGTTGCAGAGCGTTTTATTTCAAGGATAAGCCTTAACCAGAGATGTGAAATTATTCTGGATGCCTGGCCGGGGGAAGTTTTTCAGGGTGTGGTTACTGAAATAAGCCCCACTGTTGATATTGCTTCGCGTACCATGGAAATAAGGGTGCGCGTAACAAACCCGGGTAACAGGCTGAGAGCCGGAATGTTTGCCAGGGTTAATATAATAACAGAGCAGAGGGAAAACATAGTCAAGATTCCTGTAGGAGGGGTAATTAACCGTTTCGGAGAACAGTTTATTTTTGTTGTTGATTATTCTAACCCCCAGATACCTGTTGCACGAAGAAGAAACATAGTGCAGGGGATTGTTATTGACGGAGTAATGGAAATACGCGAAGGGCTTTCGCCTAACGAGGAAGTTGTAGTACGCGGGCAGTCCCTCCTGGATGAAGGTTCCAGGGTGAATGTAATAGAACGTCTTGCGCCGATTAACTAGGAGATTATATGCTTTCAAAAAGAATTGTAAACAGGCCTGTTACGGTTGTAATAGTCTTTATTTTGTTGATCGGGCTGGGCTTTTTTTCCCTTGCCAATCTCCCTATAGATCTCCTTCCGGAAATTAATCCGCCTTATCTGGTGGTTTATACCGGTCTTCCAGGAGCAGGACCGGAGGAAGTTGAACGTACCCTGACCAGAATCCTGGAGGCGACCCTTTCCGGGGTATCGGGGCTGGAAACAATTACATCGATCTCAAGTTCCGGCTCAAGCATGGTTATACTGCAGTTTACCTTTGGCATAGACCTTGCCGATGCTTCGCTTTCTGTGCGTGATGCCCTGGACAGGGTCAGGAACTTCCTACCGTCAAACGCAAATACCCCGACTGTAATCAGAATGGATCCGGATATGCTCCCCATAATGGGCTTTATGATAACAGGAAACAGATCTGCAGAAGAACTCAGGGAACTGGCGGAGGACACTATAGTTCCCAGGATAGAGCAGACGCCCGGAATTGCGACTGCGTCAGTTTCCGGCGGCAGGGACAGGGTTATACGTGTAGAGATTCCGCAGAACAGGCTGGAAGCTTATGGATTAACGGTAACTCAAATTCAGCAGGTTATGGCTGCGCAGAATATGCAGGTTGCAGCCGGCACTATTGTAGAAAATAACCTTTCATATATTCTCACCACAATGGGTGAATATTCATCGCTGGATGAAATACGCGATACGGTTATTACCTTCCGCGGAGGAGGTTTTGTTGCAGGGCAGATAGAGCCTCCCAGGCAGATATACCTTAGAGACATTGCAGATATTTTCTGGGGACTGCGTGATGAGCGGAGCATTGTTTATGTGGATGGTCAGGCGGCAGTAATGCTGGATGTGCAGAAGC